>Ga0247608_10003252_pt1 | contig 19177 bp, 14 predicted proteins | sample 176DNAGHGlowgp2_FD_193490 | JGI IMG/M metagenome (GOLD analysis project Ga0247608, IMG submission 193490) | Sheep rumen microbial communities from Palmerston North, Manawatu-Wanganui, New Zealand - 1766 DNA GHGlow gp2 | ecosystem: Host-associated > Mammals > Digestive system > Stomach > Rumen ...
CCTTTTGCCGCCGGCTTCCTTTAGATTCCGTCTCACGGCGGACACCCTTGCCTTTGGCTGTAACCTTCCCACTATCAGGGCGGTTTGGGGACTTGCACCCGTTAGAGTACGTTCATGCTGGGCGAACAAGAAAGAGCGCCGGACAGAAAACCGTCCGGCGCTCTGAAGACAAGAAGTATAGTAAGTTTAGAAAACAATCTTATACTTGCCGATGACGGCACGGCCGGAATTCACGACATACAGTTCCAGGCACTCATCGGTAGGATGGAGGAGGACATCGGCACTGTTGGCGCCGGTGAAAGCCTCCGTCAGGGCGATATCATCAACAGGGTTGATGGTTACCAGCGGCTTCACATCGTTCAGGTCCGTCACATCCAGGACGTAGATGGCTGCGTTGGAGGAATAGTCGAAATGGAAGCCCTGCGTATAGGCCAGGATACGTTTTCCGTTGTAATCGGCAAGGGCCAGGTTGTTCTGGTTTTCGTTGCCGCCGTTACCGGCATTGGTGAGAAGCTTCCAATCATACGGGACAGCCCAGTTGGGAGTGTATGCATCACTCAGATAGCACAGGCTCTCCAGTCCGTCATAACCTCTGAACAGAACGCCGTCGTGGAGGCTGGTGCCCACAGAGATGGCTGCAGCCGTTTCAGGAGTCCAGAACGTATTGGAGCCAGGACCAGGGCCTTGATTCTGTGTACCGTAATAGTTGGGAACCGCCTCATATTCCTTGATATCATAGCCGAACCAGCAACTGGCGCTGCCGGCAACACCCGTAATGACGGCTTCCTTGGAGATATCACCACGGACACGGATTCCGCCAATCAAGCCATAATCCTTGTTCTCCACCGTGATGGAGTTGGTCATCACATTGGGATCGGCACTGTAATAGATGGTGAATTCTGTTCCGCTGAGGAGCTGAGAAGTCTCCCAGTCGATATCGGCCTGCACGTTCGGAGCCACGAGCACGTTTCCGGCATCATCACTGCAGATGGAAGAAGGAGTGATTCCGGGATATGTGATGGCCTTCCAATAAGTTCCGTCGGCAGGGCTGATGGCATGCACCTTTTCACCGTCAGAAACAAGGAGGGCGCCCGTAGCGGTATAAGCCAGACGATTGTAAGCGGCAGGGATGCCCAGTTCGGTCAGGGTCTTGCTCCAAGCAAATTCATAGCCGGCTCCATCCACGGGAATACCCGCCTGCTGGAACCAACCCAGGCCGCCGAAGTTGCCGTCTTCCTGTCCGTCGATGATACCTACGGTGTACAGGTAATCTTCGCGGGGGAAATAAGATTCGTTCGGCTGAACGGTAAGGGTGACGGTAGCGGCTTCGGTATCAAAGTCGAGTTTGCACCAGCCGTTGTCCATGATGTCAACACCGGCATCGATGGTGGCATCGTACACAGACATATAGGCACGCCAGCCAATATTGGTGTTGATGTCGATCACGAAGGTTCCGCCTTCCTGCGGGAGGATGACGGGGGCGCCGTCATAGAAACTCCACTGCAGACCGGCCCAGTCTCCCTGATATTCAAAATAAGGATAGAACGCCTTCTGGCCGATGGTCACTTTCTGAGACAATCCACCGGAAGAAACGGTGATCGTGGCGGTACGGACGATGGCATCCTCCAGGATTTCATAGGTGGTCTCATCCTGAACGTATTTCTGCGTACCGGCCACTTCCAGGACGACCTTACTGTCAACAAGACCTTTGGTGACGGTAATCCAGTCAATCGCGTCGGGAATCACCACGGAGTAATCCACATTGGCCGAAACCGGGATTTCCACGGTGCCGCCTTCGGCAGGCACTTCGAAATCGGTGGCCTTCACAATCAGGGCATCCAACTGGCTCTGGGTGATGGTGCACTTGGCGCTCTTGGTGCCGGCGGTGATGGTCACCTCGGCCGTACGGTTGTCGTTGGTTTCGTTCTTCAGCACGGAAGCCTTGATGGTGCCGTTGCCGGCCTCGCCGCTGGAAGGAGTAATGGTGACCCATGACTGGTTGGACTTGGCCGTCCAGGCCACGGTGGAGTTGAAGGCGATGGAAACGACGCCACCCTCGACCGAGACCGTAGGATCATCGGTCGTGATGGTCACGGCATCCTCCACCTTGATTTCTTTGGTACAGGAAACCGCCGTTGCGGCCAGTACCACGGAAGCAATTAAAAGGAATCTTTTCATAACGGGATGATTTAATAGGGTTAATAATTATAGTGTTTCCAAATATTGTCCGATGCCTTTCTTGAAGGCATCCCAGTAGTCGAACATGCGGATATGACAGAGGTCAAAGATAAACAGGCCATCGGAGGTTTCCAGCATGGTTTTCACAATGTCCGGAATCAGGGCTTCCTGACGCCCGTTCTCGAAACCGGTGCCATTGCCGATATCCGGGCCGGCGGCAAAAGGCACGGCGTCCGCCAGGCGTTTCCTCCCCAATTTGGCGAAGCCTTCCATGGTCCATTCCGTAGAGCCGTGAACACCGTCCGTACCGGCATACGCTCCCAGGAAAATGAAATCCAGGAGGTTGGCAAAAGCGGTTTTCTGATAATTGCCGGGAACCCATTTGTACGTGGATTCGTTGGTTTTCACGTTGTAGTCGGCACTGCTCCAGTTGACTCCGCTGGTATAATAATCGGAGAACCAGGCACCCACATACACTCCGAAACGGACTTTCGGATTGACGGCGTGCACCTGATCGGCCGCCTTGGCCACAAAATCGTGAATGACCTTGCAGCGGAACGTGAGCCAGTTCTTCTGCAAAGTGGTAAAATTGGAGGCCGTCCGGGCCCCTCTGGGCAGCACGGGCCAGGCCGAAGGTTCATCCCCCAGATATTGGGTAAAAGCCTTCTTGGCCGCATCGGTGTAGCCGGCGTCCATTCCGTTGTCGTCGTAGCGGCAACGGTCCAGCACGATTCCGTCCAATCCCTCATAGGCGGCCAGTTCGCTCAGCAGCGTCAGCAGAAATTCCTGTACCTTCTCATTGGCCGGATCCAGAAAACGGGGACCGGTTTCCGGGTCGTCCATGGCATTGGTCAGGCCGCCGGCAAGGTTGTCCACCGAGCAGTAGCCCTTGAGTTCGGGGTGGTCGTAAAGCATACCCACGTCGCCGATCGAACTGTGATAGCCTCCCACCATGGTGTTGATGGCGGCATTGACCCGCAGCCCCGCTGCATGGCCGGCCTCAATGAAGGCGGCCAGGTAATCGAAGTCCGAGGTCCTTTCGATAAACTTGTACCGCCCGTTCACCCAGGCGGCCACCTTGGTGCAAGGAGGGGCGACAGCCGAAGCGAAGAAGACATCTCCGCTGGTGGGCCGGACATCCACAATGATATCGGTAAAGCCCATGTCGGCGATCTTCCGGCAGTCGGATGCGATAGCGTTGGCATCATTGGCATAGTACTGGAAATTGGCGGCCGCATCCACCCATACATACCGGGGCTTTCCCTTGATTTCTATCTCGGGATCCACTTCCGGATCGACCGGCGCTTCCGGATCTTTCCACTCTTCCCTCCACTTGTATGAACCGTCATCCTGCGGTGCGCAGGACAAGACGGCAGCGAAGGCAAGCAAAACTGCTATGAAACTCGTTTTTCTCATTTCTCTTTCAAAATAACTACGGATGCGACGGGACGCTGTTCCCCATCCGATTCTTTAATGGTATCGCTCCCCTGCACCAGCAGGCAGGAAGAACCGCCCCCGTCCAGGTTCAGGGCATCGGTACAGGCCAGAGACTGCAAAACATGCGCCTCCTCTTCAAACGTGAGTCCGGCGACCCCTTCCGTCATCCCCCGCCCTTCACAGACAAAGAGAATCAGAAGGCCGTCTGCGGTGACGCCGATAGCCGTTCTGGGATGCCGGGCCTTGGGCATCTTGTCATCGGCCCCGTTCCCGTAGAACAGTTCCGCCTCCCAGGAATTCACCAGTTTCCCGTCTTTCAGAAGCACCGGGCCGCCGCCGATGGCCGTCTGGGGCGCGAAGTCCTGCGCCTCCTCGGGAAATTGGGCACTCGGAGTGGGAAGAGGGTCCCGGGACCAGGAATTGGCCGCCGGCTGGTTGTAGAAGAAATGCCGGGCGCCGCCGGTCCAATATGTCCAGCCCACGGAGCATTTGCCATCCTTTTCCTGGAAGACGCCGCGGGTGGGATAATACATCGTCTCCCAATCCTGGGATGCATAATTGATGTTTACGCCCCGCGTGCGCCCGCCGCTCACCACGACCGACGCGTTGTAACGCTTCCCGCCTTCAGCGAAGAAATAGCCGCCGTTCATCACCACCGGAGCCGGCTTCCAGGCAAACCAGGCCGACGGAGTCCTTAACTCGTCGGTGGTTCCCAGGATGGCAGGGTCGTCGATGCTGTACACATCCCAGGTGATTTTCTGAAGGTCGGCCACGGCGATATAAGCGACAGCCTTCACGCCATCCAGTGCCTCGGGACTCCTGTACACCGCAATTCCCTCCGGAACGGCGGTGAAAGCGGCGGTAACGTTGGTCCAGCCCAGTTCCACGATGGAAGGGTGCGGTTCCGTCACGGCTTCTCCCCCTTGCACCTCCCCGTCCGTCCAGCGCCAACCGGGGAAATCGGCCGAGGCCGAACCCGAACAGGATGCCGCCAGACAGACAAGGATTATGCAGGGAATCCGTTTCATCGCTTGATGCAATCCAGGCTGTAACCGCCAATCATTCCGGAGAAATGATCGTAGTAGTAAATGTAAAGCATATAGCCGTCGGCCGAAGGGGCCAGGATGGCATCGCCGCAAGCGCCGAATCCTTCGTTGCTGCCGGTCTGATACTGCTCATTGTACATGAACGGGACCGAGAAGACCAACTGGGGACTGTTGTAGATGCGGTCGCTGAGCGAGCCGTTGGTGATGTCAAAGACGTAGAGTTGCGGACCGGGCCACCACTTCGGGAAGTGGTTGGAGACAAAGAGCACCAGATAACGGGCGTTATTGAAGCACTTGGTATCCAGGTTGTTCGGATCGACATTGCCGTTGACGTAATAGCCTCCGCCCGGAGCGTCTTCACTCTCGCCGACGCCCTCACCGGGGATGATGCTGCCCAGCGAAAGGTCCTGTTTGAACCAGCGCAGGCTGTTCTCGGAATAGGCACAACTGTACCAGCCGCCATCCATCCGGGGCGAACCGGCCACCACACAGGTGCTGTTGGCCGGACCGGAACCCCAGAAGAAGGCTCCGCCGCTCGCCGTGAACAAATCGATGACTTCGCTCGAGACCACTTCTCCGCCGACAATGTGTATCGCATGGAAGCGGCCGGAAGTGGTAACGCCCGCCAGGCCGGGATAAGTGACGCTGATGACGGCTTCCTTTTCAACATCGCCGATCACCTTCATCTCCAGACCCAACTGCAGGTCCTGGTTGTTGGTAAAACTGTACAAGAGTTCCGGAGCCTGGCTCACGGACGATGTTTTCCAGATATTGAAGACCTCGCCCGGCTCGGCCAGGTTGCAGAGGAGGAGATGGTCCTGCTCGTCGGAAGCGATGGCCCCCGTGGGAACGGCATTCCCGATCTTGAGGGTGCCGCCGGCGGTAGCCATGATCTTGTTGAAGTACTTGGGGGCCGATCCGTCTCCCATGTTCACGATGAGCCAGGAATCCAGCACCGCCAGGGACACGTTGGCCTGGGTGTTGAAGGCCGGGAGTCCGAGTCCGCTGGAAGGATCCAGGTTGAAGAGTTTTTCGGCGCTGGTGGTATTTACGCCATAGTCAATCTTCTGGGGCACGTTCTTGACGACATAATAGTCGGCCTTGGTGGTGCCGTCATCGGCCGTCACCGTGAAGGTGAAACCCTCATTGTAGTTGTGTGCCTCGGCCGGATCCGGCGAAATGGTGGCATGGGCCGACAGGGTCACGGTCGCCTCGGCCACGGAAAGGTCGTTGGCCGTGATCAGGGACACCTGCCGGGTGGATTTGTCGATGATGCCGTTGAGCATGGGCCGCTTGAGCGAAAAACTGAGCAGTTCGCACTTGGACGATTTCACCCGCTCGCCGGTAATGATGATGTTCCGGGAGGTTCCGGTTGCATCCGTATAGGTGAAATGATTCTCCTCCGTGAGGTCCAGCACCGATAGGGCGGGTTCTATTTTGCAGTTCGCCTCCAGGGAAGCACGGACACGCACCCGCGTAAGGTAAGGAGTGGTAATGTCGTCGGAAGTTTCCGGGAAATACCAGGGAATGGGAATCACGTAACGGTCCACGTCGGGATCGGCGATTTCCAGCCGGCCCAGTTCCTGCCCCTCATACGGACCGAAGGCGAAATAGGCGGCCAGGGAAGTAATACCCTGCCGGTCAGCCGTCGGCTGAACATACTCCGGCTGGTGACAGGCCGATGCCAATGCAAGCATGGCCAAAGCAAAAAGGAAAGTACTCTTTTTCATAACTAGTTCCATTCAGGGTATTGATTTACCGAAGCGTTCGAGTTCAGTTCCCCGTCGGGAATCGGGAAGCGATTGAGCATCTTCTGCGGGAAGTTGCGGTCTTTGTCATCCACGGAAACATAGGTGTAAAGGTATTGTCCGGCGACGGCGGTGGACTCGATCTTCAGGCCATGGACCTGATAGTTGTTCAGGCCAACCGGATAGTTTTCCACGGCATCTCCCCAGCGGCGGAGGTCCCAATACCACTGGCCTTCGAAGGCCAGTTCCACGCGGCGCTCCTGGCGGATGGCCTGCCAGAGGGCTTCCCCGCTTTTGTCGGAGTAAGGAAGGCCCACCCGGCTGCGGATTTCCCGGACAGCCTCATTGGCGCCCGCCGTGTCCCCGCTGCGGAAACAGGCTTCCGCCTTGTTCAGCAGGACTTCGCCGTAACGCAGGAGCACAAAGTGCTGCGTGCTCTGCGAACGCTGGCTCAGGTCATGCGTTTCATCCACGAACTTGCGCAGGTAATAGCCGGTAGTGGTGCGGCCCTGCGGCTGCGGCTCCTTGTTCCATTGGCACCAGCCGTCCGTTCCGCCCACAAAAGGCTCGATGGTACGGTTTTTCCAGGGGGCGCCGTTATAGAGGATGGTGGCCTGGAAACGGGGCTCCAACTGCTCGTACGGCGGCTGGGCCGTAGTGGAACTGTGCCAGGGAGACCAGTCCGGGAAACCGCCCGTCGCCAGTTCATAACTTTCCACCATTTCCTGGGTGGGGGTACCATAACCGCCGCCCTGCTGGCCCACCAGTTTGTAGTCTCCGCCCGGAGCATAATAATAGTCGAACTCGTGGGTGACATTGTCGGCATAAGAGAAACTGTACTGCAGGATAGATTCCGTGTTTCCGCTCTGGACGGGAACCGTGAAGACATCGGCATAACGGGACATGAGGGCATATCCCAGGCTCTTCAGTTGGTCGGCAGCGGCAATGACCCTGTCGTACTGCCCGGCGTAAAGCATGGAGCGGGTGATAAGGGTCAGCGCCACGCCCTTGTCCAGCCGGCCTTTGGCGTTACCCTTTTCGGGAAGGACGCCTGCGGCATAGTCCAGGTCCTGCCAGATGAAGTCCCAAGCCTCGGCCTCGGTGGAAAGGGTCTTGTTCACGGCTATCTGCGTCAGGTCCTCGTCATAGAGAATCACATCCTTGTAACGCTTGACCAGTTCGAAGTAGAGCCAGCCCCGCATCAGGCGGAGTTCCCCTTCCAGACGGGCCTGGTCGGCTTCAGGAAGGGCCGTTCCCAAAGTATGCAGGTTGGAAATGGCCTCGTTGGTACGGCGGATGGCATTGTACAGGCTTCCCCAGCAGCCCAGATATACATCCACGAAACTGTTGGTGAGCGTGGTTCCGCCATAAGCCACCTGACTGGGAATGAGGCAGAAGGCGAAGTTCACATAGGAACCGTACTTGAATTCGTCGGTGAAGGCTTCCGTCATGCCCACGGCGCTGGGCCAAGTGGCATAAATATCGTAAGCGTATGAGTATATGCTGTTTACGGCATATTCAGCACTTTCCGTAGTGGCCCACATGACCTTGTCGGAAATGCTGTCCTTGGGCGTCATATCCAAATAGGAATTGCAGGAAGCGAGGACGCCGAGAAGGGGAAGAAGGTAAAAAATCTTTTTCATAAGGCATCCGGTATTAAAGGGTTATGCTGATACCGCCCAGAATGTTGCGCTGCTGCGGATAGTAACCGTTGTTTACGCCCGGGGATTCCGGGTCGATGCCCTCGGGAAGGCCGTCCAGGGTGAACAGGTTGTTGCCTTCCACGAAGAGGCGGAGGCTCTGCACACCGAACTTCTTGGTAAAGTTCTGCGGGAGAGTATAGCCGATCTGGGCCGTTTTCAGACGGACATACTTGCCGTCCTTCCACCAGAAACTGGAACTGAGGCCGTTGTCGCCGCCATGACCGGCCGTTCCCAGGGTCAGGCGCGGGAAGGTGCCGTTCGGATTGTCCAGGCTGTAGGCGTTCTCCACCAGGAACAGCGGGGAGTTGCCGCCCTCCTTGAAGGTCTTGGTCCAGATGGTGTCATCGTCATTCTCATTGAAGTACGTTCCGGTCATGGACACCTGGAACAGGGCGCCGCCGGTGAACTGCAGGTTCAGGTCGAACCCGTTCCAGCCCATGTTGATGTTCAGGCCGTAGGTGAGTTCCGGACGGTTGCTCTTTCCGAAGATGCCGCGGTCCTGCCAGTCGATCTGGCCGTCGCCGTTGAGGTCCTTATATTTGATGTCGCCGATATTGGGACGGGTGCCGTACCAGGCGCTGTTGTCAATCTCTTCCTCGCTCCGGTACAGGCCCTCGGCCAGCCAGCCCCAGTGGGAACCGTAGGTGGTTCCCGTCACCTTCTGCCACTCAGGGACATTGGGCTCGTCCAGGTACTTGAGCCAGCGGGTCTTGGAATAGGTGAGCGTGGCGCCAATCTCATAGAAGAAAGGCTTTCCGCCCAAGTTGAAACGGTTCTTATGGGTGATGAGCACATCGATACCCTTGCTGTCGATGGAATTGCCGTTCACATAGGTGGGATAATACCCGCCCATGGAAGAGGGATGGCCGCCGCCGTTCCAGGTAAGGATGTCATAGGTGTAATTGTAGAAGGCGTCGATTTCGCCGCCCAGGAGGCCGCCCCACAGGGAGAAATCCGTGCCGATGTTGTACGACAGGGTCTTTTCCCAGGTCAGGTCCTTGTTGGGAATGCCGGAGGTGTAGTAGGCCGGTACGGCTGCGCCGCCGGGATACACCACCTTGCCGCCGAGGGCATACTTGCTCAGGAACATGAAGGCGCTCACGCCGTCGTTGCCCAGCAAGCCCACGGAAGCCCTGAGTTTCAGGTTGTCCAGCCAGTCGGCGCCCTGCATGAAGGACTCTTTCGAGAGATTCCAGCCCAGGGAGGCCGACGGGAAGAAGCCCCAGCGGGTCTTGGTCATCCCCGCGAATTTGTAGGAGCCGTCATATCGGCCGGTGAATTCGAAGAGGTACCTCTCGTCATAATTGTAACGCAGACGGCCCACATAACCGGCACTGCGGGAAGCGTTGCTGCTGCCGATGACCGGGCTGGCGGTAGGCGTACCGTTATTCAGTTCGGGAAGGAGGGCGAAGGGGACATTCTTGACGTAGGCGCTCAGGTTGTTGGTCTGGAAATCGCGGATCTCAGCCAGCACGAGTGCATCTACGTTGTGTTTGCCGAACGTGTTGGCGTAAGAGATGCTGGCCTGCCCGGTAAGGGTCTGGGTATAATAGAAACCCTCCCCTACCTTGTTGCCGTCCGACACGCCGTTCACGTCCACCATGGGAGCCGTCCAGCCCCAGGTGCCGTCTTCCATGCGGCGGCGGACCACTACATAATATGGAGTGTCCAGATTCTTGCTGTAGGAATCCAGGTAATCGTAGGAGCCGCTCACCTTGGCCTGCAGGCCCTTCACCCAGGGAATCTCCCAGGTGAGGCTGGCGTTCACAATCCCCTCATAACTTCTGTGGCGCTTGTTGCCCGACTGGTACAGGGCGGCCAGAGGACTGTTCGGGAAAGCCTGGTTGTCGGCGATGGCACCGGTATAGTAATCGCCGTACTTTTCCGGCAGGAAAGGATACATGCCGATCACCTGGTGCGCGATGGAGAACCAGCCCACTTCATAGCCGGCATCGCTGTCGGAGCCGCCGGAAAGGAAACGCGGCGTCTCGCGCCGGCCGATGACGGAACTGAGTCCGGCATTGAAAACCAGATGTTTGGCAATTCGCGACTCGATGTTCGCACGCACATTGTAGCGGCGGTAATTGTATCCGTCGATATTACCCTTCTGCCCGAGGAAACCGCCGGACACGAAGTAGCGGGTCTTGTCATTGCCGCCCTGCACCGTGATGTTGTGCTTGTTGGTGATACCGGTCCCGAAAACGCGCTTGGTATAGTCCACATTGTCCCAGCCGTCGGCGGGGTCGCCGTTGAGCATCGCATCCACATTGGCCTGCGTGTAATAAGGTACATACTCCTCCTCGGAAGCGATGGCGCCGCTGGAAAGTTGGTCCATCATCTGGGCCAGGTTGTAGTAATAGGCGAACTGCGGGCCGTTCATGAACTTGGGGAAGTTGGCGTTCATGGAAGCGCCCACCGAGCCGTTGTAGGTGATGCGGGTGTCGCCCTTGTCGCCTTTCTTGGTGGTGATGATAATCACGCCGCCGGCGGCCTTCAGGCCATAAACGGCGGCCGAGGCGCCGTCCTTCAGCACGGAGATGCTCTCGATGTCGGCCGGGTCGATGTCGTTGATGTTGTCCACGGGGAAACCGTCCACCACGTAGGCCACGCCGTACACGGAGCCGCGGATGCGCAGCGACGCCTGGTCCAGGCCCGGTTCACCGGATTCCTGCACGGAGGAGATACCGGAAAGTTTACCGGCCAGCACCTGCGACACGTTGGTGGAAGGGGCCTTGAGGAGTTCATCGCCCTTGATGGCGCTCACGGCGGCCGTCAGGGTCTCCTTCTTGGCCGTACCATAGCCCACCACCACAACGTCCTCCAGGTAAAGGGCGTCTTCCTGCAGGGTGACATTCAGGCTCTGCTGTCCCCTGTAATTGCGCTCTTCGGTAGCCAGACCCAGGCAGGAGAATTCCAGCACGTCTCCCTGCTTCACGCGCAGGGAATACGTACCGTCCGAAGCCGTCATGGTGCCGTTGGTGGTTCCTTTCACCAGCACCGTCACGCCTGCGAGGGGCTTGCCTTCCGCATCGGTCACCTTGCCGCGGACTTGCGTCTGGGCGAAGGCCACTCCTTGCAGCAGGAACAGTCCTGCCACCAGGGAAGTCAAAAGACGGGATAAGACATTCATAGTATGATTCGATTATTGTTTGTCTGCGATTTCCTGCAAAATGGTGCCGATCTGATACAGGCCTCTGGGCACATGGAAGCAGCCTTTCCACTTGCCGCCCTTGAGCGGAAGCAGCACTTCTCCCCTGCGGTTGAGGTAGCCGTACCATTCGGGATATTCCTGATCCTTGAAATGCGTCCAGAGATAGTCGTCCAGTTTCAGGAACCACTCCAACGCCTTTTCGTTACCGGTGAGCCGGTAGCCCTTGATCATGGCAATCGCGCTCTCGAAATGGACCCACCAGAGTTTCTGGTCCCACTCCAGTTCCTGGGTGGGATAGCCCTTGCGGTCCATGAAGTAGAAAATGCCGCCGTACTCCTTGTCCCAGCCGTAGTCTATCACGCGGAGGGCGATCTCCATGCTCTTGTCGATGATGTCCTGCCGATGCAGCCGGATGCCCAGGTTCATCATGAACCAGAGGGCTTCCAAGTCGTGTCCGGGGTTCACCCTGCGGCCTTCGAAGCAATCGACCAGCGATCCGTCCGGGGCCAGGTTTTCCACCATCACGCCCAGGTCCGGCTGGTAAAACACGTCGAACACCTCATGCAGGGCTTCCTCGATGGTCTTGTCCAGCAGACTCTTGTCCTCGATGATGGGCTCCACTTCCAGCGCCATGTTGCAGATGATCATGGGCAGGGCGAAGTCCTTCATCGGGCGGGTTCCGGGAACCGCCTTGCTCCACTTGCCCTTGGGGTTGGAACGGCGGTCCAGGATGCGCTGGAACACCTTGCGCGCCACATCGGCATAATGCTCGCTGCCGGTAGCCACCGCCAGTTGGGCAAAGGCCATGCAGGCGAAGGTGTTGGAGAAAATGTTATACGGGGCGATGATGGGTTTTCCCTCGCGCGTGAGGGAAAAATAAAAGTCATAATTGCCGTCGTGGCCGTACTTTTCCAGGAAATCGGCGCCCTGGCGGGCACAGGCAAGCCAGGCCGGATTTTTCTCCACCTTATTATATAACATGGCGAACATCCACACTTCACGCCCCTGAAGCCATACGAACTTATCGGTATCGAAAACGCTGCCGTCCCGGTTCAGGCAAGTGAAGTAGCCGCCGAATTCGTGGTCCTGCGACTTGTCCAACCAGAACGGTAATACGTTGTTATACAACTCATTACGATACTTTTTTGCTAGCGCTGCAAATTCTTCTTTTCTCATAGGTATTCGGTTATTGTTACAAAATTTATCTATTAATGGCTTTCAAATATACAGAAACAATTTAATACTTCCAAACTTTTTATCAAATTGTTAAAAACTATTAACGCAATTATAACGCTATTCGCAAAAGTGTTTGGATTTATGCACGATTGTACTTATTTTTGTATCCATGAGTACATTCCTCAACGATATCAACGGGCATTATGCCGCAGAAAAAAAAGCCATCCTCGCCCTTTGCGACAAAGGGACGGCTTTCAGCCTGGCCGACCTTGCCAAAGAACTGGGAACCAGCATTCCCAAAATTTCCCGCATCGTCGGACAACTGTTGGAAGACGGCTACCTGGCCGATCTGGGCAAGCAGGAATCGGGCGGCGGCCGCAGGCCCAGCCTCTACGGGCTCAATCCGGAGACCGGGTCGTTCGTCGGCGTTGAGGTGAACCGCGACTCCCTGATGGTGGCCGTCTCCAATTTCTCCGGCCGTGTCACCCATCTGATCGAAGACATCCCCTTTGTGCTGCGCAACACGGAAGAATCCGTTGCCGCCCTCTGCGCCCTGGTTCAGCAACAACTGGCCGAAGCCGGCGTCCCGGAAGCGCTCATCCGCGGGTACGGCGTAAGCCTCACAGGCCGGGTGAACCACCGGACCGGATACAGCTACTCGTTCTTCATCGGCGAAGAGAAGCCCATCTCCCGCCTGCTGGAAGAGGGTTTCGGGCAGCCCGTCCTGGTAGAGAACGACTCCCGCGCCATGGCTTATGGCGAGTATATGAACAGTTTCCGCGGAACCCGGGGAGACATCCTTTTCCTCAACCTCGGATGGGGCCTGGGAATGGGCATGGTCCTGGACGGAAAACTCTATTACGGGAAGTCGGGCTTTTCCGGAGAAATCGGCCATTTTCCCCTTTTGAACAACAACCGGGTCTGCCAGTGCGGAAAAGTGGGCTGCCTGGAAACCGGGGCCTCCGGAAGCGCCCTGCACAGCATCGTCCTGGAAAAACTCAAGTCCGGACAGTCTTCCCTTCTGTCCAAAGCCTATGCCGCCGGAAAGGATATCACCCTGAAAGATATCCTGGACGCCGTCCAGCGGGAAGACGTCCTGTGCATCGAGAGCGTCGAGCAGGTGGGCGCCACCCTGGGCCAGGCCGTCGCCGGCCTCATCAATATCTTCAATCCGGACATCGTGGTCATCGGCGGCAGGCTTTCCGTCACCGAGCACTATTTCATGCCGCCGCTGCGCAGCGCCGTGAACAAACTGTCCCTCAACCTGGTGAACAGCGACACGGTGATCAAAGTGGCCCGGCTGGGAAAAAGCGCCGGAGCCGTAGGAGCCAGCCTGCTCATCAAGAACCAGTTGCTGCAAGAGATTATATGATGAAAAAGTTTCTCCTTACCCTCGCCGCCCTGCTGCCGGCCCTTTCGGCCGGGGCACAGACCGGCATCCTGGACTTCCACCCGAAGGAAGAGGTGGTTCCGCTGCTGGAGGCGGCCCGTTCCAGGGCGGTGGTCTGGGGGCAGGACGCAGCCGCACCGGCCCTCACGCTGCTGCACTTTTCCGACCTGCACGGAGACAGCGAGAATCTCGCCCGCATCGCGCAGTTCAAGGAAGCCTACAGCGCCTGGATCGAAGACGCCATCCACGTGGGGGATGCCGTTGCCTGCTACTGGGACGACCCCAATCCCTGGGACCAGGTGCCGTCGGCCCATACCATCCTGAACGCGGTGGGGAACCATGACTGCTGGAAAGGGCACCTGCTCTGGTCGCAGACGCCACTCCCCTACGATGCCACCCAGGCCGATGCCTATTCCCTCATCATGACGGGAAAAGACAGCGCCCGTCCTTTCATCCGTTCCTGGGGCGTGGTGCAGCCGGAAGGCTTCGACCGTCCTTCCAGCCCCCATTACAAGGCCTGCTACTACTACAAAGATTACCCGGACCAGACGGTGCGGCTCATCGTCCTGGACTGCATGCATTACGGCGACATCCAGCACAAGTGGTTCCAAGCCACGCTGAAACAGGCGCTTGGGGCCGGCCTGACCATAATCGCCGCCCAGCATTACCCGGCCCAGAGCGGCCTGGATGCCATTCCCGGCGGCTTTTCCGAACGTGACGAAGTGCTGGGGCCCGAGCCTTCCCCCGCCCCGGACAGCCAAATGGAAAGAATGCCCGACAGGGCTTTCACCGCCATCGACGAGTTCATGGCCGAAGGCGGCACCTTCGCCTGCTGGCTCAGCGGCCACACCCACCTGGATTTCGTCGGCCATGTGCCCGGCCACTCCCGCCAATTGCAGATTATCGCCGACAAAGCCGGATTCAAGGACGACTACATGCAGGAGGCCCGCCCGCGCGGGACCCGCTTCCAGGACGCATTCAACCTGGTCACCGTCAATCCGGGACGCTCCCTGCTGGTGATCCAGCGCATCGGCTGCAACCGGGACCAGTACCTGCGCCCGAAAGCCCTGTTCTGCTACGATTATAAAAACGGAACCGTCCTCGTCAACGAATAAAAACCGCATATTATGGAAAACAGAAGATCTTTCTTAAAAAAAGGAGCCATGGCGGCCGCGGCCGCTCCCCTGCTGGCATCGGCCTGCACCAGTGAAAAGAAGGCCGACAAATACGGCATCGAACTGGACCCTTCGGTCCGGTCGCAACTCATCGTCCCCAAAGCCAACGCCCTGCCCATCACCGGCACCTTCCTGGATGAGATTTCCCATGACATCCCGCACCAGAACTGGGGCGAAGCCGAATGGGACCGCGATTTCCGTTACATGAAGGCCATCGGCATCGACACGGTCATCGACATCCGCTGCGGCTACCGCAAGTTCATCACCTATCCCTCCCCTTACCTCCTGAAGAAAGGCTGCTACATGCCTTCGACCGACCTTATCGACATGTTCTGCCGCCTGGCCCAGAAATACGGCATGAAATTCATGCTGGGCCTGTACGATTCCGGCAAATACTGGGATACCGGCGACATGAGTTATGAGGTGGAAGCCAACAAATACGTGATCGACGAAGTGTGGGAGCGCTACGGCTCCAAGTACAAGAGTTTCGGCGGCTGGTACATTTCCGGAGAGATTTCCCGCGCCACCAAGGGGGCCATCGAGAGTTTCCGCACCATGGGACGCCAGTGCAAGGAAGTATCCGGCGGGCTTCCCACCTTCATCTCTCCCTGGATCGACGGCAAAAAAGCGGTCATGGGCACCGGCAAGATGACCAATGAACAGGCTGTTTCCGTCGCCCAGCACGAGAAGGAGTGGAACGAAATTTTCGACGGCATCCATGAGTTCGTGGACGCCTGCGCCTTCCAGGACGGCCATATCGACTACGACGAACTGGATGCCTTCTTCTCCGTCAACAAGAAACTGGCCGACCGCTACGGCATGCAGTGCTGGACCAATGCCGAAACCTTCGACCGCGACATGCCCATCCACTTCTTCCCGCTCAAGTTCGACAAACTGCGCATGAAACTGGAAGCGGCCAAACGCTGCGGCTACGACAAGGCCATCACCTTCGAATTCAGCCATTTCATGAGCCCGCAGAGCGCATATCTGCAGGCCGGACACCTGTATGACCGTTATAAAGAATACTTTCAGTTATGAATAACACCCTGTCCCAAGGCCGTGTCCTGTTTGTCGCCTGCGTAGCCGCCCTCGGCGGCATCCTCTTCGGGTACGACACGGCCGTCATCTCCGGAACAACCCGCATCGTGGCCGACCAGTTCGCTCTCACGGAAATGTCCAAAGGCTGGTATGTAGGCTGCGCCCTCATCGGCTCCATTCTGGGAGTAGCCGTCGCCGGCATGCTGAGCGACTTTCTGGGTAGGAAAAAGACCATGCTCATATCGGCCTTGATGTTCAGCATCTCCGCCATCGGCTGCGCCGTCTGCGGTGATTTTACGCAACTGGTGATCTACCGCATCATCGGCGGATTCGGCATCGGCGTCGTATCCATCGTTTCTCCGGTCTATATTTCCGAGGTATCGCCCGCCGAAAAACGCGGAACCATGGTTTCTCTGTACCAGCTGGCCGTCACCATCGGTTTCCTGCTGGCCTATCTGATGAATTACCTGGTCCTGAAAGGAGCCGACACCGCCTCCGCCGACCCGGCGCTGGGTGCACGGATGTTCAACAGCGAATACTGGAGGGGCATGCTGGGGCTGGAAACCATTCCGGACCTGCTCTTTCTCGTCCTGATTTTCTTTATTCCGGAAAGTCCCCGCTGGCTTGCCGTACGCGGACAGCGGCAGGATAACAGCGAGGAATGGAGGGCCCTGCGCGAACCCGGCATCCGCAAAGCCGTGCTGGTGGGCAGCGCCATCGCCATCCTGGGCCAGTTCATGGGCGTCAATGCCGTCCTGTACTACGGGCCCGAGATTTTCCAGGATGCAGGCCTTTCCAGCGAAGGGTCCATGTTCTCGACGGTTCTGGTCGGCGTGGTGAACATGCTCACGACGGTGATCGCACTGCTGATCATCGACAAAGTGGGCCGGAAACAACTGGTCTGGTGGGGCGTGGGCGGCATGATTGTATGCCTGGTCGCCATCGGCACCTACTTTGCCTGGGGTGAAGCGCTGGGCCTTGGAACCGCTTTCCTGCTCACCTTCTTCCTGCTGTACGTTTTCTGTACCGCCATCAGCATCAGCGCCGTGGTGTTTGTACTCCTGAGCGAAATGTATCCCAACCGGGTGCGCGGCCTTGCGATGTCCATCGCCGGACTGGCCCTGTGGGTGGGCACTTACCTGATCGGCCAACTTACGCCCTGGATGCTCGGAAACCTGACGCCTGCCGGCACTTTCTTCCTATTCGCCTTCATGTGCCTTCCCTATCTCTATATCATGTGGAAGCACATTCCGGAGACGACGGGAAAGACGCTGGAAGAAATCGAAAACCACTGGAAGCAGTACAACAAATAGCCTGATTCTAAAGAACTTCCGCGCCCACAACCTGCTCCCAAAGGGTAGCCATGCGGCGATGGCCGGCGGCGGTGGGATGAATTCCGTCCCAAATCCACCAGGTGGGCGTAGCCCCGGCGGGAAGGCTCTCGAACAAATCATCGAAGGGGACCAAGACTGCCCGGAACTCCGCTGCGAGTTCCCGCACTGCGGTCCCCATCTCTTTTATGCGGGCGGCGCGTGCGGGATAGTCTTCGCGCGTACGCATGCTGCCGACCGGGGCCAGGAACGGGGTGCACAGCACCACTTTGCAATCAGGCAACACTTGCCGCGTATGGCTCAGCAAGGCACGGAATTCGTCCTCCCAGGCCTTGATATCCACCGCCTGGGCGGAATCGTTGACTCCCACCAGGATGGAGATGACATCCGGCTTGAGGGAGAGGATATCGGCATCCCAGCGGGCGGCAAGGCCGGCGAGAGAATCTCCGCTGATACCCCGGTTATGGAATTCCATCCCGACGGACGGATAGGCCGACTGCCAGTCGCTTGCCACCAGCATCATGTAACTGTGGCCGTAGATATGGTTGGGATCCGTGAGGTTGCGCTTTGCGGCAGGGGTGTTGCGCCCGCCGCTGGCTCCCCACCCTCCGTCCGTGATGGAATCCCCGGCGAAGACGAAGGTCTGGGCTTTCAAAGGAGACAGGAAACACAGGGCCGACAGCAAAAGGACGAGATAATGATGCGTGCGCATATTGAAACGTATTTTTAATAACCTGTCGAAGGTACGGCAATTCTTCCGGATTTGCAAGATGACCGCCCTGGCCGGATGCCAAGAAAAAAGAGGGAGACCGTGCCGGTCTCCCTCCCTTTTCGCAATCCGAAACAGCGGATTATTCGGCAATTACATTGAATTTGAAGGTGCCCTTGATGGCCTTGTAAATCTTTACGGCGGCCTCGTACTCACCCACTTCCTTCACCTCACCGGCGAGGATGGTGATGTCCTTCTTGTCAATGTTCAGACCCTTGGCGTTCAGTGCCTCGGCCAGGTCCATGGTGGTGACGCTGCCGTAGAGTTTGCCGCTCTCGGACACTTTCACCTTCACATCCACGGTCTGGGCATTCAGCGTAGCGGCGAGAGCCTCGGCGTCGGCAACGAGTTTGGCCTCTTTGTGGGCACGCTGGCGAAGGGTTTCTGCATGCTGCTTTTTCACGGACTCGGTAGCGACAGTGGCGAAGCCCTGCGGTACCAGATAGTTCATGGCATAACCGGCCTTTACCTTTACGATCTCACCGGCGTAGCCCAGGTTGGCTACATCTTTCTTGAGCAAAATTTCCATAAGGCAGATTATTTAAGGAGGTCAGTTACATACGGGAGAAGAGCGAGGGAGCGGGCACGCTTGATGGCCTTGGCAACCTTGCGCTGGAACTTGAGGGAAGTACCGGTGATGCGGCGAGGGAGAATCTTACCCTGCTCGTTGAGGAACTTCTTCAGGAACTCAGGATCCTTGTAATCTACATACTTGATACCGGCCTTCTTGAAACGGCAGTATTTCTTCTTGCGAACCTCCACGGTCGGGGGATTCAGATAGCGGATTTCTTTGTTTTCGTTTGCCATAATTGTGTCCTCCTAATTATTCAGCGGCGGGAGCTTCGGCGGCGGGAGCAGCCTTGGCAGCCTTGTTAGCGCGGCGCTTTTCCGCATAGGCCACTGCGTCCTTGTCAAGAGCGACAGTGAGGAAGCGGATGATGCGCTCGTCACGGTGATACTGGGTTTCGAGGGTGGCAACGAACTGGCTGTCGGCCTTGAACTCGATCAGGTAATAAAAACCTGTGGTCTTGTGCT
>Ga0247608_10003253_pt1 | contig 19172 bp, 14 predicted proteins | sample 176DNAGHGlowgp2_FD_193490 | JGI IMG/M metagenome (GOLD analysis project Ga0247608, IMG submission 193490) | Sheep rumen microbial communities from Palmerston North, Manawatu-Wanganui, New Zealand - 1766 DNA GHGlow gp2 | ecosystem: Host-associated > Mammals > Digestive system > Stomach > Rumen ...
CCAAAGACATCACTTCTTCCAATTTTTCTTCCAATGAATTTATTTTTGATTGTTGAAGCGACATCTTGTCATCCATTACAACTAAAAATTTATTCAGTGTATCTTCGATTGGTGTAATATCGAAATCAGGAGTCTTACTATTTATTGTAGAATCAACTATCATTCTGTCAAGCTTAGCCTCAAGAGATGCAATTCTTTTTGCTTGTTTGTCAAATACTGCACTCAAAGCATCTACAAGCTCTGCACTTTCTGTGTTGTCTTGAGATTCAGCCTTCAAATCTTCAAGCATAATTTTTATTTGAGATATTTCATCCAAAGAATTAACTTTATCGGATATTTCCGTTATCTGAATACCTGCTCTGTCAACCCATTCTGCGAGATATTCAAATACTTGATTAAATACTTGATTTGTCTTTGCACCATTTTGCATCATTGAATTTAATGTAGATAACTTCGTTTCAAGTTTATCAATTCCTGACTCTTTAGAGAAGTTTCTTGTTCTTTCGTCCAAATCATCTATAACCAATTTAAAATCATGCAAATTGTCTTGAAGCAGTTTATATGACTCATCTGAAGAAAGCAACAATTTATTAGTTCTTGTACTTATGCTTACAATGTCTTCTGATAAATTATTAAATTCCTTCTTAAATTCTTCTGCTTCAAAGTTAGGCATTTCGGCTTTAATCGTTTCAACAAGACTATAAATATTATTTGTAGAATTAATCAATTCCTCAAACTCTTTAGCCTTATCATTTGCCTTCATTTCATTCAAAACAAGTCTTAAATTTGCTATATCAGACTCCAAATCCTGCAAGCTGTATACATAATCAATATCGCCTTCTGCCGACATTATAGAAGTAATTTTCTCATTTATCAGATCAATATCTTCTTTTATTGAATCTATTTTATTATCAACAACCGCAAGATTGTCTTTAACATTTATAACTTCATCTGAAGAAGTAACAATGTGACTGAGAATTGTTATAAGCTCATTATGTTTTTCCTGAATAAAATCGTTAATTTCTTCTTGTTCAGTTACAAAAGAAATTTGATTAAATATATTTAAGAATTGTGTTATAACATCAGCCTTTAATTTATCAAGCTCACGAGGTATATCCGCATTTTGTTCTTCCACTTTTGTTTTAATATCTGCAATTGTTTGCATAATACTGTGTTTAACCAAAGTATTTAACTCGGTAAGCTCAGGAAGATTATCACAGCATAAATCCTGAACATCTTCAAGATAACCCATTTGCTCTTGAATAAGTTTTTCCACACCTGTTATTTGGTTTTTAACTGCTTCATGGAAAGCTTCATCAAAAGATTTATTCATTATTTGAGCTTTCAGGGCAAGAAATTCTGCTTTTAACTCATCTACAGATTGATTCAACCCTCCGGCCAAATTAATCAGATTTTTGTTAACTTCTTCTTTTGATTCAGTAAATTTAGAAACAAGTTCTTCAACAGAAACGGAAATTCTTTCAAAAGATTTTGTATAACCGCCTGATAAAACCTTAACTTCTTCAAATTTATTTACAATAGTATCCGTAACATTTTTATCAAACATACTGATTTTATTACTAAAATCTTTTGATATGTTTTCAGTTATAAATTCTTCAAATTGAGAATTAATTTTCTCAGCCATAGATTCAACAAGAATTTGATTTGTTGCTTTTAAATTTTCTATTGAATCATTAAAAATACTCTCTTTGAGCAATTTAGTAATATTTCCGGTAGTCTCATGCAAAGCACTTTGCATTTGCTTATCAAGATTATCCAATTTATCTTTTAAATCCGAAGAATTAGTTTTAATATCCACATAAGATTTCAAATCACCTATGGCATCATGAATATATCCCGATACAGAACCTTCTATTGATGTTGTTAAAGATGTTACAGTATCCTTTTGACTATCATTAAGTACATTAAACTGCTCAAGAACATCACCAATTATCACATCAGTTTCTTTTTGCATCTCTTTTACAGTATTTTCAAAATACTCTTTTAATAAGCCTTTAATAACATCTCTGCAGGAATTAGAATTTTGTTTTATTTCCTCAGACTTTTCTAAAATCTTATTAGCATAATTTTCTATTGTCGTTAATTCACCTGCTGCTATATCGGCACTTGTTGTAACAAATGTACTTACAGCATCATCAACGGATTGTCTTATACTTTCAATACTGTTTTGGTTACTTTTTATAAGTGTTTCCGAAACTGTCGAAATCTCATTTTGAGCAAAACTTCTAAGATCGGAAACAACATTATTGAACATATCACGTAATTCACTAATTTGTTCTTGGAATACACTCATTCGTGAAACTTCATCTTTGTCAAGACGTTCGTATAAATCCGAGAATTTTGTATTTATTTCTTGGATTCCGTCGTTAATCTTTTGTGATAAATCAGAATTAGTGTTGCCAAGTTGAGTAGTTAAATTAATTGATGTTTCTTCAAAAAGATTGCCGATTTTTTCTTTTATAACATCCAATTCCGGTTTAATACTTTCTACGGAATTAAAAATATTATCAAATCTTGTATTTACCTCTTGCGCTTGTAATTCTATATTAGAATCAACAAAATGAATAATATCATCCAATTTAGCTTTTAGAGAGTCTAAAAGATCTGTATTAGTTGCTGATATATCGTTATAAAATTCCTCTAATTTATCTTTTAATATCGAATAATCAGCTTTGGTTTGTTCGGTATTTTCTGCTAAAACACTCCGTAAATTGTTTGAAATGTCATCTAATCTTAAAGAATAATTTGTATTTTGATTGTCAATAGCTTCTTTTAGAACTCCATTCAATTCAATAATTGAATTCTTTATAAATTCTGCTTGTTCGCTATTATATTCTTTTACATTATCAAATGTATCTTCTATTTGTGTCTTAAATTGTTCAAGCTCTCCTGCCATAACCTCACCGAGCTTGTTTGTTGTTCCGCTTAGTTCATTTTTTATTTTATCGCCAAGAGCTTCTTTTGCTTGATTCATTATATCAACAAGCATCAAATTTAATGACTCAAAATTACCTTCTATTATTGATACTTGATGTGCTAAATCCTCATCTACCGCTGTATCTACTTCTGTTATTTTTTTCTTCAAATAATCAAAACCTGATTTAAGTTCTTCAAGCGTATTTTTTGTTCCTTGTTTAAATACATCATCAATTTCATTCAAGGAATTGTTTAAAGAGTTAAAATTTTGCTCGGAATTAAATTTTAATTCACTTAAAGTATCTGCATTAAGACATGTAAAATCTTGTTTAAACTCTGTTATGCAATCAAGAAGCGAATTTTTAAGATTTGTAAGTTTAGTTTCGAAATCATCTCTGAGTTCGGTAGAATTCGATAATATGTTTTCGACATTATTTCTAAAATCTAAACTGTTCTCGCTAAGCATGTTTTTCAATACTTCTGATAATTCATTTTCCGTATTATTAAAAACATCCAATAAATCCTGCTTTAATGCATACATATCTACTTTGAAATCTTGTACTGCGCCTGTAAAATTAAGAGCCAGTAAACTATCCAACGATTCTTTTAAATTTTCCAAAATATTTTTTAAATCAGTTCTGTCAAGAGCTGCAGCATCGGCCTTATAATCAATATTCTCTATAATATTTTTTATTGCTAAAACCTTCTCAACAACACCGGCCGTTGTTTCCGACAGATTATTATCACTTTTTGCAAGAACATTTTTTAAGCTATTTTCAAATAATGTAAGTCTGTCCGTAATGCTTGCAAAAATTGCATTATTTGCAGATACACTGTTTTCTTCAAGTTGAGATACAATATTTCTCAATGCTAATATATTTCCTGCAACATCATTAAAATTTTTCTCGCATAATTCAGATATTACACCTTGAGCATCCTTTAATCTTGTATCTAAAATCTCAGCATTATTACTAATTTCATTTAAAGTTCTTGAAGTATTTACCTCCAAAAGCTGCATCATTTTATCAGATTCTTGAGCAACTTTGCTCTTTATATTTTCATTAGAATTATTTATATCATTTAAAACTTCATTTATCTTTGCATCTATGTTTAAAAGTTTTAAACTTTCACCCATCATGTCAACATTGTTCACAACCGCATGCAAAGATTCTTTTAAAGACTCCGAACCCTTTGCCATATCTTCAAGAACTGCTTCCAAAGAGCTTTTAAATTCAGCTAATTCCGTATTAGAAGAAATCTCTTTTACATATTCTTCGAGCTTAGAAAACTTCTCCATTATTGCATTTGCAGCTTCATCGTCTTTTTCTGCAATTTCTGTTTTTAATCCTGCTATGATATTTACGGCTGCATCAATCTTATCAGCCAAATTGTCTATCTTATATGACTTTTGAACCATTGAATCAACTAAATCGCCGATTTCTTTGCTTTTTAATGAAAGATCCACCAAATTTTTCTGAATACTTGATGTATCCTCTTGAGTTGCAAGCCCGTCAAACATATCTTCTATTTGAACATTCTTTTTGTCCATAAGTTGAATTGCAGAAAGAATTGTATTGGAAGAAGTTATAATATCATTTAATTTTTCGGTAAAACCTGCAATTGCATCAGATTGATCAATCTCGGATATTGTTTTTAAAACTGTTTTAAAGTTTTCATTAAGACTTATAACAATAGAATCAAAGCCGTTACTAAGTTTTTCTATATCGTTTCTTACAGTACCTACACTTTTTATAACTTCTTTTTTCTTACTGTCATCAGCCTGCAAAGCATCAAGTCTTAATATAATGTCTGAAAGGGTTTCTTTATTGGATACAACTTCTCTGGAGAAAACAGATAAGTTCGTTGCAACAATGTCAAAAAGCTCCTTTAATTCACCGGATTTAACAGCTTCAGTACTGTTTTTAAGAAGATTAGAAAATAAAGACTCTATTGCTCCAAATTTTGAAAGTAATACATTATGTCTTTCATCAAGATTTTGTTTTAACTCTGACAAAAAACCCTTTATTGCATCAATATCATCGACCGAGTCAATTCTTTGAAGTTTGGAATTAATACCTTCAAGAAGCTTGTCAACATCAGACGTGTTAAGAATTCCTTGCGCACGTATTGAGTTTAACATCGTCTTAACCGTATTAAACTGTTCGTTTAAATCCGAAAAATTATTTATATCTGCCATATCCTCTTATTTTCTCCCTAAAAACATTACCTTCAATAATTATATAATAATATAAACATAGTGACAAATATTAATTTTTTTTCTAAGATTATTTTATGAATTATGTATTTTTTATACTGATAGCAGGAGCTTTTGTAATTGGGGCTTTTAACGGGAAATTAGCGGATGTAAACAGCGCTATGCTTTCTTCCTGCGATGTTGCGGTTAAAATTTCTTTTTCACTAATCGGAATTATGGCTTTTTGGCTGGGAATAATGCGTATAGCCGAAAGAGCAGGCTTAGTAAAAGTTATTGCAAAATTTCTTGAACCTTTAGCAAAAATTCTTTTCAAAGATAGAGGATGTAACGAAAATGTTACAGGAGATATCGCAATGAGTATTTCTGCCAATGCTCTCGGTCTGACAAATGCTGCTACGCCTATAGGTTTAAAAGTTATGAAAGAGCTTCAGGAAAATAATCCGCACAAAGAAACCGCAACTGATTCAATGTGTATGTTTTTAGGCATGAATACTGCCGGTTTCCAAATAATACCGGCAACCGTCATTGCAATTCTTGTCGGAGCAGGTGCTAAAAATCCTGCAGAAATTATTCTTCCGACTTTAATTGTAACAACTTTATCTTTTTTAACGGCAATTTTTGTTGCCCTAATTCTAAAAAAGCTATGGAGGGAGAAAAATGACTGATATATCATTATATATTCTCCCTGTTATGATTTTGGGAATTTTATTTTTCGGTGTTTACAAAAAAGTTCCGTTGTACGAAGAATTTGTTGAAGGTGCAAAAGACGGGTTTAAAGTATCTGTTACAATAATCCCTTATCTTGTTGCAATAATTGTCGGAATTGGCATGTTTAAAGCTTCAGGCGCAATAGATATTATTTCAAATTTATGCGGAAATTTATTAAACAAACTTTCCGTTCCTGTTGATATTGTGCCGATTATGATTACTCGCTCACTTTCAGGCTCTGCAACTTTAGGACTTTTTTCGGATATTGTAACAACTCACGGTGCCGAAAGCTATGTAGCTAAACTTGCAGCAGTTATGGTCGGAAGTTCGGAAACAACATTTTACGTACTTGCAGTATATTTTGGCTCTATAGGAATCAAAAAATACCGTTACGCACTATTAACAGGTATTATCGCCGATATTACAGGTATTGTACTAGCAATTTTGGTTGCTCGGATGTTTTTTCTTGCCAGCATTTTGTAGTTGAGCAAAATCTTTCTTCCTCAACCTCATGTTTTATTAATGCCGCAAAATTTATGTCTATAAAATTGATTTTTTCAACCTTTTCCACCTCAAAATCGCTTCCGCCGCAATTTGAACAGTAGTTGTATTGCGGAACAATTTGCCCGTTTTTTACCATAGCCTTCATTTTAACCCCACAGCACGAGCATCTTGTCACATACCACTCATTTTTTATCAACTTTCCGCAATCGGGACAATATGCTTGTTCTACATCGGGACGAATTTTATCATGCGTGCATTTCGTATTAATATTCGGGAAAAATATTCTTGTTAAACTTATTAAATCATCTGTTAAACTCATCATTAGACCTCACTAAATCTAATTTAATGATGTAATGGTTAAAGTCAACATACTAAACTGATATTTCAAAAAACTTTTCCATTATTTCCAATGGTATTGGAATTTGAGCACTATTATAATTCGGATTTGACAACATTACCGTTTTTGTTTCAGGATTATAATCAACAATACTCAATGCATGATTCTCAGATATAGAAGCACCGTTTGACAAAATAATTGAACCCATAAAACCATATCTTTGGGTATCATCTTTTGCATCTTTATACTTTGCCCCGACAAATTTGTTTGCTAAATCCATAAACTCACCTGCAGGCATATCATCTATTTGAGAATATATGGGACTATCCTCTCCTAACAATCTTTTTAAACCGGTTCGCGCAGATTGTTCATCACTTGGTGATGCAAAGCCCCAAGATGCAGAGAATATTTGTCCGTCTTTAGTTTTTACTTCAACAGAATCTTGATATGAGAAATCCGCAGGAAGTCTGGATGCCAATATGACACCAACTATCGGATGATTATTTTCATTTAAAGCTTTTATTATTTTATCTTCTGTTATATGATAACTTTCAACTCCGCGTTGTTCTTCCGGCAATACTCTTTTTTCTTTATCTTCAGGGAATGTAAAAATTTCTTCTATCATTTTTATATCTGCACCTTGAATACTTATATACGTTCCAAAACGTTTCATAAAAGCCATTTCTAACAAAGTAACATCTTTATCACCTTCGCTAAAACCGCTAAGAAGTTTTCCTTCTATTGTAATTTCACCTTTTTCGAGTTCTTCTTTGGTAATGATAATCGATTTTTCCTCGTTTCCATAATCCAAAGGGAATGTTACACGATAATTCCCTGAACCCTCCGGTTCTTCTTGATATATTTTCTTTAATGCTTCATCACTTAATCCGTTTATTTTGGATAATACAGTACAAGTTCCGTGACCTCCTTGCATAAATGTTCCTACGTGGTAATCTATAACATCACTCTGACTGTCATTTTTGATATTAAATGAACGCGCTTCTTGAAGGAATTTTCTAAGAACTTCCAATGTTGTTGTTTCTTCAACCTTGAAATTGCTATCATATCTTTGAAGTTCTTCTATAATTTCTTCTTTTGACATAGTTTCTATCATTTTTAAATCTTTTTGTTCAGGTGCGCCAACTTCAAAATTAGGTTTTGCCTGAATATTTTGCATTTTTTCAATATTATAAGTTTTTTTCTTATTTAAAAACTGTTCTTTAATTTTCTTTTTTTGTTCTTCACTCATTTCTTGAACATTGCAATTATCATCTGCCTTGATATCTTGTTCTTTTGGGTCGCCTTCTGTTTTGATTTTTTCACCCTTTGTTCTTATTGATGATATATATTTATTGTTACCATCAAAACCTGATAAAAAATCCTCTGCAAAATGTTTAAAGGGTTGAGAAATTTTTTCAATATAAAACTTTAATTTATTATATTCTTCCTGCGTAATACCTTCTTTTCCATCAGAATTTATAATATCATATTCTTTTTTTCCTTCTTCAAAGTATTGCTGCCAAACAGAGCTGCCTTTTTCAGCTCCGCTCGCATTTGCATAATTTTCGGCAAATTCTTTTTCTGTTGTTCCAATATCATCATTTTCTTTATTTTCAATTCGCAATAACTTAAGTGCATAATTAAAAAAATTGATATTCTCAGCCATTTAAAATTCCTCATTTTATTCAAAAACTTATCCTTAGCATGTTTAACGGCAAATTTGGCATAAAACTTTAATAATAAAACAAAAAATTTACAAAAATTTACATTTCAAAGGTCAAACTTTTAATATGCTTTTACACATTTATTTACTATGTTTCTCCCTATTCATCTCTATTTACATTTACCCCTGTTCATGTAACAATAATTTTAGCTGACCAAACAGCATAATCGTAGTGTGCATTTTTGCACAAGGATATAAATAGTAGTAGGGCGAAAATCGCCAAAATATAGAAGGAAAAGAGAAAATGGCTAGAAAAACTCCATTAGAAAAAATCAGAAATATTGGTATTGCCGCTCACATTGACGCAGGTAAAACCACTACAACTGAACGTATCCTGTTTTATACAGGTAAAACACATAAATTAGGTGAAGTTCACGATGGTGCTGCTGTTACCGACTTTATGGAACAAGAAAGAGAAAGAGGTATCACTATTCAATCAGCGGCTGTTACTGCTGAATGGAAAGGACACCAAATTAACATTATCGACACCCCCGGGCACGTTGACTTTACAATCGAAGTTGAACGTTCACTTCGTGTATTAGACGGTGTAATCGCTGTATTCTGTGCAGTCGGTGGTGTTCAATCACAATCTGAAACAGTTTGGAGACAAGCTAACAGATATGAAGTACCTCGTATGGTATTCGTTAACAAAATGGACAGAACAGGTGCAGATTTCTACCGTGTAGTTGACCAAATTAAAAACAGATTAGGCGGCAATGCAGTTCCTATCCAATTACCTATCGGTGCAGAAGACAAGTTTACAGGTTTGGTTGACCTTATGACTATGAAAGCTGAAATCTACACTAACGACCTAGGTACTGATATCAAAGAAGAAGAAATTCCGGCTGACCTTCAAGCAAAAGCTAAAGAATACCACGATGCAATGGTTGAAGCAATTGCAGGTGAAGACGATGATTTAATGGAAAAATTCTTTGAAGATCCTGATTCAATTACTGTTGACGAATTAAGAGCAGGTTTGAGAAAAGCTGTTTGTAACAACAAAATCGTTCCTGTATGCTGCGGTACAGCATTCAAAAACAAAGGTGTTCAATTACTTTTGGATAACGTTGTTTACTATATGCCATCACCGGTTGATGTTAAAGCTATTGAAGGTGAACTTGAAGATGGTACTAAGGTTGAAAGACATTCTTCCGACTCTGAACCGTTCTCATCTTTGGCATTCAAAGTTATGACAGACCCATTTGTAGGTCGTTTAACATTTATGAGAATATACTCAGGTGTTATTACTTCAGGTTCTTACGTTCTTAATGCTTCTAACGGAAAGAAAGAAAGAATTTCAAGACTTGTAAGAATGTATGCTGACCAAAGACTTGAAGAAACTGAAGTATATGCAGGTGATATCTGCGCAGCGGTTGGTTTAAAAGATACTACAACAGGTGATACTCTTTGTGATGAAAAAGCACCTATTATCTTAGAAAAAATCAACTTCCCTGAACCTGTTATCTCAGTTGCAATTGAGCCTAAAACAAAAGCTGACCAAGATAAAATGGGTATTGCTCTTCAAAAACTTGCTGAAGAAGACCCTTCATTCAGAGTTAAATCTGATACAGAAACAGGTCAAACAATCATTTCAGGTATGGGCGAACTTCACTTGGATATCATCGTTGACCGTATGTTAAGAGAATTCAAGGTAGAAGCAAACATTGGTAAACCGCAAGTTGCATACCGTGAAACTATCAGAGGAAATGCTGACCAAGATTCTAAATTTATCCGTCAATCAGGTGGTAAAGGTCAATACGGACATTGTAAAGCAAGAATCATGCCTGCAGGTGAAAACGAAGGTTTTGTATTTGAAAACAAAATCGTCGGTGGTGCTATTCCTAAGGAATACATCGAACCTGTCAGAAAAGGTATGGAAGAAGCTCTTGAAGGCGGTATCTTAGCTGGTTATCCGATGATAGACGTTAAGGTTGAACTTTATGATGGTTCTTACCACGAAGTCGACTCATCAGAAATGGCATTCAAAATCGCAGGTTCTATGTGTATTAAAGACGGTTGTAAGAAAGCTCAACCATGTATCTTAGAACCTATGATGAAGGTTGAAATCGAAATTCCTGATGAATTCACAGGTACTATTATTGGTGACATCTCTCGTCGTAGAGGTCGTGTTGAAGGTCAAGAACCGCAAGGAAACACCGGAAACGTAATCGTTAGAGCAGTTGTACCGTTGGCTAACATGTTTGGTTATGCTACAGACTTGCGTTCAAACACTCAAGGTCGTGGTACATTCTCTATGGAATTCCAAAAATACGAACAAGTTCCGGCTAATATCGAAAAAGAAATTATCGAAAAAGCAGGAGCTGCTAAGTAGGATAAATAGGGCATTAATAAATAAAAATAGAGTGAGAAAAGTCTCACTCTATTTTTTTAGCTAAAAAAAATATGTTATAATTTTCTTTGAGGTATTAAATGACAAGATATATTGCAATAGCAAATATACACGGTGAACTTAAAAAGCTAAACAGAGTGCTTTATAAAATCAGAATACGCCCTGATGATATTTTTATATTTTTAGGAGATTATATTGACCGTGGGCCAAATTCTAAAGAAGTTGTTGACAGGCTTATTGAACTCTCTAAACGCAACCAATGTGTATTCCTCATCGGCGCTCACGAATATACAATGCTTAATGTCAGAAATGACGAATATTATAAATGGCTTTTCATTAATTACGGCGGACCTGCAACATTAAAAAGTTACGGGAGCTATGAAAATATTATGAAAATTCATGGTGATTTTTACAGAAATCTTAATTTATATTGCTTTACACAAGATTACTTTTTTGTCCATGCCGGAATCAATCCGTATTATCCGTTAGATGAGCAAGATGAATCAGATTTTCTATATATTGGTTGGACTTTTATTGATGCTCCGCACAATCTTCCGCAAAAAATTATATTCGGACATACAGATTTTGAATCTCCTTATACTTTGCCGGATAAAATCGGAATAGATTTAGGATGCGGAAAATATCCGTATGCACCTCTTTGTGCATTGATTCTTGACAACGGAAAAGAAAGATTTGTTTATTCGGATTAAAACCAAGATTACAAAACATTACAAAATTCCGAAATAGATTTTACAGGTAAATTAAAATTTCCTTTTGAATACTGATAAATATTTACCTGATGTTTAACTTTATCTATCTCCGTATTAACCAAATCTTTAAACTGTTTGTGATTAACCTTGTTGTCACCAACAATAAGAATTTCATCATATTTTTTTGAGATAAGATAATCTATTCCTGCCAAGATTGTCGAGCCTTTAAATTCTCCGTCAAAAGATTCTATTCTGTTTGAATAATTCCTCAATTTTTCTCTTACACTGATTATTTTTTGAGAAAACATAGAGTATATTTTGGGTAGAATATAATCCGTTATAATTCTTGCATTAGGTTTTAATTCTTCTGCGTGCTGATTAAGTGCCAATTTAAAAATATTTGTAGTTTGCAAAATTGATTTTTCCGAATCAACCACAGGTGCATAAGTCAATATAATAGCTTTCATTTGTGATAGTACCTCTTTTTGTTGAATTTTACGGGTAAAATATTAACTTTTTTATTATACAAGTTTTTATATTTTGAACCAAAAATTTTAATAAAAATTAACCAAAAGAGTGTGCGGAGGTGTTTACCCGACAATTGATTCATCGGGAAAGTAAATCATTGAAAGAAAATTTAAACATTTTGAGGTCTTTTTCTGCCCAAATCAATTTTTACATTCAGCATAAATTTATCGTAAAAATTCTTCATTTCAAAAGGACCAAAATAATATTTTTCACCACTTTGGGAAAGTGCAAATTTTTGTGATGATTCATCATGATTTTTGGGATAAACGTATATAAAATTAACTCCTTTTGCATTATTTGGAGAAGCCTGTGCTACAATTTTTCCGTTTTTATTTTTTATATATGTAATACCATCTGTTATTTCATGCGAATATTCTGTCGGATTTAAGCCGATTGCTTTATATGTTTTTTCTATATGGTCATCAGGCTTCCAACGATATTTCGGCATAATAACAGGTATTTTTTTGTCGGCTGTTTTTATAAACTCTTTTATTTCATCTTCTGTTCTAAGTATATTTGTTTGGGCATCAATTATTTTTTTTGATTCTTCAAGATTCCAAGGATCCAACCTGTTTCTTAAGTTTAAATCAGGATAAAGTTTAAATTCTATTTTATTTCTCCATAAAAAACCTGTCATTGCTTTATCATATACACTTTTTATTGCAAAAAATTTATCACCTTGCTCATTAAATTCTTCAAATACACACTTACCGCTCGGTAATTCTGCTTTAATACTATTCCAAACTTCCGCTTTAGGACTTTTTATCCAATAACCGCCTTTAAAACTAATATTATCCATTTTTACCTTTTTGTTATAGTGCTTACAAACATATTAAAACAGGTAAAAATATTATTTGCTATCTCAATCCGAATAAACAAATTCTTCTTTTCCGTTTTCATAAAGAATCAGAGCGCAAAGGTGTGCATTTTTATATTTTCCGCATCCTAAATCTATTCCTATTTTTCCTTCATCAATATAAGGTTTATCAAATTCTGTATGCCCAAAAATAATTTTTTGAGGTAAAGTATGTTTAGAATAAATAAATTTTCCCCTAATATAAACCATGTCAACTTCATTTTGTTCATCAAGCGAATAATTCGGATTAATGCCTGCGTGAATAAAAAGATATTTATCAGTCAAATAATAAAATTTTAAGTTTCTGTAAAAATCACCATGAACCTTCATAATATTATCGAAACTGCCATAACTTCTTGTTGTAGCAGGCCCGCCATAATTATCATAAAGCCAGCCATAGTATTCATCTGTTTTTGCATGAAGCATTGCGTACTCATGTGAACCTATAAGATAAACACATTTATTATAATTTGATTGTTCAATTACTCTGTCTACAACTTCTTTTGATTTATATCCACGGTCAATATAATCGCCCATAAATACAAAAATATCATCTTGACGTGTTTCAATCTTGGATAAAATACTCTCAAGCTTTTCCAATTCTCCATGAATATCAGTTATTGCAATGTATCTTGGCATATTATACCTTTATTTTTCTAATTCCCGCTTATTACTTTTATGTATAAGCATTGAAGCAACAAGCGCCGTAAACGGTACACAAATTACGATTGCAATACTTCCGATTAGTGCTGATGCAATCTCCGTTACTACTTGATTAAGATTTATAAATTTTTGAAGGTCAATATTTCCTGCAAGCAGAACGAGCGGAAGTGAAGCACCTAAATACACTAAAATTAAAGTGTTTGCCATTGTTCCGATTATATCCCGTCCTACATTCATACCGGATTGGAAAAGCTCGTTTATTGTTTTTGTATTATCGGTTTCGTATATTTCGTTAATCGTACTTGAAATAGACATTGCAACATCCATTACCGCCCCTAAAGTTGCAAGCACCATCGTTGCTATGGTTAAGCTTATAAAATTTAACTCGGGGTGTGCCGAATATAGAAACATCGAATTTTCTCCGCTAAATCCCGTTAAATGAGCAGTTATCATAGTTATTCCGGATAGAATTGATGCAAATAATAAACTCAAAACCGCACCAATTGAGGCAGAGGTGCTTTTTGCATTAAATCCTCCGACAAGATACATAGTTGCTAGAGTAGATATAACACATATTATAATTGTCGCCAGAATCGGATTTACACCCAAAAGAATTATAGGACTTAAACAGTGAGTTATTAACAATACCGTTAAAGCGATTGAGATAAGACTGTATAATCCTTTTTTCTTACCGACATACAAAAGCAGTCCGCAGAATATTAATGAAAGCCAAGTAAGAGTACCTGCTCTTTTAACATCCTCAATTGAGAATTCCACACCGTTTCCGTTATCTTCAGCATGCAGTAAAACTCGTATACCTTTTTTAAGTTTAATATCGTAATAAGGATTACCGGTTAAAATATTTTCCAAATCAACCGTTTCACCTTTAAATTCGCCTGATGCAAGTCTAACTTTTACTGCCTGCTTAGTTTGAACTATTTCATCATTTGTATCCACGTATTGAACTGACTCAACTATACCTGTTTCAGACGGAAGTATATTTGTTTCCTCCGCTATTTTTGTTTCCTCAGCAAAAATCGGAAGGGTTAAAAAAACGGTTAATATTGTTAAGATAAATTTTTTCATATTTATACCCTGTAAAATTAAAAACGACAACTTATAAAAGATTATTTTAACTCTTTTTCCTTAATATATCTCGGTCTTGCTTTAACTTCATTAAATATCTGTCCCAAGTATTCTCCTATTATACCAAGGCAAAAGATTTGAAGTCCGCCGAAAAACGCAAGCAAAATTACAAGTGTTGCCCACCCTGCAGGAGCGGAATGAAGAATAAATTTTTCAAATAAAACCTCTAACGCAAGCAGTAAACTTCCGAGCATTGTAATAACACCGCACGCAGCAATAATACGCAACGGAACTATGCTGAAAGCCGTAATGCCGTTTAGTGCAAGACTTGTCAATGAAAAGAAATTAAACTTTGAAGAACCAAGTTTTCTGGGTTTTACGTTAAAATGAACGTAAGCTGTTTTTAATCCGATTTCATGGAAAAATCCTCTCAAAAACAATCCTTCTTCTCGGTATTGGTCTAAAATATCAAGTGCATTTTTGCTTACAAGTCTAAAATCTGAGTGATTAGGCGGAATTTTTACACCTAAAATATTCATTAATTTATAAAAGCAAAGAGCAGTATATTTTTTGAAGAAAGAATCCGTTTTTCTGTCATTTCTGATACCTGAAACGATATCTGAACCCTTGTGAAACTCATCAACAAATGTTTCAATTACATTTTCATCTTGTTGTAAATCGGCATCAATAGAAACGGCACAGTCGCATCCGACCTCGCGAACACCTTGCAAACCTGCAATCAAAGCCTTTTGGTTACCGTAATTGCGAATAAACTTTGTCCCTTTTATTCTTTCTCCGTAGTTTGAACGTAATTCTTCAATAATACTCCAAGTCTTGTCCTTAGAACCATCGTCTACAAGGTAAATATAACTGTTTTCAGATATTTTACCTTTTTGAATAATTCCGTCAAGCACACCCAAAAGTGTTTCTACAGTCGATTTAACTACCAATTCTTCATTAAAACACGGAATAATTATTGCAAGTCTTGATTTTTCGTCACCCATACTTCCCTCTTTTTGATTATATAATACTATAAAAATTGTCGTATTTGAATATAAAAGTTCATTAAAATACTATGTACTTTGTAAATTAATATTTCTTTACAAAGAGGAAAGAAAACGCAATTTCTTTTGATTTTTATACTTTATTAATATGTGAAGGTTTAATGCAGGAATAACTATGACTATTCAAGGGGTAAATCTAAATAAAAATATAAGCTTTAGAGCCGAAGAAGAAGAATTAAAATCGGAAAATATTACTGTTTCCGTAAAGTCTGATTTGGTTAAAAGCCCCAAAGAAGATAATTTTGAAAAAGAAAAAAATACCGAAAAATCAGAAGATAAACAGTTATTAGGAGTAATCTTTGCCAGTTTAGCTTCAACATTAATGCTATTATACGGTGCAATTGTTTTAAAACGCAAGCTTTCAAAACCTTCGTTTGAAGAAGTACAGAAATGCTTTAAAGAGATTTTTAATAAGAATTTATCCACAGACCAAATTAAAGATTTAATCAACAAATATAAAGAAATTTGTAAAAATAAAAATACGGACGAATTTATACAAAAAACGATTAATCAACTCAAAAAAGATTATGGTATTGAGCAGGTTAAAACAGAACTTCAAATTACAAAACTTGCAGATAACAGAATCTCAACCGCATTAAACCAAAGAGAAAGAGGAAATGCTTCTCCGCTTGCAAAAATCCATATTATGCCGAGAACAAGCGATGATCACATAGTAAGAAGTGTTCAAGGCGAAACTTTTTCAACAAGCTTTCATGAGATGAAACACGTTGCGCAATTTGCGGAAGCCTACAGAGCAAATCCTGATAAATTTGCCGAAGCTCTGTTCAGACATAATGTTAAACCTGAGGAGGTTGAAAAAACCATAAAAAATAGTATGCAAAAGCACAATACAGATGAACTTGAGCAAATAAAAAATCAATTTAATCTGCAATCAGAAGATGATTTATACAAGTTTTTTAAAGAAAGTGTGGAAGAAAATTACATAAAATCATACCGCAAACAGCTTGATGAAAGGTATGGCAAACTCACTCCATATCAAAAGGATAGTGAAGAATACAAAAAAGGTATGGAATATATCGAGGCATATGAAAAATATCCCGACCCTGAGAATAATTATGAAGAATATCAAAAAAATCTTTTGGAAAAAGAAGCTTGGAATATAGCAGATATGGCTAAAAAGATATTCAGATACACAAGTTCAATTTGGAAATTGTAAAACATGTAAAGTAAATAGCAGAGCACCTCCTCCACTAACGGACTATGCCTAAAACAAAGGTAATCAGTGATCTGTGAGCAGAGTGCCGAGGATTAGTTACATTTCTTTAGCGCTAAATACACAAGTCCATGTCATTCTGAGGCACTGTGTGCCGAAGAATCCAGCTTTTTTTATAACTAATTATCAGTTATGAAAAATTTGGTATAATGAATTTATGCAAACCAAACAATATTATGTTTATATCTTATTCAACAAGAAAAACGGAACTCTATATGTAGGTGTTACTAATGATATAGTGAAGCGAGTATGGCAGCATAAAAATAAAATCTATGAGGGATTTACCGAAAAATATGGAGTTGATAAATTAGGCTATTATTAAGTTTTTGGTGATATTAGTTATGCAATAGCCAGAGAAAAAGAACTAAAAAAGAAAATCCGTAAAGTAAAATTGGATTTAATTGAAACTTGTAATCCTGAATGGAATGATTTGTATTATGAATTGATTGAATAATAGCACATTGGATTTTGTTTTGACTAAATGAATAAATAGTTATTAATAAGCTGGATTCTTCGGCACACAGTGCCTCAGAATGACACGGACTTGTGTATTTAATCTGTTTTCCTTTAGCATAAAGCCGAATACATTTACCCCCCCCTAATTTGACCGCAAATACTCCATGATGTATAATTTCTATGGGGTTAAGGTGATTTAAAAATGAAAGATAAAAAATTTATTTTAAATGCGGATGATTTTGGAATTAGTGAAGCATTTAACACTGCAGTTTCAGAAGGATATCAAATAGGGCTTTTAAAGAGTACAAGCCTTGTTGCAAACGGCGAAGCTTATGAACAGGCAATAGAAAATGTCATTCCTGCCTGCTCTGATTTAGGGGTCGGAATTCACCTTAATATAATGGAAGGAAAAGCATTAGTTGCAGAGCAAAGAGAGCTTACAGACCAATACGGAATATTTAATAATTCATATGGTCAGCTTATTCTTAAAGCTTTTAACTTTCGAAATAATACATTTATGCCACAGTTAGAGAAAGAATTTCGTGCTCAAATTGAAAAATGTATTAACAGTTTAGATGCGCAAGGCAAAAAACCGACTCATATTGATTCTCACGTTCACACTCACGCAATTCCACCTATTTTTGCACTTGTTTGCAAGCTCGCAAAAGAATACGGAATTAAACAGGTAAGAACTCAATTTGAACATTTTTATACCGTTCCGGATGTATTTATGCACCTAAATAAAACCTACCCCATAAACCTTATTAAAATAGCACTTTTAGACTTTTTTACATTAATCAATAAACCCGTTGCTAAACAATTTGGTTTAAATACAAATGATTATTTAATCGGTGTCGGTTATACTTCCATGATGACATCTTTAACAGTATCTTGCGGTCTTTCGGCTTTAATGAATAAAGGGAATATAACCGCTGAAGCACTTATTCACCCTTGCAGATATGAAGACGGTACGATTGATAACCACTTCACAGAATACAGAATTACCCAAAATCAAAAACTCAAAGAAAAAATCGAACGCATGGGGTTTGAGATTACAAACTATATTTAAATATTTGTGTCTTAACAAATAAGTTAAAACAAATGTGTTTGCTCTGAAGGCGCTTTTCTTCCAAGATGTCTGTAACCTTCCGGAGAGACCTTACGACCCCTTGGAGTCCTTTGCAAAAGTCCCGCCTGCAAAAGATATGGCTCGCAGACATCCTCAATTGTTCGCACATCTTCGCTCAAAGCTGCTGCAATTGTTTCTACTCCGACAGGCCCACCGTCATATTTTTCAATAATAAGATTTAATAAAGCCCTATCGGTATTGTCTAAACCGAATTCATCAATTTTAAGTATATCAAGTGATTCATTTGCAACAGTTTCATCTATTCTGCCGTCATATTTTACTATTGCAAAGTCTGAAACTCTTTTTATAAGCCTGTTTGCAATTCTAGGTGTTCCTCGAGAACGTCTTGCAATAGCTTTAGCGCCTTCTTCCGTGACATCAATCTCTAAGATTTTAGCTGTTCTTTTAACCACTTGTGTAAGTTCATCTATTGTATAGAATTCCAAACGATGAATCATACCGAATCTGTCACGCAGAGGGCTTGAAAGCTCGCCTGCTTTTGTCGTTGCACCGATTAGGGTAAATTTTGGAAGCGGAACTCTTAAAGTTTTGGCGGTTTGGCTTTTCCCTGTTGTCATATCTAACGTGAAATCCTCCATTGCAGGATAAAGTATTTCCTCCGCAACTTTATTAAGTCTGTGGATTTCGTCTATAAATAAGATTTCACCGCCT
>Ga0247608_10003254_pt1 | contig 19171 bp, 17 predicted proteins | sample 176DNAGHGlowgp2_FD_193490 | JGI IMG/M metagenome (GOLD analysis project Ga0247608, IMG submission 193490) | Sheep rumen microbial communities from Palmerston North, Manawatu-Wanganui, New Zealand - 1766 DNA GHGlow gp2 | ecosystem: Host-associated > Mammals > Digestive system > Stomach > Rumen ...
TCAACTCTTAGGTGTCAATGATGACGACTTCGATAAAGAAATCGACTGGCACTTCAAGTTCAAGCCCCGTCAGATTATCGACATGTCATGGATAATGCCAACTATCGACGCATTCCAGAAAGAGCAGTGCGCAATGGGTATGTTGGCCATCGACAAAGCACGCGACGCGTTCCGCCGTCGTGTCGGTGTCCGCGGCTTCCGACTGGCACTCCTCTGCACTGCCCTGTATCCTAACTTCAACAAGCGCGCTATGGATACAATCAAGAACTTTGTAGCATGGTGGATGCGCGTGGATATAGAGAACATGCTTCGCCTATGGGGAGCCAAGTACAACGAGCAAAACGAGCACGCGCCCAACCTCTACAACATCAATGTTTTCTCCTCACTCAAACAAGAGTTCACAAGAAACGAGCTCCTTGTGGTGATGAAGCAGCAGGGCGTCAAGTCAAGAGTGTCCAACGTTCTTTGGCAATGGAAGAAAGCAGGCTTCATCGAGAAACTCAATCAAGACACCTACAAAAAACTGAATAAGAAATGAATGAGCCAGAGAAAGAAATCATGTCGAAGGTAAATCCCTTCTACTTGCGGCACGCAGGTCTAAAGAAAGACCTCATCATTTGGAGTCAGCCATACGAAGCATACTACTATGTGCTAAGCATGTTCCTCCGCTACTGCCCACGTGGCTACGTCGAATTGCTGTTTATCCTCACAACTCTCTACCCCGAGAAGGACATCAACGAGCTTAGGAAAATGTCTCAGAAGATGAAAGTAGAGAAAGTAGCAATGTTAGATTATGGTACCAAGAAGTGTGACCGCTACTTTGAGCAGTTCTTTCTGCAACTGCACGATGTTTGGGAAACCAAGATGAACCATGACGCTTTTCAACAAGCGATTGGGTACCTCAACAACACAATAGAAATGCTAAACTCGAAAAAATAAACACACAATTCTTCATATCGCATCTCATAAACATTTGTTTTAGCGTTTCGTTTTCGGGATAATTTTGTATCTTTCGAAGATTGTAGTTTTCAGTAAATGCCGCAGAGGCGGCGCAAATAAAGGGTTTGTCGTGAGACACGCCCTTTAATTGTCTAAAAAGTCTAACGTCTAATGAGGGGCATTTTCCCGAAAGGGAGCCACAAACACATTCACACACTCATTCTCAAGCTTGCCTATGACACATGCTCTGAGATACACTATCTGTTCGTTCTCGTCCCTCAGCTGCTCGTCCTCTATGCGCTGCAGGATATGCTGCCGGGTTGACTCGTCAAAAAAACTCAGGAACAGCTGCGATACTACATCAAACGAAAGAATCTTCAGTTTGTGAGCATCCTCCAAATCCATAATCTCATAGCAAATATCATCAGCAGCCTCTACCAAATACACCAGTGGGTGACGTGCATAGCGCAACGGCATGCCAATATCGGAAAGACGGATAAGCCCCATTTCGTCAGCCAGCCGTTTAAATGTCGGCTGCTCACTGACAAAGAAGCCAAACTTACCTTTCTTGCTGGGAGCCATCGAAGAAAAAGGATACTTCACAATGCTGGCAATAGTAGAGTAGGTCATCACAAATCCACCTGGCCTGCGACCCTTGAACTGATGCGTCAACAGACGGAAGCCATTGGCATTGCCCTCAAAATGTGTGATGTCAGCCCAAAACTCAGGACTCACCATCTCCTTCAACGGACGACCGTTACCTTCAGTAAAGAAGGTTTGTATTGCTTTCTCTCCAGAATGGCCAAAAGGAGGATTACCCAAATCGTGAGCCAGACAGGCCGTAGCTACTATCTGCCCAATCTCTTCAAATAAGGTCCCACGAAGTGCTGGACGTTTCTCCCTGACGATACGCGAAGCCACATCGTTGCCCAGCGACATACCCACACTGGCCACCTCCAGAGAGTGGGTCAAACGGTTGTGCACAAACACACTACCAGGCAAAGGAAACACTTGTGTCTTGTTCTGCAACCTACGAAATGGAGCTGAGAAAATAAGGCGGTCGTAATCGCGTTTAAACTCCGTTCTGTCGTCGTGACGTTCTACATGGCGATGCTCCTGTCCCAGACGTTTGTTAGATATAAGTCTTTGCCATTCCATGCTTTCCAAGTGAGGTACCCCGACCGAGAATCGAACTCGGAACTAAGCTTTAGGAGAGCCTTGTTATATCCATTTAACTATCAGGGCAACAAAAAAAACTCCTGCAAAGGTACGAAAAATAAAACAACTGACCAATCTCTTCCTGCATCATTGACGGCTTTTAACATCGTTTAACTGATATCCTGCACTTTTATTCTTCCTTATTTGTATCTTTGCATTCCGTTATGACGCAGGAGCAGATACAAGAGCAAAGGCTGGCACAGCAACAGAAACTGACCCAAAGCATTACGCAGCAACAACTGTTGCAGGCGCAACTGACGGAAATGCCTATTACTCAACTGCTGGAACGCATTGATATTGAGATGAACGACAACCCTGCTCTTGAACAATCGTCTGACGACTATCCGGACTATGAAGAACCGTCAGGTCCCCATGAACCGGCTGAAGGTGCAGAGACCCCGGAAGACTACGAGCAAGAGGAACGCCAGATGGCCATGGACCAAGCCTTGGAGCAGATAGGACGCGACGATGAAGAACTGCCTGTATATTACCACGGGGCACAGTCGGGTGAAACCCACGAAGAGGTTGTTTACGGGCAGACGGAATCGTTCATCGACCAGCTGAACGAACAAATGAATATGACGGAGCTGACAGCCCGGCAACGCGACATCATGGAGTACCTCATAGGCTCTTTAGACGACGACGGACTGCTCAGAAAACCGCTTGACAGCATCTGCGACGAGATGGCCATCTACCACAATCTGGATACTACGCCTACCGAAGTGGAACAGGTGCTATCCATCCTTCAGGAGTTTGACCCCGCGGGTATCGGAGCGCGTACCCTGCAGGAGTGTCTCCTGCTACAGGTAGAACGCAGGGAGCCCACAAAGCTCAAGGAGCTCATGGTTCTGACGCTTACCCACCATTTCGAACTGTTTACTAAAAAGCATTGGGACCGCCTGCAACAGGTCTTAAAACTAAGCAACCTACAAACTGAGACGCTCATTGCCGAACTGCGAAAGCTTAACCCTAAACCGGGTGTCGCCATGAGCGAGACAATAGGGCGCTCACTACAGCAAATCACACCCGACTTCATTATCGACACCCACGATGACGGCAGCATCAGCTTCGTTCTTAACAACAGCGAAGTACCTGAGCTACGTGTGTCAACATCTTTCACTGACACCCTGAAGCAATATCAGGCTGACAAGGGGCACCTTAGCAAACAGATGAAAGAGGCACTGCTCTATACCAGAAAGAAGGTTGATGCCGCCCAGAGTTTTATCGACGCCATACGCCAGCGACGCCACGTTCTGACCATCACCATGCGCGCCATCATTGCATGGCAGCACCGTTTCTTTGAAGACGGAGAGGAGGCCTCGCTACGCCCAATGATACTAAAGGACATCGCTGAAAAGACGGGTTTAGACCTGAGCACCATTTCCAGAGTGTCTAACTCTAAATACGCTCAGACGCGCTGGGGCACCTTCCCCTTGCGATTCTTTTTCAGCGACGGATACACCACAGCCGATGGCGAGGAGCTCTCCACCAGACAGATAAAGGTCGCCCTGCGTGACCTCATCGACGGAGAGGACAAGCGCACGCCTCTTAGCGACGAGGCCCTACAGAAACTGCTCGACGAGAAAGGCTTCCCCATAGCACGGCGCACGGTGACGAAGTATCGGGTACTGATGGGAATACCCGTCGCCAGGCTGAGGAAGACAAGATAAGGAATCTCGGAATGAAACATCAGAAGGAACTCATATTGACTGCCAGGGTCATCAGCATGCTGTTCACACCTTTCTACCTGCCCATGATAGGACTGATAGTGCTGTTCACCTTCAGCTACCTCAATATGTTCCCATGGGTCTACAAACTACAGGTACTGCTTCTGGTATATCTGTTCACCATCCTTTTGCCGACACTGCTCATCCACCTATACAGACGCTATCAGGGATGGACGCTTGTCGAATTAGGACATCGCGAACGACGTATGGTGGCTTACATCATCAGCATCGTGTGCTACTTCACATGCATCTACGTCATGGAACGTCTCCACTTGCCCCATTTCATGAGCAGTATTGTGGTGGCTGCCTTATTGGTACAAATAGTCTGTGCACTCATCAACGTATGGTGGAAAATTTCCACACACACTGCTGCTATTGGAGGCGTAGGAGGAGCCCTCTTTGCCTTCGCCTACTACTTAGGCTTTAACCCTGTATGGTGGATTTGCATCGTGTTCCTCGTGGCAGGACTGTTAGGCAGCTCGCGTATGATTCTGCGCCAGCATAGCCTTGCACAAGTCGTTGTGGGTTTCTGGGTAGGAGCCGTCTGCGCCGCCACAGCCATCATATTCTTATAGTATCACTGACCAAAAAACCTAAATAAAGTAAGAGAAAATGAAACAGCTATTACTCTGTTTTGTAACTTTATTACTCACTCTTTCCTCATGTGAGAAAGCCCTCGACGTACAGGGACAGGAAGAAGGCAGCAGCACGCTGTTAGTGCACACGCGTGCTGTTGAAAACGATGAGAAGGTGAGCTATCCGCTTACGGTATACGCCATGAATCCTGATGGTGTTTGTGTCAGGAAAAAGACGCTCCTTTCTGAAAACGACGAACTGGCGTTCATGCTTGAACCCATGACCTACCACATCTACGCCATAGGTGGTGCCACGGAGGGCGATTACGAATTGCCCGGTATGGAAAATGCCACGGCGACATCGGAAATCACACTGGCAGAAGACGCCTTGCACGGCGACCTTATGAGCTATGCAAGCGAAATTACTGTTGGCACTAACGAGACAAACACGCTGAATCTTACTTTGTCAAGAAAAGTATTTGAGCTAAAGGAAGTGACTATCAAGAACGTCCCTCCTTCTGTCGACGAGGTATCGCTGGTGCTTAACCCCATGTATGACAAGCTACTGCTCAACGGTAGCTATGGAGAGGAAACGAGCGAGAAAGCCATCTCCCTTACAAAGCAGGGTGAAAGCACCTGGCAACTGGCTGAGCCCCTCTTCCTGTTGCCCGCTAATGGCAACCCCACCATAAACGTAAAGTTCAGAAAGGGTGATGCTTATATCAGTCATACCTACTCGTCGCCGTATGCCATCGAGGCAAACAAACATATACTGATAGAGGGCAACTACACTGAGTCTGAAGAACTGCAGTTGACAGGAGCCATCTCGGGTGACACCTGGAACGGGACAACAGTCATCAAGTTCAACTTCAACGAGAGCGGTGCCACTGCTGCCGATGATGCTGGCGACGACCCCAACAACAGCGGCGACAACACTGGTGGCAATAACCCCTCTGGCAACGATAATATCCAGGAAGGAAGCGCACCTGCTGTTAACCAGCTGTATAAAGGATTCTTTGTAACCAACGTAGAAGATGACCCCACCGGGGAATACGTTCTTGTAACGCTCATGCACTGGGACGATATAGAAATTATTCCCGGGAACCGTTCACAAGAAGAGGTCCTGCAAGAAATCAACCAGCGACTGCCCGACTTCGATGAACAAAACATAACAGGGTGGCGTGTACCTACTGCTGCAGAAGTCATTCCCATAAATTGGGCCGCTGCAAAGCGATTCGATGCATTAAACGAATCAACAAACTCTTTCAACGGCTATTATTACTGTATAGACGCAAATGATAAGCTAACGATGTTCACCGTCAATGGTGCTCAGACAATACAAAGTCCCAATTTCAACTACACCTATGGCAATGCTTTACTGCCATTTACCACGGTAAAGTTCCGTAAGTAGCAAGGAAAAGGTGCTGTTTCTGAGAGAATTTCGAAGAAATAAGACTTTTTAGTACAAAAAAGATGGCGGTTTCAGAAGAAATCGCTACCTTTGCACATTATAAATAACGAAACGTTTCGAAAGATGATAAAAATCAAGGTAGTGAACCGCGGTCATCAACAGCTGCCTGCCTATGCCACGCCCCAGAGTGCCGGTATGGATCTGCGTGCAAATCTGGACTGCCCCGTCACGTTGCACCCACTGGAGCGCAAGCTGATTCCTACAGGTCTGCACATTGCGCTTCCTGAGGGATACGAGGCACAGGTAAGACCACGCAGCGGACTGGCACTGAAGCATGGACTGACAGTGTTGAACACACCGGGAACTATTGATGCCGACTATCGTGGAGAGATAGGTGTGGTATTAATAAACCTATCTAACGAGGACTTTGTGGTAAACGATGGCGAGCGCATTGCCCAAATGGTCATTGCACGCCATGAACAGGGCGACTTTGAACTCGTAGAAGAGTTAGACACTACGGAACGAGGCGAAGGGGGCTACGGACACACTGGAGTAAAGTGAAAGGACTGAGATACATATTGCTGTTGACCGCCGTACTGGCGTGTGCACCTTGTCTCTCGCAGAACAAGGCACAGCGCTATGACGCCATGTTCCTTGATGCCATCTGTCAGCGTGAGAAGGGAAACAGCGATGCAGCCTTCGACCTGCTGAGCCACTGCGTAGAAATAGACTCCACACGTTCGGAGGCATGGTTCTACCTGTCACAATACTATGGTGCACTGAAAGACAAAGAGCGTGCACTACGCTATGCTGAACGTGCCGTAAGGCTGGACCCCGACAACACTGTCTATCTGGAGTCGCTCGCAGAAGCCTACATCGCCCAACGCAACTACAAAGAAGGAGCCCAGATGCTGGAACGGCTGTACGACAAGCGTCGCGACCGTGATGACGTGCTGGGCATGCTGGTACAGTTGTACGAGCAACAAGAAGACTACGACAAGGCCATCGACGCCCTCACTCGCCTGGAGGTAATAGAAGGTAAAAGCGAGCGGCTGTCGTATGCCAAAAGTCAGCTCTACACCCAGAAGGGCAACAAGAAAGCCGCAATCAGCGAGATGAAAATGCTGGCCGACCAGTATCCAAACGACTTCTCTTATCGTTGTATGTATGCCAACACGCTCTACCAGAACGGTCAGAAGAAGAAAGCCGTAGAGCTATACGAAGAGATTCTGAAAGCCGAGCCTGACAACCGTCTGGCCCAGTTGGGCATGCTGACCTACTACCACGAACTGAACGACACGTCGCGCCAACAGACCATGACCGAGCAGATACTGTTGAACAAGAAGATGACCCTGCAAGACCGTGTGGCCCTTATGCGACAGGTCATCAGCGACAGCGAGCAGCAGGGCGGCGACTCCACTCGTGTACTGCAACTGTTCCACAAGATGATAGCACAGCCCGGGACGGAGACAGAGATGGCATTGTTCTGCGCCACCTATATGAATCTGAAGAAGATGCCCCATGACAGTATACGCCCCGTGCTGGAACGGGCATTGGAGATAGCCCCAGACAATGCCTCGGCACGACTACAGCTCGTAAGCTACGCCTGGCAGGATGAAGATAAAGACAGGGTAATAGCCCTCTGTCAAGAAGCCAGACAGTATAACCCTGACGAGATGGCTTTCTACTACTACCAGGGCATTGCCTACTATCAGAAAAAACAGCTTGACGACGCCCTAAACGCCTTCCAGAATGGCATCAGTGTCATCAACGAGCAAAGCGATGCCGATATCGTCAGCGACTTCTACGCCGTAATGGGAGACATCTTGCACCAGAAAGGCCGCGAACAGGAAGCCTTTGCCGCCTACGACTCGTGCCTGCAGTGGAAAGACGACAACATTGGCTGTCTGAACAACTACGCCTACTATCTGAGTGAACTGGGCCAGCAGCTGGACAAGGCTGAGCAGATGTCCTACCGTACCATCAAGGCAGAGCCTAAGAATGCCACCTATCTGGACACATACGCATGGATACTATTCATGCAGAAACGCTATAACGAGGCACGTATCTACATCGACCAGACTCTGCAATGCGACTCCGACACGTCAGCCGTATTGCTGGAACATGCCGGCGACATCTACTACCACGTCGGCGAGAAAGAGAAAGCCGTCACCCTTTGGCAGCAGGCACTGGACCGAGCTTCAGAGACCCCCGAGGCTGAAGACGACCGCCGACAAGTATTGACAAGGAAAATAAAACTTAAAAAATATCTGAAAGAATGAAAGCATTAAGTATTTCTAAGATTGCCGTCATAGTCCTGATGGTGACGGTAGTGGCTGCCTGCAGCTCAAAGCGCAAGGCCGTCAAGGAGACGCCGACAGAGACCGTTGCTGTCGACACGCTGAAAAAGCAGGCTTTCCTGCAGAAAGTGACCGACAATGCTCAACATGCACGCTTCATCACCTCGAAAGTAAAGTTCAGCGTCGAGGTTGGTTCACGGCAGATGACGCTGACAGGTAACCTGAAGATGAAACGCGACGACGTCATTCGCCTGCAGCTGATGGCCTTCGGCTTCGTAGAGGCTGGACGTCTGGAATTCACCAAGGAATACGTACTGGTCATGGACCGCATCAACAAGCTTTACCTGAAGGTCCCCTACTCGCATCTGGACTTCCTGCGTAACAGCAGCATCGACTTCTACGTGCTGCAGGCTCTCTTCTGGAACGAGCTGTTCCAGCCAGGCAAGATGAAGGTGACCGACGAGGCCCTGAAGTCATACACCACCGAAGAAGGCACCGACGACACCGTCATCTTCATGGAAGACGGCAAGCTTTCCTACCGTTGGCTGGCAGAGAACGGTACTGCCCGCGTGAAAATGGCCAACATCATGTTCAACGACAAGTATCGTGGAAACTACCAGCTGAATTGGGACTACGAAGACTTCCAGGGCTTCAGCCGCAAGTTCTTCCCCAGGGTGCACAAGATTTCCTTCTCGTCCCCCGAGAAAGAGGTAAAGATGGGCATGACGCTCAACTACATGGGCAGCGAAGAGAACTGGGAGCCACGCACCGAGGTATCAAGCAAGTATCGTCAGGTAACCGTCGAAGAGATACTACAGCGCTTTATGTCACTCTAACCCTATGGGATGAAGCGATTAGGAACAATACTGCTGCTACTGCTGGCATTTGCCCTTACTCCCTGTGCGCAACAAAAGCGTACTGCGAAGAGTACAAGGGCAAAGAAGACCGTTGTGACCCGGAAAAATACTGGTACCACCCGGAAAACCAGTAAGACCAGAGCCACCGGCAAGCCAGCACCGTCAGTAAAAGCCCTGCAGAACCAGCGACAGCAGCTGCAGAAGCAGATTAAGGTACAGGAACAACGTCTTCGCCAAAACGAACAGAACGTCAAACAGCGACTTCAGAACCTGATGATGATCAACACAGAGATAGAAGGCAAACGCCGCACCATAGACACCATCAGGCACGACATCTCCAATCTCGACGTAGAGATAGAACAGCTGGGCATACAGCTCGACCAGCTGCAAGACGAACTGGAAGCGTACAAGAAGAACTACGTCAAGTCCATGCGCTACATGCACCGCAACCGCACCACTCACAACCAGCTGATGTTCATCTTCAGTGCCGACAACCTGACACAGATGTACCGCCGCCTGCGCTTTATGCGCGAATATGCCTCCTACCAGCGAACCCAGGGCGAGACAGTAAAGCAGAAGCAGGAAGAGGTGAACATGAAGTTCCAGACACTCAACAACGTCCAGGAAAAGAAACGCCAACTGCTGAACAAAGGCGAAGCTGAGCGCCGTGCATTGGTAGGCAAACAGACGGAACAGCAGAACGTGGTCAACACGCTGCAAAAGGAACAGAAGACCATACAGAACATCATTTCCCAGCAAAAGAAGAAAGACGCTGCACTGAATGCCCAGATAGACCGTCTTATAGCCGAGGAGATAGCCCGCCAGAAAGCCCGTGCTGCCGCCGAAGCTAAACGCCGCGCTGAAGCAGAGGCGGCGAAAAAACGCGCAGCTGAGCTGGCCCGCAAGAAGGCTGAAGCCGAACGCATCGCCCGTGAAAACGCACGGCGTGTGGCAGAAGCCAAAGCCCGCGAGGAAAAAGCCAAGGCCGAAGCCAAAGCCGCCAGAGACAGGAAAGCCCGCGAGGCTGCTGAGCAGCGCGCCCGTGAAGCCGAGCGTGAGCGACTGGCCGAGGAGCGTCGCGCCGATGCAGAAAACAGAGAGCGTGCCCGCGAGGTAGCGTCTGCCCGCAAGGAAGCTGACGATGCGCTCTTGGCTCCTACGGAAGACATGCGCATCAGCGGTAGCTTCGAAAGTAACCGCGGACGTCTGCCCATGCCTATTACCGGAGCCTACCGTATCGTAAGCCACTTCGGTCAGTATAACGTAGAAGGCCTACACAATGTGACGCTCGACAACAAGGGCATCAACATACGCGGCGAGGCCGGAGCACAGGCGCGTAGCATCTTCGACGGCGAAGTAAGTGCCGTGTTCAGCTTCGGAGGCACCGTCGTCGTCATGGTACGCCACGGAAGCTACATCTCCGTCTACTGCAACCTGGCCAGTGTCAATGTGCGCAAAGGACAGAAGGTGACAACCCGTCAGACCCTCGGGCGCATCGGACACGACAACATTCTCCAATTCCAGCTACGAAAGGAAACCGCCAAGCTGAACCCAGAGAGATGGTTAGGCAGATAGCAGTGCCATATAAGTCTCTATGGCCTGTTCTATCTCGCTAATGCAGATGTACTCATCAGCACTGTGCGACCGCGCAGAGTCACCGGGTCCGAGCTTAAACGAGAGGAACGGCATCAGCGCCTGGTCACTCAGCGTAGGCGAGCCAAAGGGCGTCATGCCCCTCTCGATGCACCGCTGTATCAGCGGATGCTCCATAGGAATATGCGACGACGACAGCCGGAAGGAACGCGCCTTTAGCTCACTCTTTACATGCTTCTGCAGAAAAGAGAAAAGATACTCGTTCGTATAATACTCATTCGTGCGAACATCAATTACGAAGCGACACTCATCAGGAATCACGTTATGCTGAGTACCGCTGTTCAGTACCGTTACCGTCATCTTAGTAGGTCCTAACAGCGTGCTCTCCTTCCTAAAACGGTAGTCTCGCAACCATACCAGGTCGTCCAGCGCCTCATAGATGGCGTTGACACCCTCGTTACGAGCCGCATGCCCGCTCTTGCCGTGTGCTATGCCGTCTATCACCATAAGTCCCTTTTCGGCAATGGCAGGTTGCATGCCGGTAGGCTCACCGACGATGGCCACGTCAATCTTCGGCAGCACAGGCAATGCCAACGTAAAGCCGCCGGCACCGCTTACCTCCTCCTCACAGGAAGCCAGATACACAAGATTGTAGCTACTACACGAGCCTTGCAGCATCCTGTAAACCTGCAGCAGGCTTACCAGCCCACCCCCGCAGTCGTTGGCTCCTAACCCATACAGCCGGTCGGCTTCAATCGTAGGAGAGAAAGGGTCGCGCGTCCACGTAGTCACAGGCTTCACGGTGTCTATATGAGCGTTAAGCAGCAGTGTGGGTTTCTGCACATCAAGCTCCCCCTGAATCAGAATGTTGTTACCTATCCTGCGGGCGGGAAGTCCCCAGTCTCTTGCCTGCTGTTCAAAGACATCGGCAGCACGCCCCTCGTCGCGGCTGACCGAAGGAGTACTGATAAGCCGTTTCAGCAGCTCAACGGCCTCGTTGGTGTATTGACGTATATCCATATCAGCCGCAAAGATACAAAAAAGTTTGGGAATAGCGAGCGCTATGTGCGTAAAAAGTGATGGAAAGGCGGCAGGACACGGGTCCCTTGTGCGGAGAATCCTTCCCTTCACCATAACCGGTGCCAAGCTACGCTTTTTCTTGTAGAATATTTGATTTTTCCCGCTACAATTTGTTTATTTCGCGTATTATTTATACCTTTGCACCTAATTAACATAAAAATTGGAATATGCAGACCAATTGTCACATGTCAGTGCTGGTGCACGAACAAGCCAAGAAGTACGGCGACCGTGAGATGCTGATATACCAGGATTTCGGCGGAAAGGAGTGGAAGTCTCTGTCATGGAACCAAGTGTCAGCTACCGTGAAGCAGGTGTCCAACGCCCTGCTGAACCTGGGCGTGAAACCACAGGAGAACATCGGAATCTTTTCACAGAACTCCGTACAATATATTGAGTGCGACTTCGGTGCATGGGGCATCCGGGCCGTCACCATTCCCTTCTATGCCACCAGTTCCGAGCAGCAGATTCAGTTCATGGTCAACGATGCCAAGGTACGCTTCCTCTTCGTTGGTGAACAGGACCAGTACGACAAGGCCCGTCGTGCCTTCTCACTCTGTCCCACCCTTGAGCGTATCATCGTCTACGACGAGACGGTGCACATCTCCACCCACGACCCCAACGCCATCTACTTCTCTGAATTCCTGAAGCTGGGCGAGAACCTCCCCCGCCAGACGGAAGTCGAGAAACTACAGCAGGAAGCCAGCTACGACGACATAGCCAACATACTCTACACCAGTGGTACCACGGGCGACTCGAAGGGCGTCATCCTGACTCACGGACAGTTCCATGCCGCCTTCGAGGCCAACGGCAAGTGCGTACCAGTAACCGAGAAGGACCGCATCATGAACTTCCTCCCCTACACGCACATCTTTGAGCGCGGCTGGGCCATCCTCTGCATCACCGTCGGTGCCACCATGATTGTGAACACCTATCCGCTACAGGTGCAGCAGTCCATGCGCGAGACTCACCCCACCTGCATGTCGGCCGTACCCCGCTTCTGGGAGAAGGTGTACATGGGCGTGATGGACAAGATAGACCATTCCAACGCCGTCGAGCGCAAGCTCTTCAAGCACGCCCTCGCCGTAGGCCGCAAACACAACATCGAGTATCTCAGCGCAGGCAAGAAGCCCCCCATGGCGCTCCACCTGGAATACGAGATGCTGAACCGCACCGTGTTCTCGCTGGTACGCAAGGAACTGGGCCTTGAGAACGCCCACTTTTTCCCCACCGCCGGAGCCGCCGTGTCGGCCCATGTCGAAGAGTTCGTCCACTCCATCGGCATCAACATGATTGTGGGCTACGGTCTCACCGAGTCACTGGCCACCGTCAGTTGCGACCATCTGGGCGAGCCCTATACCGTAGGCAGCGTCGGCCAGCCCATCGACAGCATCGACATCAAGATTAGCGAAGAAGGCGAGATACTGCTCAAAGGCCCCACCATCACCATAGGCTACTACAACCGCGAGGACCTCACCAAGCAGGCCTTCACCGAGGACGGCTACTTCCGTACCGGCGATGCCGGCTACCTCAAGGACGGCGAGCTATTCCTCACTGAGCGCATCAAGGACCTCTTCAAGACCTCCAACGGCAAATACATAGCACCCCAGATGATAGAGTCCAAGCTTCTCGTCGACAAGTACATCGACCAGATAGCCGTCATCGCCGACCAGCGCAAGTTCGTCTCGGCACTCATCATCCCCGTCTATTCGCTCCTTGAGGAGTACGCACGCGAACACCACATCGACTTCGCCGACCGCGAGCAACTGTGTGCCGACCCGCAAATCATCCAGATGATGAAGGAACGCATCGACACCCTCCAACAGCAGCTGGCCCACTACGAACAAGTCAAGCGCTTCACCCTCCTGCCCCATCACCTCTCCATGGAGAAAGGCGAGCTGACGAACACGCTGAAGATACGCCGTCGCGTACTCAACGAGAACTACAAGGCAGAAATAGAAAAGATGTACGAAGAATGATAACAAGCGACCAACTGAAAGACGTCCTCGACCGTGCCGACAAGCTGAAGCACTATCTGAAGATTGACGAGAAAAAGATAGAATTTGAAGAAGAAGACCTCCGCACCCAGGCTCCCGACTTCTGGGAAGACCAGAAGCGTGCCGAGGAGCAGATGAAGAAGGTCAAGGCCATCAAGAAATGGCTCGACGGCTATCAGGACGTACGTACCGCCGCCGACGAGCTGCAGCTGGCCTTCGACTTCTACAAGGAAGAGATGGTCACCGAGCAGGAGGTCGACGAGGCCTACCGCCTTGCCATTGACGCCATCGAGGCCCTCGAACTCAAGAACATGCTTCGGCAGAAGGAAGACCCCATGGATGCCGTCCTCAAAATCAACTCCGGCGCCGGCGGCACCGAGGCCCAGGACTGGGCCCAGATGCTCATGCGCATGTACCAGCGCTGGGCCGAGGCCCACGGCTATAAGGTGAGCATCGCCAACCTCCAGGACGGCGACGAGGCCGGCATCAAGAGCGTCACCATGCAGATAGAGGGCGGCGAGTATGCCTACGGCTACCTGAAATCAGAGAACGGCGTCCACCGCCTGGTGCGCGTCTCGCCGTACAACGCCCAAGGCAAGCGCATGACCAGCTTTGCCTCCGTCTTCGTCTCGCCCCTCGTCGACGACACTATCGAGGTGTACGTCGACCCCGCCAAGCTCTCCTGGGACACCTTCCGCTCCAGCGGTGCCGGTGGCCAGAACGTCAACAAGGTGGAGTCCGGCGTACGTCTGCGCTACTGGTACACCGACCCCGACACCGGCGAGGAAGAAGAGATACTCATCGAGAACACCGAGACGCGCGACCAGCCCAAGAACAAGGAACGCGCCATGGCCCTGCTGCGCTCGCAGCTCTACGACCGTGCCATGCAGAAGCGCCTTGAGGCCCAGGCCAAGATAGAGGCCGGCAAGAAGAAGATAGAATGGGGCTCGCAGATACGCTCCTACGTCTTCGACGACCGCCGCGTCAAGGACCACCGTACCAACTACCAGACCTCCGACGTCGACGGTGTCATGGACGGAAAGATTGACGACTTCATCAAAGCCTACCTCATGGAGTTTGCCTCCACCGAAGAAGACAGTTAATCATTTAAACATAAAAATATTATGAGCAAGAACAAGAACAACGCAAAGCGCGAAGCCTACGCCAAGAAGCAGGAAGAGCAGGGCAAGAAAGTCATTACATGGATTTTTGCAGGACTCGTCATCCTGGCTGTCATCTACCTCGTCTGGACCTTTGCTATCATTTCATAAATGGCATTGCGTAAATGGCATTAGAGATTGAACGCAAATTCCTCGTGCTTGACACATCGTTCAAGCACGAGGCTTTTTCCTCCAGCCACATCCGCCAGGGCTACATCTGTAGCGGGCACGGCCGAACCGTGCGCATACGTATCCGCGACACGCGCGCGTACATTACTATTAAAGGTCCCTCGCTCAACGGAGGACTCTCGCGCTACGAGTTCGAACAGGAAATTCCCTTCGCCGATGCCGAAGACCTCATGCTGCTCTGCGAACCCGGCATCATCGACAAGACACGGTGGCTCGTCACGAGCGGCCGTCACACCTTCGAGGTAGACGAGTTCCACGGCGACAACGACGGCCTGGTAATCGCCGAGGTAGAACTGGGCTCCGAAGACGAAGCCTTCCAGAAACCCGCCTTCATCGGACAGGAAGTCACCGGCGACCGGCGCTACTACAACTCCCATCTGCGCCGCAATCCCTACTGTCTCTGGAAATAGGCCTGCCACACTACCGACAGTGGAAGTAGGCCCTCCACATCAACAGTCCCACGCCCACGGCAAGCGTCACCCCCAAGGTGTTGGCAGCGAAGTCCAGCCAGTCGCCGTTGCGGTGCCCGCCGGTACAGTACTCCTGCAGCAACTCCAGCACGCCGCTCATCAGCACCGGCATCAGCCATGCCCAGAAGAACAGCTTCTCGTAGTCCATTCTGCGATGGCTGCGCAGATACTCCCACCATATCACGCTGCACGTCCCGCCATACATCACCAGGTGGGTCCACTTGTCTATGAAAGCCACCTCGTCCAGTGGTGTCTCCGGAAAGAAAGGAGTCAGCGACAACACCCAAACCAGCGCCACACAGAGCAGCGAAAAGGGGTATTTCCTTACAAAAAGAGTGCTTTTAAGCATATTTCCCAGTTCTTTTGGTGCAAAAATAAGAAATATTTTATACTTTTGCAAGCGAATATGAGAAATAATAAGATGGCTAAACTAGAAAGGGCTAATTTCGGGAGCCGTCTGGGCGTCATTCTGGCTACGGCAGGGTCGGCGGTCGGCTTGGGCAATGTATGGCGCTTTCCCTATATGACGGGGCAGAACGGCGGCGCTGTCTTCATCATTATCTACGTGCTGTGTGTCGTCATGCTGGGCATTCCCTGCATGATCAGCGAATTCATCATCGGGCGTCACGGCCGTGCCAACACGGCGCGGGCCTACCGCAAGATGTCGGGCGGCGGGCCGTGGGCCGTCATCGGCTACCTTGGCGTGCTCACCGGGTTCCTCATCACCGGCTACTACGCCGTCGTCGCGGGCTGGTGCCTGCAGTATATCTGGGCGTCGCTCATCGGCCACATGCAGGGTTCGCCCGAGTACTTCCAGACGTACTTTGCCGAACTGTCCACCGACCCCGTGAAGCCTGTGCTGTGGACCGTCATCATTTCGTTCATCACCTACCTCATCATCGAGCACGGCGTGCGCGACGGCATCGAGCGGGCCTCGAAGGTCATGATGCCTACGCTGTTCCTGCTGCTGCTGGTCATCGTGGGTGCCGCCTGCATGCTGCCTAATGCCGACAAAGGCATCGAGTTTCTCTTCAAGCCCGACTTCAGCAAGATTACCGGCGACGTCTTCCTGGCCGCCCTCGGACAGTCGTTTTACTCCATGAGCATTGCCATGGGCTGTCTGTGCACCTATGCCAGCTATTTCTCGAAGAACACCAACCTTACCAAGTCGGCCGTCGAGATAGGTGTCATCGACTCCGTGGTAGCCATCCTGGCCGGACTCATGATATTCCCGGCCGCCTTCAGCGTCGGTGTGAACCCCGACTCGGGCCCGTCGCTCATCTTCATCACACTGCCCAACGTGTTCACCCAGGCCTTTGCCTCGATGCCCGTGCTGGGCTATGCCATCTGTCTGCTCTTCTTCGTGCTGCTGTCGCTGGCGGCCCTGACGTCGCTCATGTCGCTGCACGAGGTGTCTACGGCTTTCTTCCAGGAGGAGCTGGTCATCACGCGTAAGAAGGCAGCCCTCATTGTCACCCTCTCCACGTCGGCCATCGGTGCCCTGTGCTCGCTGTCGCTGGGCGCCGTAGACGGCATGTCGTTCCTGGGCAGGACGCTCTTCGACTTGTTCGACTTCATTACCGGCCAGATATTCCTGCCCATTGTAGGCTTCCTGACGTGCATCTACATCGGGTGGTTCGCCTCGCACAAGATAGTGCGCGACGAGTTTACCAACTGGGGCACGCTGCGCGGCAGCTACTTCCACTTCTACCTGTTTCTGGTCAAGTACATCTGTCCGCTGGCCATTCTCTTCATCTTCCTCCATCAATTAGGACTACTGGAATGAAAAACCGCGGCAATTTCGGCTCCAAGCTCGGCATCGTGCTGGCCACGGCCGGGTCGGCAGTAGGACTGGGCAACGTATGGCGCTTCCCCTATATGACGGGCCAGAACGGCGGCGCCGCCTTCATACTGATTTACGTGGGGTGCATCCTGCTGCTCGGCATACCGGGCATGCTCAGCGAGTTCATCGTCGGCCGCCACGCGCAGACCAATGCTGCCCGCGCCTACGACGCGCTGTCCGGCGGCCGTCCCTGGCGGCTGGTGGGCTATCTGGGCATCCTTACCTCAACCATCATACTGGGCTTCTATGCCGTCGTTGCCGGGTGGTGCCTTCAGTACCTGTGGGCATCCGTGTCCGGTCATGTCAGTGGCGATGCCGACTACGTGCGTAACTACTTCGTCAGCTTTTCCAGCCACCCGCTGAAGCCTGTCGTGTGGGGCGTGGCCTTCGTGCTCATCACCCACCTGGTCGTGGTGCGCGGCGTGCGCAGCGGCATCGAGCGGGCCTCCAAGCTGCTCATGCCCGTACTACTGCTACTGCTCGTCGTCATCGTAGTGGCCTCGTGCCTGCTGCCAGGGGCCTCGGCCGGCATCGAGTTCCTCTTCAAGCCCGACTTCTCGAAGGTCTCCGGCAGCGTCCTGCTCGAAGCCCTCGGACAGGCCTTCTTCTCGCTCTCGCTGGGCACCGCGTGCCTGTGCACCTACGCCAGCTACTTCTCGCGGCGCACCAACCTGCTGCACTCGGCCGCACAGATAGCGCTGCTCGACACGCTCATTGCCATCCTCGCCGGACTGATGATATTCCCCGCCGCCTACAGCGTAGGCGTCAACCCCGACTCAGGACCGTCGCTCATCTTCATCACCCTGCCCAACGTCTTCCAGCAGGCCTTTGGCGCCATGCCCGCAGTGGGCTACGTCGTCAGCGTCATGTTCTACGCCCTGCTGGTCTTCGCCGCCCTCACCAGCACCATCTCAATGCACGAGATAGGCACCGCCTTCTTTACCGAGGAGCTGCACCTGCCGCGCCGGCGGGCCGCATGGATACTCACCGCCGTGGCCTCAGTGCTCTGCACGTTCTGCGCCCTCTCCGTCGGCGCCTGCCCTGACATCAGCGTCATGGGCCTCTCGCTCATGGACGCCTGCGACATGCTCACCGCCAACATCATGCTGCCCATGGGCGCACTGCTCACCTGCCTCTTCGTAGGCTGGTACATACCCCGACAGGTCGTGGCCGACGAGTTCACCAACCAGGGCACACTCTCTGCCCGCCTACTGCCCGTCTACCGCTTTGCCGTACGCTACGTCTGCCCCACGGCCATCGTCCTCATCTTCCTACACCAGCTCGGCGTGATATGAACCGCAACGACCGGCGCATCTTCCGAACCACCGCCGCGGCCCTCGCGCTGGCCGGGGCGGCACTCCTGTACTTCCTCTTTACGACATACCATTCTCAGGCCGACAGCCAACCCTCGCCACGCCGGACACCACACACCACACGCCGGACACCACGCGACGCACATGCCCGCACCACCTACTATGCCGTAGCACCGAGCCACAAGGCCGAACGCTTCAGCTTCGACCCCAACACTGCCGACTCCACACAGCTGCTGCGCCTGGGACTGCAGCCCTGGCAGGTGCGCAACATCTACCGCTACCGGGCCCGCGGCGGCATCTACCGCACCCGCGAGGACTTTGCCCGGCTCTACGGACTCACCCGCAAGCAGTACCGCGAACTGGCCCCCTACATACGCATCTCTGCCGACTACCTGCCCGCCGCCACACTCATCGGCAGACGTCACACCGCCACCGCCGACCGTGACGCCGCAGCAGCCGACAGCACCGCCGCCCGCACCACAGCCGGCACGGCGCGCGACAG
>Ga0247608_10003256_pt1 | contig 19162 bp, 20 predicted proteins | sample 176DNAGHGlowgp2_FD_193490 | JGI IMG/M metagenome (GOLD analysis project Ga0247608, IMG submission 193490) | Sheep rumen microbial communities from Palmerston North, Manawatu-Wanganui, New Zealand - 1766 DNA GHGlow gp2 | ecosystem: Host-associated > Mammals > Digestive system > Stomach > Rumen ...
AGCAAGATGCATTACCAGCATGATCACAACAAGAGTTTCCTTACGTTGCCTGAGGTTTTCTGGATTGCCACAAAGTCGGCAGGTAGTTTCTTTGGCAAGGTGGGCAGCTTCGAACCCGGATACGACTTTGACGCCTTGGTCATCAATGACAGCGTGCTCTATCCTTCGGAATACTCGTTACTCCACCGTCTGGAGCGTTTTATTTATCTGGGCGACGATCGTCAGATTGAGCATCGCTTCTGCCGAGGAAAGGAAATTTTTTTGGCATAATTTCGGCGAAAAGTTTTTTTGTTCCGAAAATTATCACTATCTTTGCAATCGACTTAATTGCCAAAACGAATTATAACTTTAAATATTAACAGCGTATGTCACAATTAACTGGACACATTTCGCAGATTATCGGCCCTGTCATCGACGTCTATTTCGACACCGAGGGGCAGGAGGCTGAGAAGGTACTGCCGAAAATTCACGATGCCCTGAAGATTGACCGTGGCGATGGACGCGACCTGATTGTCGAGGTGCAGCAGCACATCGGCGAAGACACGGTGCGTTGCGTGGCTATGGACAATACTGACGGCCTGCATCGCGGACTGGAGGTAGTTCCCATGGGCTCACCTATCGTGATGCCCGCGGGCGATCAGATTAAAGGTCGAATGCTGAACGTAATCGGTCAGCCTATCGACGGTATGAAACCACTTGACATGACGGGTGCCTATCCCATCCACCGCGAGGCTCCTTCGTTTGAGGAACTCTCTACTAAGAAGGAGATCCTGGCTACGGGTATCAAGGTGATCGACCTGCTGGAACCTTATATGAAGGGTGGTAAGATCGGACTCTTTGGAGGTGCCGGTGTGGGTAAGACTGTGCTCATCATGGAGCTCATCAACAACATCGCCAAGGGGCACAATGGATTCTCCGTATTTGCTGGAGTAGGTGAGCGCACCCGTGAGGGTAACGACCTGATCCGAGAGATGATTGAGTCGGGCGTTATCCGTTATGGTGAGAAGTTCCGCCAGGCAATGGATGAAGGCAAATGGGACCTGAGTCTCGTGGATCCGGAGGAGTTGAAGAAGAGTCAGGCCACACTGGTGTATGGTCAGATGAACGAGCCTCCAGGTGCCCGTGCTTCTGTAGCCCTTTCGGGTCTGACGGTGGCCGAAGGTTTCCGCGATGGCGGTGGTAAGGATGGTGGTGCTGCCGATATCCTGTTCTTCATCGACAACATCTTCCGTTTCACTCAGGCTGGTTCTGAGGTGTCGGCTCTGTTGGGTCGTATGCCGTCGGCCGTAGGTTATCAACCCACGCTGGCTTCGGAGATGGGTACCATGCAGGAGCGTATCACTTCGACGAAGACTGGTTCTATCACTTCCGTACAGGCTGTATATGTTCCTGCCGACGACTTGACCGACCCCGCTCCAGCTACGACGTTTACCCACCTGGATGCTACGACCGTGTTGGACCGTAAGATTGCTGAGTTGGGTATCTATCCGGCTGTGGATCCTCTGGGATCGACCTCACGTATTCTTGATCCGCTGATTGTGGGTAAGGCACACTATGACTGCGCCCAGAGGGTGAAGGAGATTCTGCAGCGCTACAAGGAATTGCAGGATATCATCGCCATCCTCGGTATGGACGAGCTCTCTGATGAGGATAAGCTGACAGTGAACCGTGCACGTCGTGTGCAGCGATTCCTCTCTCAGCCGTTCTCGGTGGCTTCACAGTTCACCGGTCTGCCCGGTGTGATGGTACCCATCGAGGATACCATCAAAGGCTTCAATGCGATTCTCGACGGTGAGGTTGATGATCTGCCCGAGCAGGCCTTCCTCAACGTGGGTACGATCGACGATGCCAAGGAGAAGGCGAAGAAACTGTTAGAGGCAGCAAAGGGTTAGGCTTATGCTACAGCTGAGAATTGTATCGCCTGAAAGGATAGAGTTCACCGGTGAGGTGGAGAGTGTCAAGGTGCCTGGCGCACAGGGAAACTTTGAAATCCTGACTGATCACGCACCCATTATTTCCATCCTGACAAAGGGAGTGGTGGAGTACGATGGTCAGCAACTGGCCATTCTCGGTGGCTTTGTAGAGGTACAGAAGAACAAGGTCTCTCTCTGCGTAGAAAGACAGGAGTAGTGGAATACGTCCTATCTGTCCTCTTCTTCACCCTGTTAGGTGTGACCTATGTGAAGGGCTATGACATCGTCAAGAGGCATTCGCCCGACCATTTGGTCCATTTCTATCTAATCATGGCAACGATACGTATGTTGCTCGTCGCAACAGTTGTCGGGCTCTACGTATTCTTCACCGAGAATAGAGAAGATGCCATTCATTTCGCTGCTATATTTTTAATAATGTACGCGATAATGATGGTGATAACACTCTTAATGAGACATTAAATTGATAATTGATAATTGAAAATTGATAATGAATCACATCAAACGACTGCTTAGCGTTGCATTGCTGATGTTTGCATTGGTGCCTGCGATGGTGGCGGAAGACTTTTCGGCCAAGGAAGTGGTGCTTGAACATATCAAGGACTCACACGACTGGCATGTGACCGACCTCGGAGGAGGAAAGTCACTGGTTATCCCGCTGCCCATCATCGTCAACAGCTCCACTGGCTGGCACGTGTTCTGCTCGTCTAAGTTCGAGCACCATGCCGATGCCAACGGGCTGCGTCAGGGTCCTTACGGACTGGCCATTGCGACAGAAGGTGACAACGCAGGCAAGATAGTTGAGAACGGCGAGCCCGTGCTCGACCTTTCGATCACTAAGACGGTAGCCGTGATGTTCATCAATGTGGCCATCTTGCTTTGCTGTATTCTGTTCAGCGCCCGCTGGTACAAGAACCGCAAGGCCTCAGACAATGCCCCTGGTGGATTCGTTGGCTTCGTTGAAATGCTCGTGATGTATGTGGTAGATGATATCATCAAGCCGGGAGTAGGGAAGGGCTACGAGAAATACACACCCTATCTGCTCACCTGCTTCTTCTTCATCTTCACGTGTAACGTGATGGGATTGATTCCGTTCCCTCCAGGCTCGGGAAACGTGACGGGTAATATCGCCGTAACGTTCTTCCTCGCCCTCTGCACCTTCCTGATTGTGCAGTTCTCGGGCAACAAACATTACTGGAAGGATATCTTCTGGCCCGATGTGCCCTCGTGGCTCAAGGCGCCCATTCCCATCATCCCCGTCATCGAGTTCGTGGGTATCTTCACGAAGCCCTTCGCCCTGATGATCCGACTTTTCGCCAACATGATGGCAGGACATGCCATCGCGGTGGCTATCACGTGTATTATCTTCCTGGTGGCTGCCCAGACGGTAGCCGTACAGTTGTCGATGTCGGCACTGAGCGTCATTATGAGCATCTTCATGATGTGTCTCGAGTGTCTGGTCTGCTTCATCCAGGCGATGGTGTTTACCATGCTCTCGGCCGTCTTTATCGGTTTGGCAAGAGTGGAGCCGGAACATGAATAAATGTATAAAAGTAAAAGGTAAATAAATAATTAACAATTTAAAAACAAAACATTATGATTACAGCATTATTAGCAGCAGAAGGTGTTGCAAAATTGGGTGCCGCAGTAGGCGCAGGTCTCGCAGCTATTGGCGCAGGTCTTGGTATTGGTAAGATTGGTGGTCAGGCTATGGATGCTATGGCTCGCCAGCCGGAAGTGATGAACAAGTTGTTCACGAACATGATTGTTGCAGCTGCTCTTATCGAGGGTGTTGCCCTCTTCGCAGCCGTGATTGCATTCCTCTGCATCTAAGCAAAGGTAAAAAAGTAAAAAGGTAAAAAAGTAAATCACAGCGTATGGATTTATTGATTCCGAGTACTGGTTTGCTGTTCTGGATGAGCATTACGTTCCTCGTGGTGTTCTTCCTGCTGTGGAAGTTTGGCTTCCCCGTCATCACTGGGATGGTGAAGGAGCGTCAGGCTTTCATCGACGACTCGTTGCGCAAGGCGCATGAGGCCAACGAACGGCTCGCTAATATACAGAAAGAAGGTGAATCCATCTTGCAGGAGGCACGCGAGAAGCAGGCTCAGATTTTGAAAGAGGCTGCTGAGACCCGTGATGCCATCGTAGAGAAAGCCCAGGATAAGGCACGTCAGGAAGGTGCCCGGCTGATGGAAGATGCCCGCATCGCCATCGAGCAGGAGAAGAAAGCCGCCATCGCTGATATCCGCAAGCAAGTAGCTACCCTCAGCGTCGAGATTGCCGAGAAGGTGCTTCGTCAGAACCTGAAGGACGATAAGACGCAGATGGATTTGATCGACCGTATGCTGGATGAGGTTTCTGTTAATTAAGTGATTGCGTATGGATATAGGAGTCATATCGGTTCGTTATGCCAGAGCGCTGCTGAAGAGTGCCACCGACGCAAAGATCGAAGCTGATGTCTACAAGGAGATGCAGACATTGGCCAAGTCTTATACTGAGGTGCCGCAACTGAGGCAGACGATTGACAACCCGATGCTCTCGAAGGACACGAAGCAGCAGCTATTACTGACAGCCGTCGGTGAGAAACCCTGTGAACTGACCAAGGCCTTCATCAGTCTCGTGCTGAAAGAAGACCGTGAGAACGTGATGCAATTCATCGCCAATTCGTACGTCACGCTTTATCGTCAACAGAAGAATGTCATCCGTGGCAGACTGATTACCGCAGCTGCCGTTTCTCCTGCCACCGAGCAGAAGATGCGTCAGATGGTGGAAAGCAAGACTAATGGAACAGTGGAGTTTGAGACCGAGGTGAACCCCGATATCATCGGTGGCTTTATCCTTGAATATGACACCTATCGTATGGATGCGAGTGTCAAGTCGAAACTCAACTCAATTCTACAAACACTAAAATAGTATATTACAATGTCAGATAAGATTAAACCAAGCGAAGTGTCCCAGGTGCTGCTCGACCAGCTGAAGGGTATCTCCAGTGCTGAGAAGTTCGATGAGGTGGGAACCGTGCTGACCGTCAGCGACGGTGTGGCCCGCATCTACGGACTCCGCAATGCCGAGGCCAACGAGCTGCTCGAGTTCGAGAACGGCACGATGGCTATCGTGATGAACCTCGAGGAAGACAACGTGGGTTGTGTGCTCCTCGGCGGTACATCGGGCATCAAGGAGGGTATGGTCGTGAAGCGTACAAAGCGTATTGCTTCTATCCGCGTCAACGACAATATGCTCGGCCGTGTGATCAATCCGCTGGGACAGGCTATCGACGGCAAGGGAGATATCGATCTGAGCGACGCATTCGAGATGCCGCTGGATCGTAAGGCTCCTGGTGTGATCTACCGTCAGCCTGTGAAGGAGCCGCTGCAGACCGGTCTGAAGGCCATCGACTCGATGATTCCCATCGGTCGTGGACAGCGTGAGCTCATCATTGGCGACCGACAGACGGGTAAGACCGCCATCGCCGTTGATACCATCATCAACCAGAAGAGTTTCTATGAGGCAGGCAAGCCTGTCTATTGTATCTATGTTGCCATCGGTCAGAAGGCATCTACCGTTGCTGCGCTCGTCTCGACGTTGCAGGAGCACGGCGCTATGCCTTACACCATTGTTGTGGCTGCTACTGCTGCCGATCCAGCTGCTATGCAGTACTACGCTCCGTTCGCAGGTGCCGCTATCGGTGAGTACTTCCGCGACAGAGGTCTGCCCGCACTCGTGGTCTATGATGACCTTTCGAAGCAGGCTGTGGCCTATCGTGAGGTATCGCTGATTCTGCGCCGTCCTTCAGGACGTGAGGCTTATCCCGGTGACGTGTTCTATCTGCACTCCCGTCTGTTGGAGCGTGCAGCCAAGATGAACGAGCAGCAGGAGGTGGCTGAGCAGATGAACGACCTGCCCGAGTGCATGAAGGGTCATGTGAAGGGTGGTGGTTCGTTGACCGCTCTGCCCATCATCGAGACACAGGCTGGTGACGTATCAGCTTACATTCCGACGAACGTGATCTCTATTACCGATGGTCAGATCTTCCTTGAGAGCGACCTCTTCAACCAGGGCTTCCGTCCCGCCATCAATGTCGGTATCTCCGTATCCCGTGTGGGTGGTTCGGCACAGATTAAGTCGATGAAGAAGGTGGCTGGAACGTTGAAGATTGACCAGGCGCAGTATCGTGAGCTCGAGGCCTTCTCGAAGTTCTCAAGCGATATGGATGCTGTGACGGCGATGACCCTTGATCGCGGTCGTAAGAACAACCAGCTGCTGATTCAGCCGCAGTACAGTCCGATGCCCGTAGGAGAGCAGATTGCTATCCTCTATTGTGGCGTTCATGGTTTGATGCGCGATGTACCCATCGACAAGGTGCGCGAGTGCCAGACGTCGTTTCTCGACAAATTGCGCTCTGCCAATCCCGAGGTTATCGAGACACTCGCCAACGGAAAGATCGACGACGAGACGACAGCAAAGATTGAGGCTGTGATGGCCGACATCGCAGGAACGTATAAAAGTTAGTAGCCTATGCCCAGCCTGAAAGAGATTAAAGGCCGCATAGCCTCCGTCAACTCCACGCGCAAGATCACGTCGGCTATGAAGATGGTGGCTTCCAGCAAACTCCATCACGCACAGGTGGCGATTCAGAATATGCTACCTTACGAGGAACTGCTGGAGCACATCCTCAAGTCGTTCCTCGCTGCCGAGGCCGAGGCACAGACCATCTTTGATCAAGTACGTCCTGTGAAGCGTGCTGCGCTGGTGGTCTTCACGTCTAACTCGTCGCTTTGTGGCGGCTTCAATGCCAACACCATTAAGCTGATGCTGCATGCGGTTGACGAGTACGACCAGACCATTGGCCGCGACAATGTGGAGATCTATCCCATCGGTCGTAAGGTCTATGAGAAGGCGCAGAAACTGGGTTTGAAGGTACAGGGTGAATTCTCCGCTCTGGCCGACAAACCCAATGTGCAGCAATGTATCGAAATCGCAATGGAGTTGGGTAAGAAATTTGCTGATGGTGAGATAGATAAGGTTGAATTGATCTACCATCACTTTAAGAGTGCTGGTTCACAGATTCTCACCCGCAAGACCTTCCTGCCCATCGATGTCGAGTCGGAGTTGCAGGCCGATCATGAACGTGACCTGACGAGTGTGGTTGCCACCAAGGAGTCGCAAGAGTATCTCAAGAAGCGTGGCGAGCGTGAGACGTCTCGTGAACAGGAGGAAGTGAAGCCGCTCAACGATAATTTCATCGTCGAGCCCGATATGGATACGGTGCTCTCGCAGCTCCTTCCGAAACTTGCCCACCTGTCGCTCTATACGGCCTTGTTGGATTCCAATGCGTCTGAGCATGCCGCCCGTATGGTGGCTATGCAGACGGCTACTGATAATGCCGACGAACTTCTTCGCGAACTGAATCTTCAGTACAACAAGAGTCGTCAGCAGGCTATCACAAACGAACTCCTCGACATCGTCGGTGGTTCAGTGAATAATTAAGAGTCAATCATTAATAGTGAATAGTTATGAAACTAACTGGAAGAAGAGAAAGTAGTAATGTAGAAGATCGTCGTGGTTTGAGTGGTGGTGCGAAAGCCGGTATCGGTGGTATTGGAGCTATCATTGTGGCTGCGCTGTTTGCCTGGATGAGTGGTGGCGACCCCGTGTCAGCTGGTCTTCAGGCTGCCCAGCAGCAGATGTCTGCCAAGACGGAGAGTGTGGATCCCGAGAACTTCACTTAGGAGGAGCAGCAGCTGGCTACCGAGTGTAAGCAGATTCTGGCTTCTACTGAAGATGTCTGGGGTAAAGTGTTCCAGGAGCTTGGCCGTACCTACGAGCCGCCTACGCTGGTGCTGTTCTCCAATCAGGTGAACTCTGCCTGCGGTTCTGCATCAGCCGCTGTAGGTCCCTTCTATTGCTCGGGCGACCAGAAGCTTTACATCGATCTCTCGTTCTTTACGCAGATGAAGCGTCAGTTGGGTGTCGAGGGTAATACCTTCGCCTATGCCTACGTGATTGCCCACGAGATTGGTCACCATGTGGAGAACTCTCTGGGTATTCTGGGTAAGGCCCATCAGGCTATGAACCAGACCGATAAGGTACAGGCTAATCAGATCAGCGTACGTCTGGAGTTGCTGGCTGACTACTATGCTGGTGTTTGGGCTCATTATGAGGATGCCATGAACCACTCGATGGAGTATGGCGACCTGGAGAAGGGTCTGGAATTGGCTAAGGCCATCGGCGACGACTGGTTGCAGAAGAAGGCACAGGGTAGGGCAACACCCGAGTCGTTTACCCATGGTACCAGCGATCAGCGTAAGCGTTGGCTGAAGAGGGGTTACGAGACGGGCAATATGTCGACCTCGACCTTTAACGTGCAGAATTACAACGATCTGTAATCCGCATTTATTTTTAAGATTGAAAAGCACTACTCCGGTCTGTCGCTGGTACCTCCGGGTGCGAGAGGAAAGTCCGGGCAGTATAGGGCACCCCACTTCTGAAAATGGAAGCTATTGGTGACAGTAGGTGCCGGCAGAAGAAAACAACCGCCCCTGGAGTGGGTAAGGGTGAGAAGGTGGTGTAAGAGACCACCAGCTGATGGGTGATCATCAGGCTGTGCCGACTGGGGACTGCAAGTTCATGTATACCGTCGTCTGAGGGTTGCCCGCCCGAGTAAACGATGGAGGGTAGAACGCTGGAGCCATGGGGTGACTCATGGAGTAGATAAATGACAGGCGCCCCCTTGGGGGAACAGAACCCGGCTTATAGGAGTAGTGTTTTTTTTTTAATATTTGTTATGGCGAAACGTTTTCTGAGGGATATTTATCAAAAGCTTAGTCTGACGATCCGTTTTTTTACGGCTAAGCGTGTGATGGCTCAGGCGTCTGCGCTGACGTATTCCACACTTCTGGCATTCGTACCTGTCGTGGCGGTAATTTTCGCTATTGCACGAGGTTTCGGCTATAACAAATACATCGAAATCTGGTTCCGTGATGCTCTCTCCACGCAACCTCAGGCGGCAGAGGCCATCATTGGCTTTGTCAACAGCTATCTTATCCACACCAAGAGCGGCATCTTCCTCGGCATTGGTTTGATCTTCATGTTCTATACCGTACTCATGCTGATGAACAATGTCGAAGAGACCTTTAATCATGTCTGGCAGGTGAGCAACTCGCGACCGATCATTCGTTCCTTTACTAATTATCTGGCGGTATTCCTGCTCTTCCCAGTATTGCTCATCATCGCCATCGGTCTGTCGTTCTATATGACAGCCTTTGAGGCTAAGATGAGCCATTTTGAGTTCTTGGGACCCGTCGTGCGCTATCTGCTCGACCTCACTCCCTATATTCTGTTGTCGATAATCTTTATCGGACTGTATATCTATATGCCTAATACGAAGGTCAAGCCTTCGTGTGCCATTATTCCTGGTATCCTTGCGGGTGTGGGCATGCAGATATTGCAGATCGTCTATATCCATTCGCAGATCTGGGTGACAGGCTACAATGCCATCTACGGTTCCTTCGCCGCTTTGCCGTTGTTTATGTTGTGGATTCAGATGTCGTGGACTATCTGTCTTTTCGGCGCACAACTCACTTATACGAATCAGAACATGAATCGCATCGGCATTCATCTCGAAGTGCTGGATATTCATCCGTTAGTGGATATGACAGATGATGAGCTGAGTCCCGAAGCAACCAATCTCTATTCCGACCGCTTGGATTCCCTCTAAGTCATTCCGGGTAAAACCCATTCAACTCTCAATTTCCCCAATCAGCCTTTTGACGTAATCCCGGCTCCAGTCTCGCAGGTGGTGCCGCTGGCCGTCGTATTCCAATAGATCGAGATCGATCACTACGATGCCATCTTCATTTTTAATGCGTCCGATGCGCTTCTCCGTTTCCTTCAGCACCTCGCACAACAGCCCCTCGCTGAAGGCTGTCGTCCCCTTGCAGAGCTGGTTCAGATAGGGCTCCTTCCGACTGCTGTTAATGGGTTCTGTCCAGATGGCAGAGGTGAAATGCACTTCCGTCATCAACTGTGTCAGCTGTTCTCTGGCCTTTGTCAGGTTCTCTTCTTGGTTCTCGTTCGATCCGAGCGAGATGATCACTTCATGTTGCTTCATCTTTCTATATTATTTTTGTTGCAAAGATAGTGTAATTTGAGTGAATCACCAAAAATTTTGGGATAATTCCGAGCGAGACGTTAAAGTTGGCTAAACTCTTGCGTATGTGGGTGATTCTTTGTAACTTTGCAGCAAAGTGGGCAGGAAAATGCGAAGCGGAGTTGACAAATTGAAAGAAAATCACTTAATTTCGTGAATTTTTGCTCAAATATTTGGCCAAATGAAAATAAAAGTGTAACTTCGCGGCGCAATTCGATGAACATCAATTTCAAACATTCAAAAATAATAATTAAAACATGAAGAAGTACAACTTTAACGCCGGTCCCTCGATGCTTCCCCGCGAAGTGATTGAGAAGACCGCTCAACAGTGTCTTGATTTCAATGGTTCGGGTCTCTCTCTGATGGAGATCAGCCACCGTGCAAAGGATTTTCAGCCTGTAGTTGACGAGGCTGTGGCTCTGGTTAAGGAGCTCCTCGACATTCCTGAGGGCTACTCAGTCATCTTCCTCGGCGGTGGTGCCAGTCTCGAGTTCTGCATGATTCCTTTCAACTTCCTGATTAAGAAGGCTGCTTACCTGAACACCGGTGTTTGGGCTAAGAAGGCTATGAAGGAAGCCAAGTTGTTTGGTGAGGTAGTAGAGGTTGCTTCTTCTGCCGATGCCAACTATACCTTCATCCCGAAGGATTGGACGGTGCCTGCTGATGCTGACTATCTGCACATCACTACCAATAATACCATCTATGGTACTGAGATCCGCAAGGACCTCGATGTCAACGTGCCCCTGATTGCCGATATGTCTTCGGATATCATGAGCCGTCCTGTTGACGTGAGCAAGTATGATGCCATCTATGCTGGTGCCCAGAAGAACCTGGCTATGGCCGGTGTGACCATCATCATCCTGAAGGACGAGAAGCTGGGTCGTGCACCCCGTGAGATCCCCACAATGCTCGACTACCGCACACACGTCGACAAGGGTTCTATGTTCAATACTCCTCCTGTAGTGCCCATCTACTGCGCTCTTGAGAACCTCCGTTGGATCAAGGCTCAGGGTGGCGTTACAGCTATGGACAAGCTGGCTAAGCAGCGTGCAGAGATCGTCTATGGTGAGATCGACCGCAACAAGATGTTCGTTGGTACCGCTAAGGAAGAGGATCGTTCGCTGATGAACCTCTGCTTCGTGATGGCCGATGAGTATAAGGAGTTGGAGAAGGACTTCCTCGACTTCGCCGTTTCTAAGGGTATGGTTGGTGTGAAGGGTCACCGTTCTGTTGGTGGCTTCCGTGCTTCTTGCTACAACGCCCAGACCATCGAAGGCTGCAACGCCCTCGTTGCCTGCATGAAAGAGTTTGAGAGTAATCATTAATAAGGAATGGAAAGGAAGTTAAAAGGAAGTTATCGAGGTCTATGACCTCTTGGAAGTTAAAGGGACAAATGTTTTTGTTTCATCAAAAGCAGAAGTATTGTCCTTTTAACTTCCGTTTAACTTCTCTTTAATTTCCCTTTAACTTCAAATATAAAACAATGAAGATTTTAGTTGCAACAGAAAAACCATTTGCGAGTGCTGCTGTTAATGGCATTCGTGAGGAAGTGGAGGCAGCAGGCAATGAGCTCGTGCTGCTCGAGAAATATACAGAGAAGGCTCAGTTCCTGGACGCAGTGAAGGATGCTGATGCACTGATCATCCGTTCGGATAAGGTCGACGCAGAGGTACTCGACGCCGCCAAGCAGTTGAAGATCGTTGTTCGTGCCGGTGCAGGTTACGACAACATCGACCTCGCTGCTGCCACCGCTCACAACGTAGTTGCTGAGAATACCCCGGGTCAGAACTCTAACGCTGTGGCTGAACTCGTGTTCGGTCTGCTGGTGATGGCCGTACGTGGATTCTACAACGGTAAGAGCGGTAGTGAGCTGTTAGGCAAGAAGTTAGGCATTTTGGCTTTCGGAAATGTAGGCCGCAATGTAGCTCGCATCGCTAAGGGCTTCGGCATGGAGGTCTATGCTTACGATGCCTACTGCCCCGCAAACGTCATCGAGGCTGCTGGTGTTCACGCCGTCGTTAATCAGGACGCCCTGTTCGAGACCTGTGACGTTGTTTCACTTCATATCCCCGCTACTCCTGAGACCAAGCAGAGCATCAATGCCGCTCTCGTTGGTAAGATGAAGAAGGGCGGTGTGCTGGTGAATACCGCACGTAAGGAAGTCATCAACGAGCCCGAGCTGATTAAGCTGATGCAGGAGCGCGAGGACCTGAAGTTCGTTACCGACATCATGCCCGATGCCAACGACGAGTTCCTGAAGTTCGAGGGCCGTTACTTCTCAACTCCGAAGAAGATGGGTGCTCAGACGGCCGAGGCCAACATCAACGCCGGTATTGCCGCCGCTAAGCAGATCAACGCTTTCTTCAAGGATGGCGACACCAAATTCCAGGTAAACAAATAACATGGCAATCATCAAACCATTCAAGGGAATCCGTCCACCGAAGGATCTGGTGGAACAGGTGGAGAGCCGTCCTTACGACGTGCTCGATAGTGAAGAGGCTCGCGCCGAGGCTGGCGACAACGAGAAGAGCCTCTACCACATCATCAAACCCGAGATCGACTTCCCCGTGGGCACCTCCGAGTATGATCCGCGTGTCTATGAGAAGGCCGCTGAGAATTTCCAGAAGTTCCAGGATAAGGGTTGGCTGGTTCAGGATGCGTGCGAACATTATTATATCTACGCGCAGACGATGAACGGCAAGACGCAGTACGGTCTCGTGGTATGTGCCCATACCGACGACTATATGGCCGGCCGCATTAAGAAGCACGAGCTCACCCGTCGCGATAAGGAGGAAGACCGCATGAAGCACGTCCGCGTGAACAATGCCAACATCGAACCGGTGTTCTTCGCCTATCCCGACAACGCTGTGCTCAACGAGATCCTGATGCGCTATGCCGCTACTGAGCCCGAGTACGACTTCATTGCCCCCATCGACGGTTTCCGCCATCAGTTCTGGGTGATCAACGACGACAAGGATACGCAGACCATCACCGACGAGTTTGCCAAGATGCCTTCGCTCTATATAGCCGACGGTCATCACCGCAGCGCTGCTGCAGCCCTCGTAGGTGCAGAGAAACAGAAGCAGAACCCCAACCACAACGGCACCGAGGAGTACAACTTTTTTATGGCCGTGTGCTTCCAGGCTTCTCAGTTGACCATTCTCGACTACAACCGCGTGGTGAAGGATCTCAATGGTATGTCATCGGAGGAGTTCCTCGCAGCCCTGCAGGTTAACTTCATCGTCGAGGACAAGGGTACTGAGATCTACAAGCCCCAGCAGTTGCACGAGTTCTCGCTCTATCTCGACCAGCATTGGTTCAGTCTGAAGGCCAAGGAGGGTACGTATGATAACAACGATCCCATCGGTGTGCTCGACGTGGATATCTCCAGCCGTCTGATTCTCGATGAGATCTTGAACATCGGCGACCTTAGAAGCTCTCAGCGTATCGACTTCGTGGGAGGCCTTCGTGGTCTTGGCGAACTGAAACGTCGTGTGGACTCTGGTGAGATGCGTGCTGCTTTGGCACTCTATCCCGTCTCGATGCAGCAGATCATGGATATCGCCGACAGCGGTAAGATCATGCCGCCGAAGGCTACCTGGTTTGAGCCGAAACTCCGCTCAGGTCTTGTGATCCACAAGCTCAGCTAATGAAGAAGGTATTATTATCCATCGCCATTGTCGCACTGATAGCCACAATGGTTTCGTGCGGCAACAAGACCGCTCAGAGCGGCGGTGATAACGATTCTACAGCTGTTGCCGACAGTGCAGTTGCTATGGCAGTTGCCGATAGTGTGGCTACGGCTCCCGAAGAGTTGTGGACAGTAGAGGCTGTAGAGGCTCAGGTCAGGAAGATCTACGACCGTCTGAACGACATGGATAAGAACGGTATCGTTAATATCCGTCAACTTGAAGACGAGTTCTGTACCAGCTATTACACCGGTTTGAGCAATGCTATCAGCAAATCCCTGACAGATGCGATGGGTGATGACAAAATGTTCCTGGGCGACGAGGAGGGTTACAGATTCTTCGCTGGTCTGGGCGCACCGCTGGAAATTGAGACCATCAAGGCCGACCTGCTGACAGGTGATATGGCTCAGGCACAGGTGAGATTCAAGGGCGCAGACGAGGAGAACGGTTTTATGCGACTGGAACTAGACTTCGAGAACGGCCAGTGGCGCGTGAAGAATTTCGACCAGCCTGAAGTGTTCGGACCTGGCGGCTATCTGAAGATCATGCAGGACTTTGCCGGAGAGCATGGCATCAGCTACGAAGGGATAGCCTCACCCAAGGGCGATGATTAAACACCACTTATAAAACAAAAGGAGCAGCACCGCGATGATGCTGCTCCTTTTTTGTATCAAACAACGTTCGGAAATCCTCAAATAAATTTGGTATTTCGCTCAATATTCACTATCTTTGTAGCGGATTTATGGAAATAATATAGATATGACGATGAAGCACTATCTGAAGACGTTAGAGGAGACCGTCCGCCAGCAGTGGAATCAGAAAGCACTCTGCGACTACGAGGGCGACGCGTTTACCTATGCTGATGTGGCAAGAAGCATCGAACAGTTTCGGCTCTTCCTGGCCGAGGCCGGTATCACCAAGCGCAGCAAGATCGCCATCTGTGCGCGTAACTGCGCCCGTTGGGCCATGACCTTCTGGGACATCAATGTCAACGAATGTGTGGCAGTGCCCCTTCTGGCCGATTTCCATTCCAACAGCATCGCCACCTTCACGTACCACTCCGACAGCGTGCTACTTTTCACCGACAAGGAGATCTGGGAAAAGCTAAATCCCATGCAGATGCCCAACCTCCGGGCCGCCATCAATGTGAAGGACCGCACGATGCTCTGGCACCGCGACGATCTGGTGGCCGAGGCCTGGGAGAACCGTGAGAAAGCCTTCGCCCGGAAACATCCCGCCGGTCTGATGAAGGATCAGGTGTCCTATCCCTCGGACAATATGGACAAGCTGGCCATCATCAACTACACCTCCGGCACTACCGGCAGCCCCAAGGGCGTTATGCTCACCTACGGCGCCATTTCTGATACCGATGCGTTCAGCAACAGCCATTTCCCCAATCAGCCCGGTGAGACCATCGTCTCCATGCTCCCTATGGCCCATATGTACGGACTCGCCATCGAGTTCATCCATCCCAATGTCGACGGTGTGACGGTCTGGTTCCTGGGTAAGACACCCTCGCCATCCACGCTGCTGAAAGCCATGCAGACGGTGAAACCCTATATGGTTGTCACAGTGCCGCTGGTGATGGAGAAGGTATATGCCAATTCCATCAAACCCGCTCTCGACAAGATGAAATGGCTGACCGCTATCCCTCAGGCCCGCAAGGCCATCTACAAGCTCGTCCGCAAGAAGGTGCTGGCAGCCTTTGGCGGTCAGGTGCGCGGCTTCATTATGGGTGGTGCAGCCTTGAAGCCCGAGGTGGAGGAATGCTTCAGCAAGATCCGCCTGCCTTATACCGTAGGCTATGGCATGACTGAGGCCTGTCCGCTGCTGGGCTGGGAATGGTGTACGGAGTACGTGCCAGGTTCCTGCGGCAAACCCGTCCACGATCTTCGCATCAATTCCGACGACCCGAGGAATGTCCCGGGTGAGATACAGGTACGAGGCGCCAACATTACCGTCGGCTATTACAAGAATCCCGAAGCCAATGCCGCCGCGTTTACCGACGATGGATGGTTCCGCACGGGCGACTTAGGTCTGTTGGACAAAGACAACAACATCTTTATCCGCGGACGCATCAAGTCGATGATCCTCAACTCCTCCGGCCAGAACATCTATCCTGAGGAACTGGAGGCCGTGCTGTCAGGCTGTCCATACGTCAACGAATCGCTGGTCGTAGAGCGGAAGGGTAGGTTAGTGGCGCTGGTATATCCTGAGATCCCCGAAGACCTCGACGAGAGCAAACGTTCGGAGATTCCCGAGCTCATCCGCACCACCGCCAACAAGTCACTTCCCGTCTACAGCAAGATCAACGATGTGGAATTGGTGGACGAGCCCTTCGAGAAGACGCCAAAGATGAGTATCAAACGCTATTTATATCGATAAGGATTGCGTATGTGTAAGAAGTTCATCGCCATTTTCATGGCACTGGTTCCTTTTGCTGTTCAGGCGGAGGAGAAAAAAGACTCGCTGGGGATGACCATCATCAGGGAGAATCCCATTACTTCGGTCAAGAACCAGAACCGCAGTGGCACATGCTGGGACTATGCTACGGTGGGATTCTTCGAGGGGGAGATACTCCGGAAGACGGGGCGCACGTATGATCTCTGCGAGATGTTTGTGGCCAACAAGAATTATGTGGATGAAGCGATTTTCTACGTCAGGCTGCATGGCGACAGTCGTTTCTCTGAGGGCGGTTCGGCCGACGATGTGTTGGCAGTGCTGAAGACGCACGGCATCTGTCCTGAGGAGGCGATGCCTGCACCGGGTTCGCTGACAGGCGACTCACTGGCTAACTTCAATGAGTTTTTCAGCGTGCTCACACCCTATATCGAGGCGGTGGCAAAGAATAAGGCGAAGAAACTCTCCCGCCAGTGGCTCGAAGGCTATCAGGCCATTCTCGACGCTTATCTGGGCAAGTGTCCTGAGCGATTCGTCTATGAAGGTCGCGAATATACACCGAAGAGTTTTGCCGAGAGCCTTGGACTTGATTTCGATGACTATGTCAGCATCACCAGTTATACGCATCATCCTTTCTACGAGTCGTTCATCATCGAGGCGCCTTATAAGTGGCGTCCCCGCCTGAGTTATAACGTGCCGATCGATACGCTGATGTCGATCATTGATACGGCGCTCGACAAGGGCTATAATGTGTGTTGGGGCGGTGATGTGAGTGACAACGGTTTCGACCGTCAGGGCCTGGCTCAGGAGACGACAGAGCCTAATCAGCAGCTACGCCAGCAGCGGTTTGACACGTGGGATGCCACTTACGACCATGTGATGTTGATCTATGGCAAGGCCGTCGACAAGTATGGACGAAAATATTATATGGTGAAGAATTCCTGGGGCGAGACGGGCAACTATCAGGGCATCTGGTATATGCGCGACAAGTACATCGCCATGAATACCACCTATATCTTCCTGAACCGCCATGCACTTAAAAACAAGAATATATTATATGAAAGAAGTAATTAGTACACCAAAGGCTCCTGCTGCCATTGGCCCGTATAGTCAGGCCATCAAAGTAGGTAATCTCGTATATACCTCCGGTCAGATCCCCATCGATCCTGCTACTGGCAGTTTTGTCGAGGGGGGCATCAAAGAGCAGACCCGTCAGTCGTTGCTCAATGTGAAGGCCATTCTCGAAGCAGCTGGTCTGACGATGGGCAATGTCGTAAAGACTACTGTATTCATGGCCGACATGAACGACTTTGCTGATATGAATGCCATCTATGCGGAGTTCTTTGCGAAACCATATCCAGCACGATCTGCCGTCGCTGTGAAGACTCTGCCCAAAGGCGCATTGGTAGAGATTGAAGTGGTTGCAGCAGTGTAACAAAAATGAATAATCCCCGCTCGGATGAGCACAGAGACGCCTCGCGAATCACCTTCGCCTGGTTCAGAGTGATGTGCAAGTCGGGCTGCATCACATAGCGCCATACACAGGGGTCGTTGTCATCCTTCGTGAACTTAATCTTACGTTCAACTGCTTTTACTTTCAATGCCATAATTTAATCCTTTCATTTAATGGTTAATAGGTATTGTTAATTATTTTTACTTATCTCCAAAATGACTCCGTTTTTGGCTTTGCCTGGGAAACAGGTGCCCGTGCGCTAGGAAATTTTTGTTGTCCAGGCAGGCCGCAAATTTGGTCTTTTTTCTTTGACATTGCAAAGGTACAAAAATTTCAAATCATTTCCAAATTTATTCGCCAAAAAAACACGCGAAAAAGCACGCAGCCGGAATGGGTTCACAAATCTGCTACACGCTACAGTGCTACAGTTAAAAAACATAGTCTCCTCTAGTCTAAAAATAACTTTATATTTATGTATAAATATAAATACTTTTTGAGAATGATACCCCATTATTTTTAACTGTAGCACTGTAGCGTGTAGCAAATGATTTTGTCTCTTGAGAACGTTGTCTTTGTACGTATATCTACAAGCGTGCTTTTTTGCGTGCTTTTTTGAATTAATTATTTGGAAGCGCCTATTATTTTTTGTACCTTTGCAATGTCAAAGAGAGAAATACTTTTGGGGGCTAATAGGGCGACAAAGTACCAAGTGCGCGGGTATGTGTTTCCTGAGAGTCAGCAGGCGAAAACCAAGCCGTGTAACAGAGGGACGGTTCTTTTGTTACATTCTAGTTCCTGCAGATAATAGAAAAACTGATTCCTGTCAATCGTTCGATCTGTCGGATGCTTGCTCCGAAGTCTCTCGCCTGCCTGATAACATCTTTCTGTCTTTCTTTCATTAGCAGCAGCACGTCTTGAGCATGTCTTAACCCGAAGCTGGATATGATGTACTCGCCGACTTCTTCATCTGTCTTTCTCCTTCTTTCGTTGTCGATATCCAGCACTACTGCCGTCTTTGGAAGCGGTTCAAACACCAGAGCCTTCAATTCCTCAAACGGCATCCGGCTGATGACCGGCTGCGTGCTGCATATACAGTGAACCCCTTCGTATTCCCGCCAGCTGCTCCAAGTATATTCGTCCACTACCTTAACCAGCCCGGCCTTAACCGGATTCTGGTGTATATACCTCAGAAGCAGCATGAAGTAGTTTTCATCGTTTACAGGCTCGCTCCGGAATCTGTCCTGAAACACGGGCCCCAGATGCTGATATTTTTTGTTATAGTGTCAGGCATAGCCCACGCCGATACTCTTCATGACCGTAGCCAGCGAGTCATCTTTCTCCCTGATCAGAAGATGGACGTGATTGGGCATCAGGCAATAGGCATAGACGGTACATCGCGAAGGCAGATATTTGTTGTTGTCGTCGATAGGGTTGATCTGTCGTCTGAGCAGATCCAGAAAGCATTCATAGTCATCGATATCGTAGAAAATGTTCTGACGATTGACACCTCTGAGCATCACGTGATAGATGCCCGTTC
>Ga0247608_10003259_pt1 | contig 19161 bp, 16 predicted proteins | sample 176DNAGHGlowgp2_FD_193490 | JGI IMG/M metagenome (GOLD analysis project Ga0247608, IMG submission 193490) | Sheep rumen microbial communities from Palmerston North, Manawatu-Wanganui, New Zealand - 1766 DNA GHGlow gp2 | ecosystem: Host-associated > Mammals > Digestive system > Stomach > Rumen ...
AGAAGAGCTCCGCAAACTAAGGATATTGTAATTCGAGTAGTAGGAATAGCAGTGGCAACACTGCTATTCTTTTCTATTCTCTTAGTTGTGACTGACAGGATCAAGAAGCAGAAGGAAGATGAAGCGACTTCTGCTCCTTCCTCCTCGTGGGAGAATCCCTACGAGACGGAAGATATCGATCCTGTCATTTATTCTGGCGGAAAACCATATGTCCATAAGAAGAATATCGAGACATTTCTCTTTATAGGAATCGATAAGTATGGTGAATCCGAAGAAGTAACAGGGTATAGAAACCACGAACAGTGCGATGTCCTGATGCTCTGCGTGATCGACCATGATGCGAAGACATATAAGGTGCTCCAGATCAACCGTGATACATATACCAAGATTCCGAATATCGGAGCCACCGGTGACAGACTACAGGATATCGATGCGCAGATCGCGCTGGCGCATACCTATGGATCAGGAAAGAAAGACAGCTGCGAATATACCTCTGAGGCGGTAAGTAAGCTCCTTATGGGAGAAGAGGTGGACCACTATATTTCTCTCAACATGTCTTCCATTGCGATCCTGAATAAGAGTGTAGGAGGAGTCGAGGTCACGATCCCTGTGGATATGACGGTAGAAGACCCGGCCATGACAAAAGGCGCGACGATCCTTCTGACCGATAAACAGGCGGAAAGATTTGTCCGTTCCAGAATGAAACTCGAAGATGATCTTAATAGCAGCCGTATGCAGCGTCAGGATGCATATCTTCACGCCTGGAGAGAGAAAGCCAAGCAGAAGATGAATGCGGATGCCGGATTTGCGCTCGATCTGATCGCAGATCTAAGCTACTACATGGTCGCGGATCAGGACTTGAATGGTCTTTCAAAATTGTCCGGATATCTGGCAGATTATGAATATCTCGGGAAGGTTGGCATCGATGGAGAGACAAAAGATGGGAAGGATTTCCGAGAGTTTTACCCCAATAAGGATGATCTGAATAAAGTTGTGATGGATCTCTTCTATGAAGAGAAAACCCAGTAATTAAGGCGTTGTAACACTGTTACACGAAGTGTTGGTACGATAAAAAGGAACGATATCTATCTCATGTGGTATGTAATCTGGACTTCGACAGGATCGGAAGAAAAACTTGCGAAAAAAGTTGCAGAGCTAACCTGTCAGAACCGCTGCTTTGTTCCGAAACGAATTGTTCAAATCCGAAGAAAAGGTGACTGGATTTATACGGAGAAGAGTATGTTTCCCGGATACTTCTTCGTAGATACAGATGATATCGAAGAACTTGCCCTTCAGCTTCAGAAAGTCGAAGGCTTTAGCACAGTCCTGACTGTGAACAAAAAGTTCTATCCCTTAACCGGTAAAGATGCAGATCTAACAGAAGATCTCTATAACAACAAAGGGATATTCGATGTGTCGAAAGGCATAATCGAAGGTGATGAGATCGTCATCACATCCGGACCGCTGAAAGGCCAGGAAGGCCTGATCAAGCGCATTGACAGGCATAAGCGGCTTGCGTGTCTGGAGTTTGTTATGTTCGATCAGGTGGTAAAAGGCGCAGTTGGACTTGAGATAATCGAGAAACATTCGTGACTTGCAACAAAGACGTAACCGGAACTCCCTCAAATTTCCTTGCTAAAAAAGTGGCAATTCCCTATAAATAGGTTATAATATTATAATGTTTGAAACATAGTATGGGGTTACTATGTGCTATGAAGCATTGGAAGGCGATCGTCGCCAAGAGGCGCGTCGTTCTGACAGTGTGAACAAAAGGCACTTTTGACAGGAGGAGACCCCTCCTGTGGCGAAGCATTACAAAAAACAGGGGATTCAATGGAGAAGCTGGAAGAGAAACAACTAAATAAGTCGGGACTATACGAATATCGCGAGAGCCATATTCGCAGAACGAAGAACAAGTATAGAATGACCTTCGTTAAGTTGTACCGATTCATTTTCGATATATTCCTCTTCTACATTGCTTGGATTTGGTTCCGGTATGGGCGATTGACGAATCTTGATCCATATGGATTTAGGTATAATTATTTTGTAACCATTGGATACGCTGCAGTTCTATATTGGTTCAAAAAAACGTATAACGCTGATTTGTTCGGTTATAGCCGAGTGAGAATGCTAGCCCTGGCTCAGTTGCTTTCGCAGTTTTTTGCAGTTTTGATAGCTTACTTTGCTGTTTCTATAGGTTGGCATCATTTTGATAACCCATGGGTGTTTGGCGTTCTTTTACTGGTGCAATTTGCCATCGATATTTTGTGGGCATACTTTGGATCGGAATACTATTTCAAGATTAATCCCCCGAAAAAGACCCTCTTGATTTATAGAAATGTATTAGATAGAAAACGCTTTGGAGCAGTGAAAGGGAAACCGATCGAGCGTCTTTATGAGATAGTTGATGAAATAGAATTCGATGGGGAATTCTCTGAGATCCAAAATAAACTGGAGAATTATGATGCTGTATTTGTCGCCGGCGTTAATTCCGGTTGTCGAAACGCAATTCTGAAGTACTGTAAGAATAAAGGCATGCCAGGATTCTTCCTGCCTCATGTCGGTGATGCTATTATGCAGGAAGCTAGTCATATTCAGTCTTTTGATTCCCCGGTTCTTTATGTAAACAGAACTATTGCAGATCCTCTTTATGCTTTTGTTAAGCGTGCATTTGATATTGTATCATCTGGTGTTGCGATTGTTTTGCTTAGCCCATTGATGTTAATTACTGCGCTGATTATAAAGCTATATGACAAAGGACCAGCGCTCTATAAACAGGTGAGACTTACGAAGGATGGCAAAGAGTTTAAAATCCTTAAGTTCCGTTCTATGCGCGTGGATGCGGAGAAGGATGGTGTTGCGAGACTCAGTTCTGGTGAAAAAGATGATCGAATCACTCCAGTCGGAAGATTCATTCGTAAATGTAGACTAGATGAAATTCCACAGTTGATTAATATCTTCAAGGGTGATATGTCCGTAGTAGGCCCAAGACCAGAAAGGCCAGAAATAGCTGAACAGTATTATGAGACGATGCCTGAATTCAGATTACGGTTACAAGTTCGGGCGGGATTGACGGGTTATGCACAAGTATATGGAAAGTATAACACGGATCCATACGAAAAACTTGAGTTTGATCTTCTCTACATTAACAAGATGAATGTGCTTACTGATCTACAACTTTGCTTTGCGACGTTCTTTATTCTATTTCAAACTGAAAGCACTGAAGGGATTGGAGAGGGTCAGACAACAGCGATGAATTTTGTCAAAGAAAAGGATGAGATTATAAACTATGAGCGCGATGAAAAAGAGTCAAAATGATATGCAAGAAAATGAGTCTGTAGAATACAGAGTAAAAGATAACACATATGGAATTGCAGATTTTCAATCCGAGTTGCTACGTATCCTGAAGCAGTTTATGCGTATATGCGAAAAGTACAATCTTAGATGGTGGGCTTCTGGAGGAACATGTATTGGAGCGTTGAGACATAAAGGGTTTATCCCTTGGGATGATGATTTAGATGTCGCTATGCCAAGGCCGGATTATGAAAAGTTATGGTCTCTCAGAGAAGAAATCAATAAAGCAGGACACTTTGTGATTACGAGGACAAGTAAAGAGAAAAACTATCATCACCGTGTTATGCAACTAGTAGACACGAAAACTACATTTATTCATGCAAGAAGTGTGGATGAAGACATTGAACACGGTGTATACATAGATATTCTTCCTATGGATGCATGTGCAAAAGGGAAAGTGCGGTATTATCGGCAAATTGCAAACGCTATGATGTTTTCTGTATATAACATCCAATGCCTTCCTGAGTATAATGATGGAAAACGAGTTCGTGCGCTAACTAAGTTTGCTTTGAGCGTTGTTCGCAACAAGAGTCTTAGGTATAAGATATGGACACATTGTGAGTCGAAAATGAAAAAGTATGAATGGGGCAAAACAGGAAGGATTGTTCATCTTGCTTGTGATACAAAATCAATGCTTAACCCGTATGATGATTCGTGGTTTAGTGGAGTAAAAAAACATCAATTTGAAAACATTGAGATTAATCTTCCTGTTGGAGCTGAAAACTATCTAAAACAGTATTTTGGAGATTATATGCAGTTACCTCCTGTTGAAAGTAGACATCCTGTTCATAACACGATATTGATTGATCTAAATAACCCGTACACGAATTATAAAGGTATTTACTATTGTAAGGATTAATTCTGGAGGAATAGCATGAAAGTTGCAATACTATCATTAAGATTCGCACCAGGGCATATAGCTCATCTGCGAGCGTATAGGGAGTTGTTTCAAAACTTGGATTGTGAAGTATGTTTATTCCTGGACAAGCGTTATTCTGGATATATTCATAACATGGATGAAGTTATTTATATAGAAAATAATGACCAGGTGTTCAAGTGGAATCCTGATATGGTGTTTTCGTATAATATTGCCAATTCGAATATTCGAGTTGCAAAGAAGTGTCGTAAAATGAGAATCCCATTCTACTATGTTCTCCACGAACCATGGGATAGTTTTAAAGAATTAATTTCATTGAGAAGTAGAATGCCTAGACGGATAGCTGCAAATATTGTTAATTACCTGACTTCTCATTATGCGTATAAGGTTATTCTTGCATCTGATAATGGAGCGATAAAGTATCGGAAATATATGAAAAGATGTAATAAGAGTTTTGCAGTGTTCCCTTTGATTTTTTGTGATGATTATGATATAGGATTAGTCTGTGAGCGAAAATACATATCATTCATTGGAGGTTTCACTGTTATGCGTGGGTGTAAAGAGTTTCTTGAGTTTGTTAGGTTTTCTATATCAAAGAGATTAGACAACAAGTTTTGTATTGCTACACGTAATAACATCGATGGATATATTAATGATCCGGTTTTTCAAAACGCAATTGATGATGGAACTCTTGTAGTGTTTGCAGGAAGACCGATGACAAGCGATGAGATTAATCTTCATTACCGAGAGGCAATTTGCTCTTGGAATGCATATAAAAGTAGTACACAAAGTGGTGTGCTTCCCAATGCGCTTATGCAGGGATCGCCTGTTTTGGTAACTGACCGAGGAGATTCTGCAGACATTGTTACTGACCGCAGAGAGGGCTGCTTTATTGGGCTTCCCCACGATAATATAATTATATATGAAGCTGTTGAATATATTAAGTCACATAAAGAGAATATGTCTGAAGCTGCGCGTGATTGTTTTAGAGCAAAGTACTATTACAAGATATTCTTTAATCGTGCTCGTGAAGTGTACGAGATAAAGTGACAAAGAAGCGTTAGTAGACAATAATAGGAGAAGAATATGATTATAACTAAAACGCCTTTTCGCATGTCTTTTTTTGGTGGTGGCACCGACATGGAGTGCTTTTTCCGTAATTATGGAGGAGCCGTGATTTCAACGACGTTTGATAAATACTGTTATGTAAACGTCCGTCACCTACCTCGCTTTTTTGATTATTCTACAGAATTGTCTTATTCAAAGATAGAGCGAGTAACGAGTGTTGATGAGATCGTGCATCCAGCAGTCCGAAATGCTATGAAAATGATGGATATGCATGAGATAAGATTGACATATGAAGCCGATTTGCCAGCAAGATCAGGTCTTGGAACCAGTTCGTCTTTTGCAGTTGGAATGATAAATGCTTTTTATGCTCTCAAGGGAAAGTATGCGGATAAAAAAAGACTCGCGAGTGAGGCAATTTATCTTGAACGTGTACTTTGTGATGAAGCGGGAGGTTGGCAAGACCAAATTGCTGCTGCATACGGCGGATTCAACAGAATAAACTTCAATGTGGATGGCACTTTTGATGTTAATCCGATCATAATTCATCCAGAAAGAAAGCAAACTCTTTGCAATAATCTACTTATGTTTTTTACTGGATTTACTAGATTTAGTTCGGATCTGCAGAAAGTGAACGCTATCGGCCATAATGGAAGAATTAATCAACTAAAGGAAATGCTCAAGTTAGTTGATGAAGCGGAAAGAGTATTGACAGATAGTCATAGTGATATTAATGAATTTGGTCGACTTCTCGACTATACTTGGAAATTAAAAAGACAGACTGGATCAGCTGTTTCTACAGACAGTATAGATGAATTATACAATAAAGGAGTGCTTGCAGGAGCGTCAGGAGGAAAACTACTAGGTGCTGGAGGTGGAGGATTTCTTGTTTTTTACGTAATTCCAGAGTATCAACAGGCTGTTAAGAAAGCGATGTCTGATTTGTTATATGTACCGTTCCAATTTGAAGATGGAGGAACTAGAGTTGTACATTATGCTCCGGAAAACTATATGCCAAAGGATGTATCGATCTTATGAAAGCAGTAATAATGGCTGGTGGGCGGGGAACAAGAATTAGTTCTATGACTTCAAGCGTACCTAAACCAATGATTCCAATTGAGGGGAAACCCGTGCTAGAGCATGAGATTTTGTGCTTGAGAGAACAAGGGTTTACGGATTTGATTATTACTGTTTCCCATTTAAGTGATGTTATCATGAAGTACTTTGGAAATGGCTCTCGCTTTGGAGTGAAAATTCAATACTTTTATGAAGAACTACCACTTGGTAATGCTGGGGCATTATTCAAGATTAGAGAATGCCTCGAAGACGATTTTCTGTTAATTAATGGCGATGCAGTTTTTTTTGTGGATTTTGAACGTTTTGTAAAATATCACAAGTCAAAGGGTGGACTAGTTACTCTTTTTACGCACCCAAATAATCATCCATATGACAGCGGATTAATTGTTGCTGATGAGAACAAGTGTGTAAATGGATGGCTCACTAAAGAGGACGAACGACCAAGGTGGTACAAAAACCGAGTTAACGCAGGACTCCATGTAGTAAATCCGGCTATATTAGATATGACCGAAATTGATAGAAATACAATCGGAACAACAATTAATGGAGCAGTGGTGAAAGTGGATCTTGATCGACAAATCCTGAAGCCTCTATGCGGAACAGGTAAAATGTTTTGTTATGATAGTCCTGAATACATTAAAGATATGGGGACTCCTGAGCGGTATGAAATGGTTTGTCGAGACTACATAAGTGGAAAACTAAAAGCCAGAAATCTTCTTGAAAAACAAAAAGCGATTTTTCTGGATCGAGATGGAACGATAAACCAATATGTCGGTTTTTTGCGCAATATTGATGATTTCCAATTGTTGCCTAACGTTACTGATGCGGTGCGAAGAATAAATGAATCTGGATATCTAACTATTGTTGTAACGAATCAGCCTGTGTTGGCTAGAGGGGAAATCTCTGTTCGCGAATTAGATTTGATACATAATAAAATGGAAACACTCCTCGGGAATGAGGGTGCATTTGTTGATGCAATTTTCTATTGCCCTCATCACCCTGACAAAGGATTTGATGGTGAAATTCTAGAATTAAAAATAGACTGTGATTGTCGGAAGCCGAAACCAGGCATGTTGAAAAGAGCAGCTCAAGAATTTAACATTGATTTGGAAAACTCATGGATGATTGGAGACTCTGAAAGTGATATTCTAGCTGGGAGAGCAGCTGGTTGTAGGACAGTATTGTTAGGAAAAGAGGAATATGGGCAGAATTGGTCAGCTGATAATCTTTTGGATGCTGTCAATTTGATATTATCTGCTGAACAATGAACCTATATAAAAACGAATTATGAATAGTCAAGAACAGAGATTAATGGGACATATTAAGCATCTCGTCGAACGTTATCCAGACTTGGAATCGACATGTGAGTCGATATTTCATGCGTATAAGCTAATTGAGAGATGTTACGAAAATGATGGTAAGTTACTTATTGCAGGAAATGGCGGGTCAGCCGCAGATAGTGAACACATAGCAGGGGAGTTGATGAAACGATTTAGAAATCCGAGGCCGGTCAATAGAGAGTTAGCAGCAAAATTGATTTCGATAGATCCGATTAGAGGAGCGGATCTGGCCAAGAATCTCGAATGTGGACTCATGGCAATTCCGCTAGTTGCGCATGAAGCTATGACGACTGCATATATAAATGATGTGGATGCAAATGGCGTATTTGCTCAACAGTTGTTTGGCTTTGGTCGACAAGGCGACGTATTTCTTGGAATCAGTACAAGTGGAAATAGTAAGAACGTTATTTCGGCTACTGTTGTTGCGCGAGCTCTTGGAATAAAGGTGATTGGGCTTACGGGGGCTCAAGGAGGGGAATTGGCAAAGGTTTCAGATGTTTGTATCAAGGCTCCAGCTGAGGAGACATATTTAATTCAAGAATACCATTTGCCGATTTATCATTGCATTTGTTTGATGCTTGAAGATAGGTTTTTTGGAAGTTGATAGAAAATGAATAATAGTTTTGAAAGTGGTAAAGGAATTTGAACAGTATCAGTATTATAGCTGCAGCAATCTTTCTTTTATTCCTGATTGGTTTGCGCGATAGACCAATACATCAGCAGGCAGCTTTTTTGGTTGTTTATTTGGTTGCGCTTACTTTTGTGGGAGAAATGGATTATCTTCTGCCGATTTTCTTTGTAGTTTCTTTTCTTCCATTTACATACAGAATAAGAAAGATATCGCCGATTACGTTATTCCTTCTTGCCTTCAATTTGAGTTATATACTATATGGCGTGCTATCTCAAAACATAAATGGGACTATCGTAACATTTATAAGCAAAATGTGGCAGTTTACAGTGTTTTTCTTGGTTTTTGACTCTTCCGTTCGTATTCAAGAATTGAACTGTAAAAGACTGATCCGGTTGCTGTTTTTGTGTGAAACTGCACTTGGCGTGTTTCTATTATTTACTAGCACACATCAGTCAACCAGTGGACTTGTTCGATTAGTTACGAATTCTCAACCAATAACGGGTAATATTGCTATTATTGCTTTGCTTCTTTTAGTCTACCATTATTATTCCCACCAAGAAGAAGCGAAAGAGTGTTCGTGGGTTATTCGTATGAGTCTTCTGTTCCTTGTCTGGATAGTTCTTTCGGGAACTAGAGGGTATACGCTTGTTTTTGTATTGACCATGATTACGGTTTATTTTGACTATTTTACCAATGGAAAACGTGAAAGGAAAAACAGGATTAATCGATATGTTGTCCTTTTCTTCCTGGTTCTTGCGAGTGTTATTCTTGTAGTACTAATACCTCATTTGGTTGAACGCTTTGAGTCCATTCTTAGATTGAATACTGCGACTGGAATTCGTCAATATGAGAATGCAGCTGAATTGGAATTCTATTGGAATGCACCAATTCACATTCAGCTGTTTGGAATTGGGTTTGGCGGTACTGCAGGTAATTTCCAGGCCATGAAAGATGCGCTGTCAAAACAGTTTTCCTTAGGAATGTGGCATCAGGATAAGTACTGGTACGGTAGCGGAGCGCTTTTTCATAACTTGTTTGCAAATATTCTCTTGTGTGAAGGATTGCTAGGAATTGGTATACTATTTGTCCAAAATAGGAAGATGTGGAAGTACTCGTCGCTTGTTGGTGAAGAAAAATCGCGTTTGAGGGTTACTTTACATTTATTCCAGATAGGCTTCCTTTTGATGAATTATTATCGATGGTCCTGTACTTGTGGAATATCTGAAATGATATTGTTCGCGCTAATCTTAAAATACATTCTGAAAAAAGACGAGATTATAGAAGACTCTTTTGCTCAGCCAAAATGTCGTGACATAAATATTTCCTATTTCGAGAATCGAACCGGGCAGATAAATGAGAAAACTAATTGAGAAGTATTCATCTTTATCGATTGAATTAAAAGCAACGTTTTGGTATCTGATCTGCTCCTTGATACAAAAAGGAATATCGGTCGTCTTTACTCCAGTCTTTACTCGAATAATGTCTACTGACCAGTATGGACTATTCAATTACTATATTTCCTGGAAAGACATCTTTTTTATTCTGATTACTTTGAGGCTTTCAGCAGGAGTGTTTGGTCCTGGCTTGATAAAGAATAAAGAAGATTGTTCGTATTCATCAAGTTTGCATGGATTGACGACCTTTCTCGTTCTGATTTGGCTTGGGGGATTTTGCATCTTTAATTCCCAGCTACAACAGATAACCAATCTGTCTAGCATTCTGTTATATATAATGGTTTTGCACGTGTGGACACAAGCTGTATTTGAGATGTGGGCTAAAGAACAGCAGATCCGACTTCGATATAGGGCATTGGTAATCGTAACATTGAGTGTTGCGCTAATTCGTCCCATTCTTGGGGTGCTAGTTGTCATATTTTCTGAAAACGAAGCAGTTGCGCGAGTTGTTGAAATGGCAAGTGTGGACTTTATTGCTTACGTTGGATTATTTATTTATGTAATAGTCCAAGGGAAAAAACTGTTTTCTGCGAAATATTGGCGCTATGCCTTAGCAATTAATCTTCCTTTGATACCACACTTTCTTTCCCAAACAATTCTTCATGATGCGGACAGGATTATGATTAAAAAAATGATCGATGAGAGAGCGGCTGGAATATATAGTCTTGCCTACCAAATTGCTATTATCTCTGTTTTTTTAAATACTGCCTTGTCTCAAGCCTTAAGTCCGTGGACATTTAGACGGCTTAAGGAGGAGAAGAGCGAAAAGATTGAAAGAGTCGGATTTGGAGCTCTGTTGTTGATTGCGGTAGTGAATTTGTTTTTTATAGCACTTGCCCCGGAACTTGTTTTTGTTTTTGGACCGAGTCGGTATAGAGAAGCAATTTGGATTATTCCACCTGTTGCTATGAGTGTATTTTTTCAATTCTCTTATCTTCTTTTTTCAGATATAGAGTTGTACTATGAGAAATCAAATCTGATAGCGATTGCAACTACAGCAGGAGCTATACTTAACCTTCTACTCAATTATATCTTTATAAGGCAATACGGTTATTATGCTGCTGGCTATACGACTCTGATTTGTTATTGTTTTATAGCAGTGGTTCATTATTGCGCAATGAAGAAAGTGTGCAATGACAATTTAAATCATAAAACGGTCTATTCGTTTAAGACGTGGTTAAAGATTTCAGCCGGTTTTTTGGCAATTGGCTTCCTTCTCCTATTTAGCTACAGTTTACCAATTCTTCGATATATTATAATTGTTGCTTCTCTTTTATTACTCGTCATAGAGCGACATAAGATTATTGGGCTTATTAAATCTTTTCTTCTATTAAAAGATAAACAACAAGGCGAAAAATAAAGTTGCATATTTGAGACTAGATATAAACGATTGATTGTTATGGATCAGACATTTCGAAACAAATTGCTGAAGGTGATTCGTAGTGGATTAGAGATTTCTTCCGCTTATGCTATTCTTTCCGAGGATGACATACGAGAAATAGTTCGTTTTGGGAAAAAACAGAGCATCTTTCCGATTGTTTTGCACGGAATAGAAAGGATGGGCAAGTATTCTCTGTTAGTTGAAGAATATAAAGTGGATAGTATAAAGAACGAATACAATTATGTTCAGCGCAAGAACACAATAGAAGAGATAACGGCACTCTGTACGAAAAACGAGATACCCCATATCCTTTTAAAAGGAGCGTATCTCCAATGTTTGTATCCGAATCCAAGTATGCGTACTAGTAGTGATGTGGATGTGTTGATAAAAGACGAGGATTTGACCAGAACTGTGGATTTGCTTGTGAAAGAGTGTGGCTATAGGGTAATAAAACGAACTTTCCATGATATGTCGCTAGTCAATTCTCGAGTTCATTTAGAGGTTCACTTCAATATAAAACATGGCATCCCAGAAATTGATGGTTTATTAGATAAGGCATGGGAGTATGCTTATTCAATTAGTGACGACATGAGATATCATTTCACTCCTGAGTTTCAGATTTTTCATGTATTGGCACATATGCGTTATCATATGATCCATGGAGGAATTGGGATGCGACCTTTATTCGATCTGTGGCTGTTGATCAAAAACACCTCTTACGAAAGAGAACTGCTTAATCAGTTTTTGCATGATACTGGGATGATGCTTTTTTTTGAAAAAAGCATCAGTCTTGTTGAAGCGTGGATGACAAACACCCCTATTTCTAGCGATATTACAATGTTTGAATCTTATTGTTTAAGTGGAGGAGTATTTGGAGACTCTGCACATGCCGTTGCTTCTCAGATGAGAAACAAAAAACGCTTAAGATATCTGGCAAATAGAGTGTTCGTCAGCAAAGAATATCTTGAAGCTTTATACCCTAATCTAGTTAATAGGCCATTTCTTTTAGGATTCTATCAAGCAAGAAGATGGTTTCGGCTGATGAATAAAGAGGAACGCCTTCGCATAAAAAAAGAAGTTAATCTGTCAGGCGTGATAGATAAAAAACAAGTTGAAGAATATGACCAGTTTTTATCCAGTCTAGGTTTGTAAATCATTATCCCCCAATACACATTGTTAAGTAATGATATATAGTACATCCTGGATAATAATAAGAAAAAGTTAGTGATTGTTGACAAATCGATTGTCGTTATATGAAATAACGTAGAATCTGATATCTTTTTCAACGATCGTTTGTTGACCACCATCTGTCACCGTTCTAAAATATCAATGTAATCTTTTTGACTATGATTCTGTTTTAGTCTGTGTCACAGATGGAGGAGCATATGAGCATTAATTCATTACCTCAGACTTTATGTAAGACTACAAAACAAAGCACAGAAATCCGAATTTCTGTTATTGTTCCTATATATTGTGTTGAGACCTGTTTGCGCCGGTGTCTAGATAGTTTATGTTTACAGGATTTAGATAGAATAGAGTTTATTCTGGTTGATGATGGTTCTCCGGATTGTTGCGGTGAGATTTGTGATGAATATGCGCGTAAAGATGATCGGTTCAGAGTCTTTCACAAGGAGAACGGTGGATTATCTTCTGCTCGTAACTATGGTATTGATCATGCTCGAGGCGAATATCTCATGTTTGTTGATAGTGATGACTGGGTAACGCCGAATTTTTGCAGTAGAGCATATGAGTTAGCCATGCAGAATAATGCTGACATGGTTATGTTTATGTTCCAAATTGTCGAGGGACATCACTATTTTCCAGTGAAGACAAAACACCTTGAGAATGGTGTAAAAGCGCGGAAAGAAGCGCTCGACCTTCTTTTTGATGAGCCAGGTGTTTTTGCATGGAACAAGCTATATAAAAAAGCACTGTTTGATGGGGTGCGATATCCGGTTGGACGTGTCTATGAAGATCAAGCGGTAACATGGAAACTGGTATACAAAGCAAATAGGGTCTATTATACGAACCATGTTCTCTACTATTATTTTATGAGATCTACAAGTATCATGCATCAGGAAACAGTTCAGACTGCTAAAGATAAATTTGAGATGAAATATCTATTTTATAATGAATTGAAAAAAACTGGTTATTCTAGCGAAAAGTTTCTAAGTTTGCTCCCTGGATGTGCCATGGCATATGCTATGAGAGTCAAGGAGAATCCTAGCGATAAGACAGGAGTTCTTGTGCACGAGATTTTAAGAAATTATCATACTATTCCGCAATCGTTCTTATGGCAGCAGAAGGTTATGCTATTTTTATATAGAAAGAATATACATTTATTCGATATGGCTTGCATCATTGGTGGAAAACGAATAACTTAATGATGTGTATTTTGAGTTGTGTATTGTAAAATTGTGATGGAGAGAATGAATGACGATTGAAGAAGAACTTCTTAATGTGATACATCTAATGAGAATAAGATAGCGCTTTTTATACGGGTTAAGAATGATATAGTGGTATAATTAAAGAATACCAAAGAGAATAGAACAATACCTTCTTATAATCTGTTTGCCTGTCTTTTGTTGGATAAGATTATAAAACACTTCAAGGAGAGTATGTGGATGGATACAAATAAAAATGTAATGGAGATGAGAATCGCCAATCTTGAAAAGCAGGTCAGTGATGAACGTGCTCGTATATCAACAGATCGAATGGATATTTCATTTGGTGAGTTAGTCAACATGTATAAAAACGGTGAGTTGATTATTCGACCTGAGTATCAAAGACTGTTTCGGTGGACAACTACGCAAAAAACAGCACTTATTGAGTCTATTTTGTTAGGTATACCAGTCCCTCCTATTTTTGTGGCTGAAGATGAGAATGGTATATGGGAACTTGTTGATGGACTTCAGAGAATTACAACAATTATTAGTTTTTTTGGAGAACTAAATGAAAACCTTTCATCAAACAGCATCATTACAGGAGAAATAGAAGAAGATAATACAGATATGCTGAACAACTGGTCGTTGGAGAGTGGCAGTTTGTTAGAGGATTTGGAAGGCTTGAATGCTAACACATTACCCAGAAGATATCAGATAAATATTAAGCGAGCTGTATGCCGAGTAGAAATATTACGTGGGGAGAGCAATACTTCTATGAAGTACGAATTGTTTAAAAGGCTCAATTCTGGTGGTTCTAAGCTTACTCCTCAGGAAATCAGAAATGCGATTTTCCGTGGTGTGAATTCTCGTGTAAATCGACTTATAGAAGATTTAAGCAGGAATGAGAACTTTAGCTTTCTCGTAGAATTGAGTGAATCGAAGAAACAAGAACTCTACGATCAAGAACTAGTTCTGAGATTTATTGCTTATCTAAACAATATTGACCGGATTAATTCAAATACTGAAAGTTATTTGGATTCGTTTATGGAAGATGCGGTAAACAATACGGAGTTTAATGAATCGTATTATAGGAGCACGTTTGAGACAGTTGTAGCATTACTTCGTAGAAACTGTGAAAAGGGAGTTTTTCGAAATGAGCGGAATTCGTTCGTTCCTGCGTACTATGAAGGTATTACAATTGGAGTTGCGCAGAATATTGATAAATATGAAAACAACATTGAATTATTACTTAATAAGATAGACGAGTTGAAGAATGATGATGAATTCAAACGTTTCTCTGGTTCTGCGTCGAATAGTAAAAACCGAATCAGGAACCGTCTCAAGCGAGCAAATGAGATTTTTTCATAATGAAGAGTCGTATGGATTTTGAACTGGAACACAACGAAATAATCTCGTTATATGAATCTAGTGCAACACAGATCGAAATCGCACTTTTTACCAAACGCTACGAATTGAATGAGACACATTTTGGTCTGCTGGCAATACAGTCTATTGCGATTCTCTACTCGTATTGGGAAGGCTTTATTCAGAGATCCTTTTCTCTTTATATTGATTATCTAAACGAGCAAAATATAGAATTTAGGTCGTTTAGTGACAGCGTAAGAATTCAACTGATGGAGAATACGTTTAAGCAGTTTAGAGAATATCCCCAGAAGTCCGAAAAAAAGACGGCTTTCTTTCAAAAACTTGATTCGTTTTATGATTCAAGTCAACATGAGTTAACTCGATTAGTTTCCACGGAGGATAATGTTGGGTTTAAGGTGCTCAATAAACTGCTGTTACAGTTTTCGCTTGAACCATTTCCTAAACAGTGGGGACGGTATAAATACCCTAATTCAAGTTTGGAAGAATTGCTAAATACATTTCTTAGATATAGAAATGGAGTTGCCCATGGAGGAGATACTTCATCTGAAGAAAAAGTAACTCAAGAGGTGTATTCAAAGTATAAAATTTTGATTATAGATTTAATGTATGAGATACATGAAAAAATAATGCTAGGAATACACAATAAGACTTATCTGAATACGGCGCTCACTTAGCGCCACGAAATCGGAAAAACAGCGCCAGCAAAATCGGTATAATTAGTGCCACTTAAATCGGAAACTGAGTGCCACTGCGAATTCTAACAAAATATAGACATGTCCGGGAAATGAGAGCCACCATTCCGGAAGCATAGAGCCACTTCCAAAACAGATATAATATCTGCACATCCTTGAAAGGATGAATAAACAATAGGAGGTGGCAGTATGCCAAATTACAAAGAGATTGCCCGAATTAAAGCGTAAGCGTCAAACCATGCGCCCCGAGAAAAAAATAACGCTGCGATGAGCAACGCTTATTTTTTGTAGCAAACTTCTGGCAAGACGTAAGCGTCAAACCACGCGCCTTCAAAAATGAGCGCGGATATGTCAGACTTTAAAAAACTCAAAAAACTGATATGTAATGACCTATCATAGACTCAAGAATTCTAATCTTAGGAGGTATCATATGGAAGTGAAATTGTATCGTTGTCAGACGTGTGGGAATATTATCATCAAGCTGGTGGATTCTTCTGTGCCGGTGGTTTGCTGCGGTGCGAAGATGACGGAACTGGTTCCGGGTTCTGTGGATGCCTCTTTGGAAAAGCACGTGCCCGTGATCCGGAAGGACGATGGATTTATCTCCGTGCTGGTAGGATCGACAGCTCATCCTATGACCGAAGAACACTATATTTCCCATGTTATCCTTGAGACAACAGCGGGGATCCAGATCGCTGAGCTTCATCCGGGAGATGAGCCGCGTGCTGTCTTTGCTGTATTAGAGGGAGTAGAGATCCTGGCTGCATATGCGTACTGCAATCTGCATGGGTTCTGGAAGAGCTGAGAGCCTTGCTTGATCGCGTTAACAGAACTTGTCTAGAAGAAACATGTTTGCTTTATCATGCTGTTGGCGTTAACTAATCATGTTTGTTTGCAAAGGGGGATGAAGAATGAACAGGTCTTGGAGGTTTACTGCTGCGGTAACAGTCTTCGCTCTTCTGCTTGCGTTTGGTGGATGTAATAGAGATACAAATGTGTCAATGCTAGAGACTTCTGAATCTGAGTCTGTTGATACAAGCACTGAAAATAGCGAGAGTGAAACTACAGAGACTTCAAAGTCAGAGCCGACTGGTTTTGAGGATTATATAGATGAGACTGTTCCAAATCATAAAAAGGTTATCAAGCATAGTGAGGGTGAGCATATTCTATTAACAGAGTTTTATGATTTTGGTGGAATCTACTTAGGCTATGGAAACCCTGTATTGTTAAAAGCTGTGAGAAAGTATTATTCTGATGAAACTATAAATACAGAGGATATTCCGTGGTATACAAGTAAGGTAACAACTGAAAATGAATTCAAACTTTTCTTTTTTGAGATAGGGGGCGATAATCCCAACACTAAAGATATTGAAATAGGTCACGATCTGGATTTTATAAGATACATTCTCGAAGAGAATGGGTTAAGACTATGGGTAGATGAGATACCCTATGAGTTTTTCGAGGAGAAATTTCCTGAATATGTCAAAGAGTGTAATCAGGGTGGGTATAGAAATCTACATTACAAATATGATGATTATGATCTTAGCAGTCATGGATATGACGGATTCTTAAAAAACTTGGATTATAAATCGGGAAATATAGAGATGATAAAGATGGCTTGCTTTATGTGCCTTACTCATTACAATGCAATTCGTGATACTGTAGCGGCTAGTATGGATGCGCTTGATGATCAAGCAACGAAGTACGGATGCATTGAAACGGGTAAGACACCAGATGGGAAATATGTATGGTGCTTGACTGAACCGCAATATAAACGAATTAGCTACTATACTCACAAACTTCTCAAATGCAAAAATGTTGATGTTTTAGTTCCTGAGACTAGGCAGGATTTGATCGATTCTCATGTCAGAGTGGATCAATACGATGAGATGACTGAAAAAGTATTCGGTGGAGCGAAGATTTAACGAAGATGATCTTTACGAAAGAGCCGAGTATAAGATCGGACACTACACATCCATACTGGAGATGATTCCTGTATCTATTTAAAAGCGCTGTTATACTACGCTTAACAGATTAGGATAGGCTAGAAAAGCCTATCCTAATCTGTTATACTACGCTTAACAGATTAGGATAGGCTAGAAAAGCCTATCCTAATTCATCCTGCATATATATCTTTTTTTGGTAAAAACTGAACACATTATTGAGCACCACAAAGTGCTTGGAAAGATCAATGAAATGAGCGGGAGAAGGGAGTAGGAAAGAGTATGCTGAAAAGAAAGATGGTGGCGCTGGCACTGACTGTTCCAATGGTCTTGTCTGTTGCTTGTAAAAAATCGGAAACGACCAGAGAGGTCAAAGATCACAGCCAGGAAATAATAACGGTGTCAGATTCAAAGGAAACAAAGGCTTCGATTTCCGAAGAAAAGCCCACGACAGACGATGATGTGAAAATGATAGACCCATTTAAGGATCTCAAGGTTAATATCAGCGGAACCGAAGGTTTCCCGGAAGTCACATTTGATACATCGGCTTGTGACAAGATCATTCAGGATAATGTAGAGTTCAGCTACGAAACAGAAGATAAATTTCTGAATATCGGAGAACACATTATTGTGAAAGCAAAGTTTGCTTCTGACATTTCCACTTTGGAGGTTGAAGGAACAAAGTACGGATTGAAGATGGATAGTATGTCTTTGGAGGCAACAGGGGATAAAATCGTGTGCCTTGTTCGAGATAATGAAACTCTTACAGGGAGGAACCAGTTAAGGACGAATATCGAGGAAATGATTCCGCCATTAAAAGATACGATCGTTGAAAAGATGATGATGCCAGTAAAGACAGATGATGGAACATTGTCGGTAGTAAGCTGTGACACAAAAATAGAAATCCGAGCCACTAATACCATACTTTGCATGAACACAGCCAGTTTGGATTATACGAAGGGCAATAGTAAGGGTAATCCGATAACAGATATTTATCTGCTATTTGAAATGAGTGGCAAAGTATCAGGAACGATCAGCGAAACAAATCAGCCGATTGAAAAGTACAGTGTTGTGCATTATGCTATTCTTCATATTCAATTTCCCGGATATGGATATGCTGTTAATGGGGCAGCAGCCGATAAAGTAGAACTTCTATATACGGATGATATTGATGAATACATCAAGAACATCAAAGATGAATACAAACATGCGGGTGAGGATGTTGAATCTCCTTTGGAAGAGTATGAAAACAAACTCATGGACTATATTAAGTCCAATTTTTCAGATACAATGCACGCCGGTTATTTATTCATAGGTGTCTCGCATCCAGAGCCGGGCCGACCAAACCCAAGCGGAAACAGAGAATTTCAAATTGATTTCCAAATCGAAATTGAACCATAACAAGCAGCGTCCGAAAGGGCGCTGTTTTTGTCTTGAATATATATGTTTTACTCTGAACTCTTCACAAAAGTTACACTAAACGCTGTACGACTCTTCTTACTCTCCAAGAAAGACAAGCATCTCATGTAGTGTTTTGCCACTGCGCTGATATGCATCGATGATCTGTTTTGCTTCGT
>Ga0247608_10003260_pt1 | contig 19161 bp, 16 predicted proteins | sample 176DNAGHGlowgp2_FD_193490 | JGI IMG/M metagenome (GOLD analysis project Ga0247608, IMG submission 193490) | Sheep rumen microbial communities from Palmerston North, Manawatu-Wanganui, New Zealand - 1766 DNA GHGlow gp2 | ecosystem: Host-associated > Mammals > Digestive system > Stomach > Rumen ...
AGGAATACCCTGGGCTTTCAGATAATCGAAACACTCCTTTGTGGCTTTAACAACCATCTGTATTTCTTTTTTTGTTGCCTTCTTCAGATTGCAACCCGTATGATAACTAAGATAACAATACGGCATGACCTCGGCGAAATGATACATGTAATAAGCGTACATGCTGTCCACCGGCGTCACTTTGTACCCCTTCACCTGTAAAGCGTCCTGAATCCTGCGAACATTTTCCGGATTCGCAGGTTCATGCAAACCTCCGATCACCAGCTCTGTTACCGGAAGCTGTCCGACAACAGTCACCCCGTCTTCTCTGTGACCGGCAGACCCCTGAAAACCATATACAACATTCTGATTCTTCAGTTCCCTGCTGCAGAAATCCGTATCCATGTTATTTCCAACAAGCACCAGCAGGTCAGTATCAACCTTCGCCAAAACCGGCAGAAGCGCCACCTGCTGCTGTCCCTGCATGACTGAAAAAACGATGTCATAATGGGCATTGTCAGCCTCACAGATCACACGAGGACGATCCACCGTCGTCTTCCTTTGCAGGTAATGACGGATCACCAATCCATTCTTCTTTAGTTCCTCATAAGTCGATCTGGCCACTACCGCAACATCATTTCCTGCCTTGCATAAGTAATGCACCATAAGGGATCCAATCGCCCCTACTCCGAATACCAACACTCTCATTTTGATTTTCTCTCCTTCAACACGAACGGTCTGAAAAGATCCGCCCCCATAATCTTCACATCAACCTTATCTGCCGCCTCCTCCAATCTTCTGACTTCACCCTTTGTCAGCCTGATCTTCGTCGCCTGTGCCAGTTCCTCAACCTGTTCAGGTTTTCGACAGCCGCACATCGGGACTACACCCTTTGTGGAGCAGAAGGCCATGGCGACCTGCGGAACCTTTATGTCATGGCGTTCGGCGACCTTGATCATAACCCTGTAAAGAGCTTTCATCTTTCGAATCTTTCGACTGAATATTCTTTTGATCAACGATTTCTTTTTGATCCGCGGATCCACCAGCAGTCCCTCTTCCAGTACAGCCCACCCCCAAAACAGGATGTCATTTTCTTTGCACCACTGAAGGAGCCCATTCTTCTCCCATTCCCTGCAGATAACGCTGTAATGATTCTGAACGCCATATAGTGGGATTCCCGCCTGATCAAGAATTATCTTCGACCTTATACATTCTTCCAATGTGAAATTGGATACCCCTACATGCCTGATCTTTCCTTCTTTGTAAAGAATGGCAATCTCCCTCAGATGATCCTCTATATCCGTCGGAAGATGTAACCAGTAAACATCTACATAATCCCTCTTGAAATCCCTGAGGTCCTTCATCAGAGACTTCCTGACACACCCCGGCTTATAATGCGTAAACGGCGTATACTTTGCAGAAAGGAAGATGTCTTTTGTTCCAAATTCTCCGATCATCTTTTCCGCTTTTCCGAGTCCATAATCCCGGGCAAGATCATAAATACAGATATCCTGCTCTTTTGCCGTTTTCATAGCGTTCCTGATCACTTCATCTTCAACATAGCTGCCTCGCATGGCTTTTCCATAAAGCTTTCCGCCCCAGGCGTTTGTACCTATGACCGCTGCTGGTTTCATAATATCCATGATGATTATTACTCCTTCATCTTTTTCTAATTCCTTCTTCCGCCTCTCATTCTATCAAGCTGATCTGCTATCCCTTTACCCTGCGAAGATAAAAATCACAGTGATCCGATTCTTTCCCGATCGTACCGGTTCTTTCAAATTTCAGCCCCGGAAGGTTGCCATACATACGCTCATCATTTTCACAGTAAATCTTTGTCAGTTCCGGACATCCAAGTTCGCTGAAATACCGGAAATACGGACATGCAAGTATATCCATTCGATATTCTCCCTTCGTTTTGGGATAGAATCTATTTTTAAATCCACACTTTGGTCCGAATTTCTTTTTTGTCATAGGATCCCATACTTTTACAAAAAGACTCGCCAACCCCGGTAATTTCATACATTTTGCCAATGTGGGCTGTGCCTTAGCGCATAGATTTATGGCTGCATTCTCTATAACGCTATACGCCAGATCATTCCCGCATTTTCTCTTCACCGTTAAATACACCGCGGCAGCCGGGAAAATACTGTTGGTATGTGACTGTACACCCTTCGGCAAATCACCATATTTATTTAAAATTGCATTCAGTTTTTTCGTGGCAACCTTCCACAGATAATCGCTTTGTTCCTTCGGCACAACCTTATCCAATTCGTCCTTGATAAATGCTTTCTTCTTCATCAACTTCCCGGCTGTTTTCATAGTCGTAAACTCCCTCTTTACAAATCCATCATTTTGAACTGTCGTTTTCTAATGCTTCTACCGAACTCCGACAACACAGAACAGATTATCCTTCTTTGATATGCGAATTCCCCTGAATCCTGCATTCTCTATAAATAAACCTATTTCCTCTGCTGTATGGCGCTTCATGCAGGGAACCTTCTTCTCCCAGTCGATCTTCGGATCTCCGTAGTTATTGATCACCACGAACTGTCCGCCGGGTTTCACGATCCGGTACACCTCAGAGATGTTGCTTTCCACATCCGGCCAAAAAAATACTGTTTCAAATGCCGTCACCAGATCGAGACGTTCATCCTTAAAAGGCATCTTCTCTACACTGCCCTTCAGGATCTTCACCCTCTTTCCAAGCTCATCCTTATTTACCTTCTTCGCCTTTCTGACGCTTTCCTCAGAGATATCCAGTCCGACGATCTTGCCCTTCGGAAGCTTCTGCAGCATACGTTTTATGTTGTAGCCACCACCGCAGCCGATATCCAGTACATTTCCCTGTGCCGGGAATTCAAACTGTGTAAAACTCCACTCCGCCATAGGCAGGTGTTCCTTATCCATGGTCGTAAGCATCATCCGTCCCAGCAGTCCCTGAGGATTTCCAAAATTATCCGAGAAGGATCTCTTCCTTTTCTTCACCTGTTTTTCTCCTTCACCATCTTTCTTTTTCTTATATCCGCAGTCGCAGTATGGTCCGCCACCCGCAAGCGTGTATTCACGAACAAATTCAGACGCTCCACCCATCTCACTCATGGTGTAATCCAAATGGCACATGGCCGGGATCAGATCTCCGAAGCCATACTCTCTCATGAGCACGCAGATCCCACATGTGGTAAACCTTGCCTCATATCCGCTACCATCCTCGTAGGGAAGGTACTCCATATTCCAGGAATAGGGATTACGATCTCCTGCCCGGAGTGCCGCCGTCTTCTTCTGGGCTTCAATATCCTTCTCAGAGAACTTTGTCTTCCCGGCCCTTTTGCAGAACCATTTCGTCGCCTTCGTTGTCATGGCATGCTCATAATAATCCGCAGCCTCCTGAAGTGTCGGACGACGATACACACTGAGAAGCACCGAAACGAACATGGCGCAGCTCAGGATATTTGTCTTGAACCGGTCTTCCTTCTCGAACTCCGGAAGCTTCTCAATGATTTCCTTATACCTTGAGCACGCCTTCTTCATGATCTCCGATGCATTCTCCGAATCATATCCGAGATCCGTTACCAACGCCTTTCTGAAAGACTTCCTGAAGATCTTCCACATACCTGCCGGCATACCTGTATATTTCATTTGTTTCCTCCATTCCATACTTAGCACCGGGACGCACTCCGTAGATTATCGCTTCGCGATCCGGCACTGCTTTAATTATAGTGAGCGATGTTATCAGTATTTTCATTTCACGAATAGCGTGCATATCCACGCCAGCAGTGCGGAAAGCGGAAAGGCGCAGATGATATGCGTAATATGGGTCTTCTTGTTATATCCGAAGAGATAATGCCCGAGCACAGCCTTTGTCTCCGGATAAAAATGTGGGAAGAAATTGAATCCTGCATTGCAAAGCAACACCCAGTCAAAGAACAGGATGTCATAGGCCTTCAGCATAAGAATCATTACCAGGAACCGAACAAAGAACTGCCAGAATGTGAAGCCATTCTCTATGCCATCCCAGGCTCCCAGCACCATGGCACCCAGCATCATGAAAATCGCAACAATGATCATCACCCAGCCAACGGCATACTGTCCGGCAAAGCGCTCAGGCATACTGTCCGGGACCACATCCTGTACCTCCTGCGGTGCCGAGGAGAAGAATTTCTTTTGCTGTATAAAGCCTACACCTCCCAGAAGGAGCAGGAACAGACCCGCCATCATCATGATCCCAAGTAATATCGTTACCAGCATTATACTTATCCTTTGCCTCCCTGATCTTACAGATTTCGCCCCAGCGGTTAGCATTCGCTAACGCAAAGTATAACACACTAACCGAATATAATCCAACAAAAAAAATGCCATGCCCCCTGTTTCTGTGGCATGACACTTTTCTGCATCATTTTTTCCTATTCACTGACATTTTCTCTCAAACATTTTCCCGGAACAGATACCTCACGATCATATCCGTAAGCTCTTCGATCACAGCTTTCTTATTCTTCCCTCCGTTATGGAATGTGGTATCATGCACCACTGCTTCCACCGCCGTTAAGATCAGATAAGATGCTGTCTTCAAATCTTCTGTTCTAAGCTCTTCCCTGTACTGTCCCAGAATGTTTGAGAAAAGCAGTGTGAGATTTGCCTTGTACTGCATCTCAATCTCCCGGAACTCATCCGACTGTTCGGACAAGGATGCGATTTCCCGTTGGAATGCCGTCTCATACTCATGTCCCCGGAAAACAGTGGATATATAGAGATACACGGTATCCCGGACAGGCACATCCGCCGGCAGCTCTTCCAGATCGATCGGAGACAGCACCACATTGTAGATATCCGCCACCAGTTCTTTATAGAGTTCCTTCTTGTCCTTAAAGTAGGAATAAAATGTACCGATGGAGACTCCCGCTTCCTTCGCGATTTCATTGGAACTGGTCTTATGATAGCCCCGCTCGGACATAAGCCGGATGGCAGCATCCTTGATCTTCTGCTTCTTCTCCATGCTTCTCTTCTGTTTCGGTATTCGTATATCCTTTTCTGTCATGTGTATTCTCCTCCTGCTCCAGATAATCATCGCAGATTGATTTATCTCATAATCTGATCTATGCAGAATTGTTTCGTTCTTCGATCATGGTAATAATTCACAATTCATATTCAGTATAACACAATAAAAAAGTAAATCAACACAAATATGAGTAATTGCTCACATTTCTATTGACAATGCGGTTAGTCGGTGCTAATATGCAAACATGAGCAGTTGCTCATGTTAAGATAATACAACCATTCAGCTTATGGATCGTTTCCATGATCGTAACCAAAATGATCCATACTGCAGTCATGATACAAATCTGAAAGGAAGGCATACTATGTATCTTGAAGTCAAAGGCATCAAAAAAAGCTATGGCGAAGGCGGAAGCTATATCCAGGTTCTGAAGGGCATCGACCTGTCCGTTGAAAAAGGGATCATGTGCGTGATCCAGGGAACCAGCGGTTCCGGAAAGTCCACATTGCTTAACTGCATCGGCGGACTGGACACGGTAGATTCCGGATCCATCCGGATCGAGGGGCAGGAGATCGTAGGATTAAAGGGTAGCGCACTGTCGGAATACCGGCGGCAAAGCCTGGGCTTCATCTTCCAGTTCTACAACCTGGTTCCGAATCTGACCGTTCGGGAGAATATCAAAGTGTGTGAGTACCTCACCGATAACCCCATGGATTTGGATGAGTTGCTGGAGATTCTTGGTCTTATGGAGCATCAGAACAAATTTCCGTCCCAGCTCTCCGGCGGCCAGCAGCAGCGCTGCGCCATCGCCCGGGCCCTGGTAAAGAATCCGAAACTGCTGCTCTGCGATGAACCCACCGGTGCCCTGGACTCCAAGACATCCCGGGATATCCTGGTTCTGCTTGAAAAAGTAAATCAGACCTATGGCACTACCATGTTGATCGTAACCCACAACAACGCAATCAAGAATATGGTTCAGCAGGTAGTGATCATGAAGGATGGGGAGATCCGGAAATGCTATCAGAATGAAACCCGCATTCCCGCAGCCGAACTGGAGGATCTGTAAGATGAAAGAATTAAATGCAAGAATCCCAAGAGAACTAAAGGCTCATCTAGGAAGATACCTGGCGCTTTTCTTCATGATCGTCATGGGGATGTATCTGGTGGTGAGTATCGCCGGCATGGCGGAAACCACCATCCAGGGAAGCGATGCCTATAACGAAGAGTGCCGTCTGCAGGACGGACAGTTCACCGTATTCACTCCGCTTACCGATGCTCAGATCCTGGAACTGGAAGATGGAAAATGTAAGATTGAATCGATCTTCAGCGTAGAAATCAATGCAGAGAAAGGGACACTGCGGGTATTTAAACCACGTGAGAATATCGATCTTCTGAAGACAGATGAAGGATCCGCTCCCACCACAGACCATGATATCGTGATCATGAATCTCTATGCGGATCGAAATAAGCTCAGCGTTGGAGACCGCATTTCACTTGCCGGCGAAGAATTCACAGTATCCGGGATCGGCTGCATTCCGGATTACAATCTTCCGGTAAAGAGCTTCTCCGATATGACCGCAGATCCGGAGAATTTCGGCATTGCCATTGTCAGCAAGGATACATATGACAAACTCATCATCTCGGGAAAGACCGGCGGAGAAACCTTTACCTACGCATACCGCCTAAAGGACGGTGCGACACACCGCACACTGAAGGATGCACTAAAGGAGCTCACCATAGACTCGAAGGTTCCCGGTACAGATTCCGTTATGAAAATGTCCAACCTGGAGAGCTTCAGCGAAAACAAGGACAATCCGCGGATCGCCAGCGATGCTGCCAGCGACGTGATCCTGAAGCGGCTGGTGAGCCTTGTGGCCGGTGCGATCCTGGTCATGCTCTTCGCCTACGTGATCTCCGTATTCATCATCCACCAGATCAACGAGGAAAGCAGCGTCATCGGAACCCTTTATTCCATGGGTGTGAAAAGGTCCACTCTCACGCATCATTACATCCTGCTTCCGACAGTGATCACCTTCATCGCCGGTCTGATTGGAATGCTCCTGGGCTTCTCTCCCATCGGCGTTGATTTTCAGATGCAGGACAGCTATCTCTATTACAGCATTCCGAAGATGAAACAGGTTTACCCGCTTTACATCATCCTCTACTGTATTGTGATGCCGCCGCTCATTTCCATCCTCGTAAATGCCCTTGTGATCCGAAAGAAGCTTTCCCGGACAGCACTCTCTCTCATTAAAAATGAGCAGGAGCACCTTCTGAAGCGGAATCACGGAACCGCACGGAGTAATTCACGAAACAACAAGAAAGGGCGCGCATTTTTACTTCAATTCACCGGACGTCAGATGTCCCGCGAAAAAAGAGGTGTATTTACGGTAGTGATCGGAATGACCGTTGCCCTACTGATCTTCATGATCGGTCTCAACTGCTCTGTTCTCTGCAACAATGTGAAGACGGAGAATCTGGCGGACATCAATTACGAATATATGTACCTGTTAAAATATCCCACCGAGCAGGTACCCGAAGGAGCCGAGCCCTGTCTGGTAAAGAACCTGTCCGTGAACTATCTGGATTATTCGCTGGATGTAAATGTGATCGGTATCGATCAGGACAATCCCTACTATCCGTTCCGCACCAGCGGTAATAAGAAGGATCTTGTGATCGCATCCTCCACCGCCCAGAAGTATGATCTCTCCGTCGGGGATACCTTCATCATGGACGATACCGCTGAGGATATCCGGTACGCTTTCAATGTATCTGAAATTGTACCTTACTCCATCGGACTGACTGCCTATATGGATATCGACTCCATGCGGGAGCTGTTTGGCGAAAGTAAGGATTATTACAATATGCTCCTCTCCGATAAATCCCTTTCCATTGAGAGCTCCCATGTGTATTCCATTACGCAGCGAAGCGATGTGGAAAATGCAGCCGGGATCTTTGTGGATCAGATGATGTCACTGGTCATCATCCTCATCACAGTATCCGTGCTCATATTTATCGCTGTCATGTATCTTATGCTGAATGTTATGATCGACCGGGCATCCTTCGGTATCTCTCTTGTCAAAATCTTCGGATACCGGATGAATGAGATCCGAAAGGTCTATCTGGACGGAAACTTCTACGCTGTCATGCTGGGGGCATGCATCATCATCCCCCTGGTAAAGCTGGCTGCCGACTCCATCTATCCCTTCTTTATCGCAAATACAGCCATGGGCATGAATCTGCATTTTGAATGGTATCTGTATGTAGGTGTATTCCTGGGAATCCTGGCTGTATACCTGATCATCAGTACCATCCTAACACATAAGATCAAGAAGATCGTTCCGGCAGAAGTATTGAAGAATCGGGAATAAACCGCGAGCTATTCGTAATTAATCAAAAAAGAACCGTGTTATCAGCGAGTCCGACTCGCCGATAACACGGTTTTTCTGAATAAATTAAAATCTTATTTCTTTCTGTAGCCGGTGATCACCGTCATCAAAAGACAGAAGATCATTGCCCATGCAAAGAATTTATGCTTTTTCATCTGTTTTCTCCTTCCTGTCGCTGAGAAGCGGCGTCATGCTCTTCAGTCCCAGCGCAATGGTGGAACCGTTATGCAGAAGCGCCGATGTAGCCGGGGGGAGAATCCCTGCGATACCAAGCATGATCAGTGCCGTGTTGAAGCCCACGATGGTCCGGTAATTGAACCGAATCCGCTTCATGAGCTGTGTGCTGATCTTTCGAAGTGTCACGATGCTTTCCAGATGTGAGGAATTCACTGTGATATCCGCGATCTGGCGTGCGATCTCCGCGCCTTCACTGATGGCGATGCCTGCATCCGCCGCTGATAGTGCCGGGGAATCATTGATCCCATCGCCTACCATGATGACATGCCTTCCTTCCGCCTTCGCCCGCTCTACAAAACCTGCCTTATCCTCCGGCAGCACCTCTGAGTAATACTCTTCGATCCCCGCAGCTTCGGCTATGGCCGCTGCCGTCCGCTCACTGTCTCCGGTCATCATCACGATATGTTTGAAGCCCAGATCTCTTAAACTTCTGACAACTTCTCCGGCTTCTTCCCGCATAGGATCCTCGATCAGAAGACAGGCCGCCAGTTTTCCGCCTTTTGCATAGTACAGATGGGAATACATTACCTGAAGATCCCGGAACTCATTCTCCTTTCCTTCCGGAATGATCACTCCTTCATCCTCAAAAACAAAATGGAAGCTTCCGATCACCGCCTTCTCGCCGTCGATCTCCGAAGCGATGCCGTGGGCAACGATATACTCTGCCTTTGTATGCATTTCCTCGTGCGTAAGGCCTTTTTCTTCTGCAGCAATCACTACCGCCCGTGCCACGGAATGTGGGAAATGTTCCTCCAGGCAGGCTGCCTGTCTCAGCAGTTCATCCTCGGATTCGCCGTTAAAGGAGACAACCTTCACCAGTTTCGGACTGGCCTTTGTGAGCGTTCCCGTCTTATCGAATACGATGGTATCTGCTTCTGCCACTGCCTCCAGGAAACGCCCGCCCTTCACCGTGATGTCATAGTCTGCCGCCTCCCGGATCGCAGACAGAACCGAAATGGGCATGGACATTTTGAGCGCACAGGAATAATCCACCATCAGGACAGAAACTGCCTTGGTGATATTTCTGCTGATGAGACCGGTGAGTGCGGAGGCTAAAAGAGTATAGGGAACCAGTCGATCCGCCATTCTTTCCGCCTTACTTTCCAGTGCAGATTTCAGCTTCTCAGACTCTTCGATCATTTTCACGATCTTATCAAACCGTCCACATCCACTGGTCTTCGTAACCCGGACGATCAGTTCGCCCTCCTCCACAACCGTGCCGGCAAAGACAGCCGAACCGGGCCCCTTGCTGACCGGGATCGCTTCTCCTGTCATGGAAGCCTGATTGACCATACCTTCTCCACTATCTACCTCTCCGTCAAAAGGAATAAGGTTCCCCATTCGTACCACAACCCGGTCATTTAAAGCGACCTTCGCAGCCTCCGTCAGGACCTCTCCCTGCTCCGTGATCAGCCATACCTTATCAATGTTCAGGGACATCCGCCGTGCCAGATCATCCACTGACCTTTTATGAGTCCACTCTTCCAGTGTGTCTCCGATCTTCAGCAGATACATGACACCGGAAGCCGTCTTATGATCCTTTGTCAGGATCGCCGCAGTGATAGCCGCTGCATCCAGAAGTTCCACCTTCAGATGTCCGCTGGGTATGGTTTTCAAGCCGCGCCATACAAAGCGTAGTGCCTTCGCCATGACCCAGAGCTTACGGATCGGAAGCGGAACGATCAGCCTCTTTCCGTAGTGCAGGATCGTTGTCATGACGATCTTCTCACGATATTTTGCAGCCACTTCTCGACCGGAAGATTCATAGACGCTTTCCGGCACCTGTACTTTTTCAAATGAAAATCCTCTCAGGATCTCGATCACCCGATCCCGGCTGCAGGAATAGCGAAGGACCGCATCCGCCGTTCGTTCATATACCTTTCGTTCCTGTATCTCCGGAAATCCTTCCAGATAATAATCCAGCGTATCCGCCTGCCGGAAGGTCATTCTTTGCATCGGCAGATGTACCCGGATCCGTCCTCTTGATTCATGTAATATACGGTATTTCATAACAGCCTCTACCTAATATCGTATGACGATCTCAAATCATATCGTCTTCACTCTGTAACAGCATTCTCCTCTGCAACGGCCTCATCAGAGGTTTCTTCATCGTTATTCTCTATGATCTCATCCTCGATCACCGCTTCCTCATCCTTTGCTCTACGTTCCTCATTGATGGCTTTCGCATCCGCATAAATGTCCGAGCAGTTCTCCTGCAATGTGGTAACCTGATCCATCACTGCATCCTTTGCGCGAAGCACCCCTGCTGTACAGTGCGTATATACCTTTTTTGCATCTCTCGAGGAAAGCAATTTAATTCCTGCCGAACCAAACAACGTTCCAAGCGCAAAAAGACCAACCTTTGACCAACTCATTTCTCCGTCCTCCTTTGTCTATGTTTTCAGCCCATAACCATAGTTAGCATCTACTAACCTAACCGCATTATAGTTAGAGCCGGCTAACATGTCAAGTTGTTTTATTCTATCGCAAAATCTCAAATATTTTCAGAATTGTTTCAGTTTGTCTGCATAGAATCACGAGCAAAGGAGGTGATCTCATATGTTAAAAACCACAATTCTGATTCCAGCCTATCAACCGAATGAAAATATGGTAACTATAGTTAAGCAACTGTCCGAGATAACACATTGCCAAGACAAGCTATGATCATTAGTACCTTTAGCATTCTTTCTCAATCCTCTATCCGCCTTAAAATATCATCAACTTCAGCCGTGGATAATCCTATATTTTTCGATTCAACCTTAAATGCCGTCTCTCATTCTCTGGCATCTATCTGCTGAATCCAGCCACAGATTGTATGCATTTGTACCTATAACCGCTGTCGGTTTCATAATATCCATAATTGCCGGTTCACCTCCACTCCTTCGTTTTAAATGATCTTTTTTTTCGCATTACTTCATCCGTACACGATTCCCCGTCCGAAAGATCCGAATGACGTATAAACTGTACATGTCTTGTCAGTCCGGCGTAAGCAGTCTCATCAGTCATACAGAATATCTTACACAGGCCTCGTATCCCGTAGCTTTGAAACATTTCAACATACATACATTTTGAGACGCTGTACTCTACCTTATTATCACTGACATTAAAATAATCGTAGGTAATACTCCCGTCACAGACACGTTTTTCATGATCCTGTATATTCCACTTCTTCGCAATTTCAAAACTGTTCGGAAAAAGATCCACGAGATATATCAGAGCCTTAAAGAATGCCCTTCGCTTCACAAAGCCTCGATTGATAGCATCAATAATTTCCGAGTCGGACAGTCCGAATTTCTTTAACTCCAGACACATTGCTATCACTGCGTATACGTGAGTTGTGTCCGTCGACGGATAGATATTATGCTCTTTGTATCTGGGGGACAAATACATCTTTGCCAGTCTTTTTCTGTAATCCTGCACAGATCCATCCTTTATTTCCGCGGCAACCAGTGCCTTTTTGTACACCTTACTGTTACTGCGAATCGACTTGTTTTCCTTCTTCCATTTTGAATTTCTCATCTTCCGCCTCTCGTTTCCCGTAAATAACCATAAAACTGTTTATGCAGATTACGCATCTCATCCGGTGCCTTCATGGAATGCTGATACATGAATCGGTTTCCGAAATCACTCCGAAACACCAGCCCCAGAATCACAGATGTAACTGCAGAAGGGCAATATCGAAGGAGATTCATTTTCGCCGGAGAAAGCCGCATGCCATTGGATGAAATGTACTTCATATTTCTCCTGATCTGCACGGCTGTCTTCCTCATCAGCTTACGGTCTCTGCCCGCATTCTCCGGATCCGCAGATGCGTAATAGGCATCTGCGATCGGAACGACCATGGCAAGATGGCATATCTGCCATGCATGCATATCCTCAACGATCTGACACGGAATCCCGGCCTTTCGGAACAATGCAGACAGCTTTCTCTCCCTGCCATCTGTTCTTCCAATCGTTGTCGGCTGTATGATTCTTGGAGTAAGAGCTGCATCCAGCACCTCTCCGTCAAAGCCTCCGCCTGCACCGGGGAAAGCCGGAAGGATACGCCCTTTTCCGCATATTCTTTCCCAGTCATCATAAGAATCCAGAGAATTGGCCATCGTCACTATCGTCGGACTTATATTCTCCCTCAGTTCATCCAACGCGGTTAATAACTGATGCTCCCTCACCGCAAGCAGAATATAATCATACCGATCCGACGGCTTCAGTTCCGCAAGGATCGGGACTCTTACCGTTCGTATCCGATTTCCCTTTTTATACTGTAATCCATATTTCTGCAGGCTTTCCAGGCGTTTGCCCCTGGCATACACCGCAGTCTCTATCCCCGCTTCTGCCAGAAGCACGGCATAAAGACTCCCTATAACACCCGCTCCGTAGATTAATACTCTCATGTCTGATCACCCTAAAACTCATGCGTCATATAGTTAGCGTCCACTAACCCGTAGTATAGCACACTAACCAATCATCTCCAACAAAAAAATGAGCGAAAGAACAACTATGCAAATCTGTTCCTTCGCTCAAAAAAACAGCTTATATATCACCCAGTGCCAGTGGTGTCAGGCAAGTGCCGCTCCAAGGCTCTTGCATTCTTCAATCGTATCTTCCCCGGGAGCGTAATTCGTCATTACACCAGCACACGCAAGCTTTGCCAGGGATTTACCGTTTTTATTCATCTCATGATACATTTCCGTACATTTTCTGAATCTCTTGAATGTATTCTCTGCTTTTTCCGGTTCGGAATAAGCCTTCCAATAACCGCAGCATTTCACACCTTTACACGGGTTATTCATGAAGCACGCGACATCCGAAGGGGGATATCCGAGGAACAGACCTATTTCATGTGGAAATGCCGCATCGTTTTTTAAATGTTGTACAAGTTGAACAACACAGCATTCAGGGCTTTCAACACTGTAACCCCTGTTCTTTAAAATCTTTAAAGCCTGCGGATCATCCAGATCTTTCTTAAGATTCTCCGGACGATACAGGTAGATCAACGTGTTATCCACTGTTCTTTTCATCGGGATCACACGTATACCGCACTTTCGAAGTGTTTGGTTCAATTCACGGATCTCCGAGAACAGATCCCTCATCTCTTTTGTCTTTACCGAAAACAGACTGCCGGTTTTTATTCCCGCAAGTGTCGGGGAGCAATGCTCTATGATCAGTTCTTCAGACATCGTAATCTCCAAAATGATAAGAAACCGTATCCTGTATGCTTAAGTCCGGCGGACTATCTGCAGTAAACATCGATAAACAAAGTTTTTGTTTCGGTTATATACTCCACCCTGCGCCTTCCGTCTGCAGTGTAAGCATGCGGCTGAATATGCTTCCCTGCCTGTTTTTCAGTTCTACAGGAGTGCCCTCTTCTGCCACCTTTCCGTCCTTCAGCACCACGATCTTATCTGCCGCTTCCACGGTACGCATACGGTGCGCTATCACAAGCACGGTTTTATCTTTCAGCAGTCTTGACAAGGCGCCCTGGACCTTCGTTTCATTTTCCACATCCAGAGAAGCGGTTGCTTCATCCAGAAGTACGATGGGCGCATCCTTAAGAAGAGCCCGAGCGATGGATATCCGCTGCCTCTCACCGCCGGACAGCTTCGCTCCGTTTTCTCCGATAGGTGTTGCATAACCCTCCGGCAGCTTCCCGACAAATTCATCACAGTTGGCCGCCTTTGCCGCAGCCAGGACCTCTTCATCGGTCGCTCCGTGCTTTCCCAGCCGGATATTCTCCATAACGGTATCATCAAAAAGAACTACATCCTGAAAGACCACCGCGTAATCGGAAAGCAGGGTTTCCGGCTCTACCGTACTGACATCCACGCCTCCGACGCTTATCGTTCCGGAGGAAGCATCCCATAACCTGGCTGCCAGACGGGCACAAGTACTCTTTCCTGAACCGGAGGGTCCCACCAGCGCAGTAACCTCGCCCTCCTTTGCAGTAAAGCTGACTCCGTGAAGAACCTGCTCGTCATCGTAAGCAAAAGAGACGTTTTCAAATGTGATGTCATGACCTTTTGGCTGATACTCCGCTTTACCGGAGGCCGCGGGGGTATCATAGATCTCCATCAATCGCTTTGCGGAAACCTCAGACAGGAATACCTCGGCAATGAGGGCCAGGCTCTGATCAAAGGGTGCATAGATCCTGGTGATCACAAGAAGGAACATGAACAGGATCATAAAGTCCACCTGTCCTGAAAGTATCAGGTTTGCCCCCGCAAGGATGGTGGTTGCAACACCGAGACGCATGATCACACTGGCTGCATTTACAAAAATACCCGTGGATAATTCCCCGTGAATATTCGTCTTTTCATGGTTGTCGATCTTATTAAAAAGCTCCTTCAGGAACCGATCCTCCTGATTGGTGGCATGGATCTCCCGGATATTTTCTATCGTCTCCTGCATGCCGTCGGAAGCACGAAGTGCTGCCGCCTTGGCTGCCGCCGCATTTTTCTTTGCCATCTTCCGGCTGCCGAACAGAAGAACGAACGCCACCGGAACGCCCCAGAGACATGCAATAGCCAGTCTCCAGTCCATGATAAAGAACATGACCGCGATGATGGCGGTAGATACATAGGACCCGTAGAGATATCCCAGAACATGGGACCACACATGTTCCATCCGGTTCACGTCGCTCATCATGGTTTCCGTCAGATCCGCCAGATCCCTCTTTCCGAAGAAACTGAGGGGCAGCTTCCGAAGCCGCTCTGCCAGGCCGATCCGCATGGTCAAGATCTCTCTGTACACAAGACCGTAGGTGGTTCTGTACTGCTGGATATGTGTGATAAGGGACAGGATCAGAAACCCGATCACAAGTCCGATGAATATCCATGCGTTCGGCAGAGGATCTCCTCCCGTCAGTGTCTTCATGAAATGATCCATGAGGAAATACAGGATGCCCATACCTCCCATGACCGTCAGATTCACGATGATGGTCCAGATCATTCCCTTCTTCGTATTGGAGACTCCCGCATCGGAAAGCGCGTATTTTCTCTTAAACTTCTCTCCAAACACTATCTGGCACCTCCTTCCGAAGAGATCTTCCATTCCACAGCCCGGTTATAGTCATTCCACATGGAGGAATACATGCCGCCGGCATTAACCAGTTCCACATGAGATCCTTCTTCAACGATCCGTCCATCTGCAAGAACAATGATCTTATCGGCTCCGACTACGGCGGAAAGCCTGTGGGCGATCATGATCACGGTTTTTCCCTGTGTCAGGTGCCTCATTGCCTTCTGGATCAGCATCTCATTTTCCGGATCCGCAAAGGCAGTTGCTTCATCCAGAACCACCACCGGTGCATCCTTCAGGATGGCCCGGGCCAGAGCAATCCGCTGCTGTTCACCGCCGGAAAGATATGTACCTTCCGCTCCGATCACCGTATCCACACCCTTCGGCAGCTTCTCGATGATATCCATACACTGTGCGGCCTCAAGGGCCTTCATTACCTCATCTTCAGTGGCGTCCGGTCTGGCCGCACGCACATTTTCCAGAATCGATGTTTTGAACAACCTGTTATTCTGGAATACAAATGCGATCCTGTCCATCAGAACCCGGGAGGAAATGTCCTTCACATTCACGCCTCCCACCAAAACCTCACCTGAGGTCACATCCCAGAACCGGGGGATCAGACTGGCCGCCGTGGTTTTGCCTCCTCCGGAGGGGCCGACGAATGCAAGTGTCTGTCCGCTCTCCGCTACAAAGGACACGTGATCCAGAGCTGCTGTCTCCGCACCTTCATAGGTAAAGGACACATCCTTAAACTCCACGCGGTTTCCGGAGGGTTCCTTCGGAGACGCCGGTTGCTCAAGGATCGGAGCATTCATTACCGTTTCGATCCGAGCAAGAGCTGTATTCGCAAGCATGGTTCCGCTGGCTGCAAACATGATCTTGGCCAGTGCCGTGGAAATGATGGCTGAAAATACCGCATAAAAAGCAAAGTCCGTGATAAATCCGGCAAAGTTCCCTGACTCCAGGGCCTTCGGCGCCAGAAAAAGAGTGACCGGTACAAGGAAGATAAATGCGCCTTCGGTAACCGTCAGATTTATAGACTGGGGGAGTCGACATACGCCGTCCGTATACCGCTCCGCCTTGTTGCTGTAATCCTCGATGGATTCCTTAAATGCACGGAAGGAATATACCGTCTGCTGGAACACCTTCACCACAGGGATCCCGCGTACATATTCGGTTCCTGTCTTACTCATCACATCCTGCGCGCCCTGGTATTCCATCATGAGCTTTGCGTTCTTGCCGCCCATCATGGAGAACATCGCAGCGATCGAAATCACAGCCGCCAGCATACAGGACGCTCCCATGCGCCAGTCAAAGACAAACATCAGCACCAGCATGGATACGAACATGGTTGCCGTTCCCACGATATCCGCCAGATTGTGGGCCAGAAGTGTCTCCGTCTCCGCAGACGCATTATCCAGACGGTTTCTGAGCAGACCGGATGCGTGACTGTCGAAGAAACCAAGCGGCGCCTTCATCAGATGCTCCATACCTCTTTTCCGGATGTTGGAAGCTGTCTTGAACGCCGCAAGGTGCGTACACATCAGCGCGGCAAAATAGATAAGGATCCCTCCCACAGCCGCAGCAAAAGCGATCCATCCATAGACGGATATTTCAGAAGCTGATGCAAAATCCGGTGCGGCCTTGATGAGTTCCTTCAGCACCAGCCAGATGCATACATACGGGATCATCCCTGCAATCATGGCGATGGCCGAAAGAAACAGGCCGAGAAACGTCAGTTTTCGGTAGTTCCCCGCATACTCCAGAAGCCTGGACAGCGGAGATCTTTTCTTCTCCTTCTTCACAATGCTCCTCCTGTCTTTAATGGTTAGTTACCGCTAACCTCTATGTTTTTTTATACTCCGCCTAAGCGGAGTATTAAAAGATATGATCCTCCGGACGGCACTGTCCACAGGATGTTAGTTATGTCTAACTTTCAGCAGTATATATCCAATAAATGCATTTGTCAATAATCCCCTTGCTTATTTGTCTTCTTCAACACCGAGAACATCTCCCCGGCACTGGTTATAGTATTTACACTTCATACAGCATCTCCTGCAACCTTTTCCTCTATGCATCCAGTACAGAAATCTCTGCCACATTTCTGTCACCACCCTTCTAAAGATCGTTTCCGACCCGTTTTACGCCAGTTTTCACGATTTTCAGGTTCCCCTCAAGTTCCTGCTGATCCTGCTGATCATACTCTACCACATAAAGGTGTCCCAAATTCCACCCAGCCCAATCCCAGTATTTATGCGGCATTTCAAATTCTAAGTCTGGGAAGTTGCATAAACACTGGGCTGATCGAGTATCTTTTTTTCATATAATACATGCAAATTCTTCATTTCCTGCTATTTTCAAAAAAAGTGTTGACATCTAATCCATGAAGTGCTACTATACCCCATGAGAGAAGTGCCTGTCTCTCCATTTGTTATGTCGAAAATGGAGATATGGGCATTATTTTATATCTGCTACCCTGCAGAACAAAGATTTCAGAATTGAGGTAAGGAAAAGCAAATGAGAAGATATTCTATGACGAACCGAATGAACGCCATTCAGAAACCCGCAGCTTGTGTGTCTCTCTTCGTGCGCTTTTTCGCAGACCCGGCCGGCCAGCTCGTCATAGCTGAAGACAGCGCTAGAATTAATGATCAGGGAACAGATTGGAATAATCAGGATCATTCCAGGTACAGACGAACGTAAAGTATGCGATCATACTATAAGAATGCGTAAAGCCGTCTGCCTCGGAATGGATCCGACCACAGACGGCTTTTCATATTTTATATGGGGTGTTAGCTCAGTCGGGAGAGCGCCTGCCTTGCAAGCAGGAGGTCGCAAGTTCAATCCTTGTACGCTCCACTCTATGCCGATATAACTCAGCCAGGGAGAGTGCCACTCTTACAAAGTGGAAGCCGGGAGTTCGATTCTCTCTGTCGGCACTGGACCATTCGTATAACGGATAGTATACATCGCTACGAACGATGGGATGCAGGTTCGACTCCTGTATGGTCTACTCTGCAGCTTATGCTGCGGGAACAACAATTATATACGGATGAGAGGAACAGGCACTTCTCTCATCCCTCTGCAGGTATAGTTTAATCGGATAAAACATATCGTTGCCAACGATAAGACACGAGTTCGAGTCTCGTTACTTGCTCATATACCGGAGTAATACCTGAACGGACAGGTTATGGCATACCGCATGAGGCGGCTGTGCCGGTGAGGTTTACGGATTGTACCGACAGCAAAAACAATCACACACATGTCGGAATGATGTTTAACGGATAGCATGCCTGTCTTCCAAGCAGGTCGTGAGGGTTCGAATCCCTCTTTCGACTCCAGATGCTTCTGTAGCACAATTGGTAGTGCGGCCGCCTTGTAAGCGGTTGATGCGGGTTCGAGCCCCGACTGAAGCCGCGAGGCCGTGTAGTATAAAGGCTAATTACACCGGATTGTCTCTCCGAAGATCAGGGTTCGAGTCCCTGCATGGTCGTTTCATATTGGGAATGTGGTGTAATGGGAGCACGCGTGCCCTGGGAGCATGAGGCG
>Ga0247608_10003265_pt1 | contig 19129 bp, 18 predicted proteins | sample 176DNAGHGlowgp2_FD_193490 | JGI IMG/M metagenome (GOLD analysis project Ga0247608, IMG submission 193490) | Sheep rumen microbial communities from Palmerston North, Manawatu-Wanganui, New Zealand - 1766 DNA GHGlow gp2 | ecosystem: Host-associated > Mammals > Digestive system > Stomach > Rumen ...
CCTTTCCTGACTGCCATATACCATAATGGAATCCGGAGAAGTGCGGAAGGGCCCGCTCTGCATGTACTGCGAACGGCAACTCACGCTCAGAGGCACCTCCACGGGCACTTTCTTGTGATTTTCCCGGGGAAAAAGGAAACGGAGGGTGTCTGTAATGAAGGCCTCCACCTGGGTGTCTTCCCCGAAAAACTGGTTCACGTAGGAGTTCTTGGTTCCGCCGATGACGCTGAACTCTCCGGGGCCGGTGCGGCGCATGTCGGAACGGTCGAACTTCACCTTCACCACACGGCGTTCCCGGCGGCTCTGCTCCCGGAGCAGACGGTAACCGTCCGTACGGCAGCGGGCGCTCACCACCACGGTGTTGGAAGACTCCGTGCCGTATCCTTCAATATTGCACTGGGCCACCACCGGAACGCTCACCGTACCGGCATAAGGCTGGCTCAACGCCAGCAAAAGCCACACTACGGCAGCCAGGACCAGGGACATCAGGAAAATAATCCACTCCCTGCTCCAGGCTCCGGATGGCAGTTTGAGGCGCTCCAGAAGGCCCATCGCTTACTTCTGGGCCGTGTCGGAATAGTCCTTGACCAGACCCTGCTTGTCTACGCGAAGCTTTACGTCACCGTCCACCTTGATGAGGGCGGTCTTCTCGTTCACCTCCACGATTTCTCCGTAGATGCCGCCTACGGTGACCACTTTGTCACCCTTCTTGAGGCTGTTGCGGAACTCGTTGAGTTCTTTCTGCTGCTTTCTCTGAGGACGAATCATGAACAGGTACATCACCACGAAGATGGCGCCGAACATCAGGATGGTCATAAGAGCGCCGTTACCCTGCTGAGGGGCGGCCGCCTGAAGAAGAAAAGTATTGATAAGCATATTCATAAGGTTTTACAATAATCCTTTTTCTTTGGTGAGACGGTCCAGCAGACCGTTCACAAACCCCCGGCTCTTGGGGGTGGAATAGTATTTGGAAATTTCTACGTACTCGTTGATGCTCACCTTGGTGGGTATTTCGGGGAAGGTTTCGGCCTCCGCGAGCCCCAGCGCAATGAGTACGTTGTCCGTAGTGTAAAGGCGCTCCCGGTCCCACTGGGAAACGGAACTGGCCACCAGGGCGCTGTACTCCTGGTATTTGCCGAAGGCGGCGGTGACCAGCCTGTGCACGAAGTCACGGTCGCTGTCAGCGGGCTTTCCCTGAGCGGCCAGGATTTCGCTCTGGTACAGCGGAGGGAAGTCCCATCGGCCGCTGCGGCCCATCTGCTCCAGCGAACGGATGCAGGTGCCCAGCACGTAGGGGAGTTCATCGGCCCAGAAGATGGAACTGTCTTCCAGGATGGAGAGCAGCTCCTCGTTGTCCTCGAACTCTTCCTCATAAATGTGCTGCCACAGGCGGACGTCTTCCTTGAGGGAAGAGGTTTCCGACTCCTGGTATTCCCGGAAATAGGGGCGCGTCTTGAGGGTTTGCACAAGGGAGAAGAGAAGGGCGTCGTTACCGGCCCAGGAGATTTTCTTCTTCTCTGTCAGTTTATTGAAATCCGGATCTTCCTCCAGGAGGGCCGATATGCCATTCTCCACGAACTTCATGCGGGGGTGAAGCTCCTCCTCGGTGGGATTGAACTTGCTGCGGGCGGCCTCGATGCGGCGGGCTGCTTCTCCGGTAATGGCAGGGATGGCGGCCATCATGTACAGATACAGATCCCGCGTGGCTTCACAAGAAGCGTCCAGGGCGGAAAGGGCCTCCTTCAGGGTTAGCTTGGGGTTCTCTGCATAGGCATACAGAACCTTGAAAGCTTTAACGCGTAATATGCGCCTGTTGAGCATACGATGTAAAGAACAAATTTATTTGTGCAAAGTTAGTGTTTTTTTCAAATATATTGCCTATATTTGTGTTCATAAACTAAAAAACGGACTAGTGTATGTACAGTGAAGATTATGAAAGGCCTCATGGTCAGGAGCGCAACTCCGATGACGTGTACTCAAAACCCGTACGCGCCGGAAAACGTACTTACTTTTTCGATGTAAAATCCACCAAAGGTAACAACGACTATTACCTTACCATCACCGAAAGCAAGCGCCGACAGGAAAGGGACGGATCCTTTACCTACGACAAACATAAGATTTTCCTCTACAAGGAAGACTTCGAGAAGTTCCAGGAAGGGCTGCAGGAAGCCGTCCGCTACATTACGCATGACCTCCTGCACGACGAACCCATCCGCCAATACACCCCCAGAGAGGAAAACTCCGAAGAATTTTAAACCACAAACCGGCACACCACTGCGCCGGTTTTTTCAAACTTGAACCCATGATTCTGCTACAGAACATCCTTCACAAGGGCAGCCCCGCACACATCCTCATAGACGGCGGCCGCATAGCCCGTATCAGCTCCACGCCCCTTGACGTTCCCGATGCTGAAAAAGTGGACTGCAGCGGAAAGGCCGTGATTCCGGGCTTCGTGAACATGCACACCCATGCAGCCATGGTGATGCTCAGAGGCATCCACGAAGACCTTATCCTCTACGACTGGCTCAACCATATCTGGAAGATTGAAGCCAAACTGGACCGGGATTTCATCTACTGGGGCACCAAACTGGCCTGCCTGGAGATGATCAAGAGCGGCACCACCACCTTCAACGACCAGTACTGGCATTCTCCCCACGCCTGCCGGGCCGCCATGGAGATGGGCCTGAGGCCGGTGATTTCCTTCATTTTCCTGGACTCCTACAACCACGAACTGATGATGCGGCAGCGGGAAGCCTGCGAGCGCCTGTACCGCCGTACGCTGGACTGGGAAGGAGACTTCCAGTTTGCCATCTCCATCCACTCGCTCTACACGGTATCGGAGGAAAACATCCTTTGGGCCGCAAGCTTCGCCCGTGAGCACGGGCTCAAGATTCACCTCCACCTGGCAGAGACCAAGATGGAGTACGATGACTGCCTCAAAGCCCATCACGGGCTCACCCCTACGGAATATTTCAACTCCTTAGGCATCTGGGGGCCGGACGTGATTGCTGCCCACAGCTTGTATCTGAATCCCACGGACATCCGCATCCTGGGAGAGCACAGGGTGAATTGCGTGCATTGCATCAACTCCAACCTCAAGCTCTCTTCCGGCTACCGCTTCCGTTACAACGAACTGAGGGATGCCGGCGCCAACGTATGCATAGGAACCGACGGAGCGGCCTCTTCCAACAATCTGGACATGCTGGAGCACATGAAGAACTCGGCCATGCTGCAGAAAGCCTGGAGGGAAGACCCCCGGCAGATGCCGCTGAACGAGCTCTTTGCCTGCGCCACCGTCCATGGTGCCCGCGCCCTGGGTATAGACAGCGGGGAAATCCGCGAAGGCGCCCTGGCAGACCTCTCCCTTGTGGATATCGACAACTCCTATTTCATCTCCCCCGCACCCGTAGAGGCCAATCTGGTGTATGCCGCCCACTCGGACGTGATTACAGACGTGATGGTGGCCGGCAAGTGGGTGATGCGTTCCCGCCAGGTTCCCGGGGAGGAGGAAATCCTTGCACAGGCCCGCAAGATGGTGGGCCAAATCTGCTAACTTAAACCTCTATGAATCATAAGTTTACTAGCATCAAAGGGGCTGCCGACTCCCTGAGTCTCCGCCTGGATGGGCTGAAGCCCCAGGTGGGCATCGTGCTGGGAAGCGGCCTGGGAAGTCTGGCCGATTCCATCCGGAATCCCGTCACCGTCCCCTACCGGGAACTCCCCGGTTTCCCCGTCTCCACCGCCCTGGGACACAAGGGCGTGTTCATCGCCGGAGATTTGGGCGGCAAGAAGGTGCTGGCCATGCAGGGACGTATCCATTATTATGAAGGCTACGGCATGGACCAGGTGGTCCTTCCCATCCGGGTAATGCTGGCCATGGGCATTGAGACGCTGATTGTCTCCAACGCCGCAGGCGGGATAGGCTTCCACCTCCATCTGGGAGACCTCATGATTATCAAGGACCATATCAACCTGTTGCCCAATCCCCTCATCGGCCCCAATATCGACGAATTCGGGCCCCGCTTCCCGGACATGACCCGTCCCTACGACCCGGCGCTGATACGCCTGGCCAAGGAACTGGGGCAGAAACTGGGCATCGAGCTCAAAGAGGGTGTCTATGTGGGCGGCACCGGCCCCAGCTATGAGACACCGGCCGAATACAAGTTTTTCCGCATCATCGGCGGAGACGCCGTGGGCATGAGCACCATTCCCGAGGTGATTGTGGCCCGCCACGCCGGGGTGCCGGTGTTCGGCATCTCCGTAATTACCAACGAGGCCCATGACAACTACGCGGAAGACTTCCAGAACGACGGGAACGACGTGGTGGTGGCAGCCAACGCAGCCGCCGGAAAGATGACCCGTCTGATAGAGAAAATGATTGAAAGAATGTAAGTTATGCAAAACAAATATGCCATCATACAAGCCGCAAGCGAAAGTCTCCGGGCCAAAATCCAGGGACGGCAGCCCATCACGGGGATCGTGCTGGGAAGCGGCCTGGGAAAACTGGCCGATGAGATAAAGAACTCCGTCACCGTGGCCTACCGGGACCTCCCGGGCTTTCCGGTGTCCACCGCCATCGGCCACAAGGGGAATTTCATCGTGGGAGAACTAGGCGGTCAGTGCGTGATTGCCATGCAGGGCCGTATCCATTATTATGAAGGTTACGGCATGAACGAAGTGGTGCTGCCCATCCGGGTGATGATCCTGCTGGGCATCCGCCAGCTGATTGTCTCCAACGCCGCCGGCGGCACCAATCCGGACTTCAGCGTGGGAGACCTCATGATTATCCGGGACCACATCAACCTGCTGCCCAATCCCCTCATCGGCCCCAACATGGAGCAGTTCGGTCCGCGTTTTCCGGACATGACCCGCCCGTACGACCCTGCCCTCATCCGCCTGGCCAGGGAAGCGGCCGCCCAGGAAGGCATCGCCCTGCAGGAAGGCGTGTATGTAGCCTGCTCCGGCCCCAGCTACGAGACGCAGGCCGAGTACCGTTACTTCCGCACCATCGGGGCCGATGCCGTGGGCATGAGCACCACCCCGGAGGTGATTGTGGCCCGCCATGCCGGCGTGCCCGTGTTCGGCCTCTCCGTAATTACGGACGTGGCCCACGACACGGAAGATGAAGACTATGTGACGGACGGCGAGGCCATCGTGAAGGCCGCGGACGCCGCCGCCAGCAAGATGACAACCCTCATTAAACGAATGTTAAAGAAGCTGTAGAATATGTTTGAGAATCTGAGTGAGAGACTGGAGAGGTCTTTTAAAATCCTGAAGGGAGAAGGAAAGATTACCGAGATTAACGTGGCGGAGACCCTCAAGGACATCCGCAAGGCCCTGCTGGACGCCGACGTCAGTTACAAGGTGGCCAAGGATTTCTGCAATCAGGTGAAGGACAAGGCCATCGGCACAGGTGTGCTCACCGCCGTGAAGCCCCAGCAGATGATGGTGAAGATTACCCACGACGAGCTGGCCGCCTTCATGGGTTCCACCGCCCGGGATATCGATATCAAGGGCAACCCCGGAATTGTGCTGGTGGCGGGCCTCAACGGTTCCGGTAAAACCACCTTCAGCGCCAAACTGGCCCTTAACATCAAGTCCAAGCGGGGCATGAAGGTTCTTCTGGCCGCCTGCGACACCTTCCGTCCGGCCGCCATCGAGCAGCTCAAGCTGCTGGGAGAAAGCATCGAGGTGCCCATATTTACCATCGAAGGAGAAAAAGACCCGGTGAAGATTGCCCAGGGCGCCATTGCCAAGGCCAAGGCCGAGGGTTTCAGCGTGGTGATTGTGGATACCGCCGGCCGCCTGGCCGTGGACGAGGAGCTGATGAACGAGATATCGGCCCTTCACCAAGCCATCAAACCTACGGAGACGCTCTTTGTGGTGGATGCCATGACGGGCCAGGACGCCGTGGAGACGGCCAAGGCCTTTAACGACCGCCTGGACTTCGACGGCGTGGTACTTACCAAGATGGACGGCGACACCCGCGGCGGCGCGGCCCTGTCCATCAAGGCCGTGGTGGGCAAGCCCATCAAGTTCGTAAGCTCCGGAGAAAAGCTGGAGGCGCTGGACGTGTTCCACCCGGAGCGCATCGCAGACCGTATCCTGGGCATGGGAGACGTGGTTTCCCTGGTAGAGAAGGCCCAGGAGCAGTTTGACGAGAAGCAGGCCCGCGAGCTCAAGAAGAAACTGGCTAAGGACCAGTTCACCCTCTGGGACTTCTACCAGCAAATCCAGCAGGTAAAGAAGATGGGCAATATCAAAGACCTGGCCGGCATGCTGCCGGGCGTGGGAAAAGCCCTCAAGGATGTGCACCCCCCGGACGACGCCTTCAAGAGCACGGAGGCCATCATCCTCTCCATGACCGCCTACGAGCGCGAACACCCGGAGGCCATCAACGGTTCCCGCCGCAAGCGGATTGCCGACGGCTCCGGCACCTCCCTGCCGGAAGTGAACAAGCTTCTGAAGCAGTTCGAAGGAACCCGCAAACTGATGAAGGGCGCCGTCACGGGCAATCTCCTGCAGCAGATGCGGGGTATGAAACGCTAAAACACACAAACCGATATGAAATTCCGCACCATCCTCTGCGTCACGGGCATCGCGCTGATGACCGTGGCCTGCGGCCGCCGTCTCAAGGACGGGGACTACAGCCTCACCGTACTCTCTACCAACGATGTGCACAGCACCTGGTTCGACTCCAGCTATGTGGACGGCTCCCTCAAAAAGTCACTGATGGCCATGAACTGGTACATTGACAGCGTCCGTACGGCCGATGGAGCACAGAACGTGCTGCTGGTGGATGCCGGAGACTGTCTGCAGGGAGACAACGCCGCCTACTACTTCAATTACGTGGACACCCTCTCCCCCCACCTGTTCCCGCGGCTGATGGAATACATGAAGTATGACGCCATCGCCATGGGCAACCACGACATCGAAACCGGCCACCCGGTGTACGACCGCGTGCAGAGGCAGCTGGTGGAAGCCGGCTCCCCCTTTCTGGCGGGCAACGCCATCCGCAACGACAACGGCAAGCCCTTCTTCCCCCTTTACAAGATGGTGAACAAGGCCGGGCTCATAATTGCCGTAATTGGCTACAACAACGCCAACATCAAGGCCTGGCTGGCCGAGGAAATCTGGAGCGGCATGCACTTCGAGAGCATCAAGGCCAACATCCAGCGGGATGTGGACATGGTGAAAGCCAAGGAAAAGCCCGACGTGATGGTGGTGGCCATGCACTCCGGCTGCGGCCGGGGAGACGGCACCAACCTGGAAAGCGAGGCGCTGGACGCCTTCAATGCCGTGAAAGGCGTGGACTGGCTCATCTGCGGCCACGACCACCGGCCCTATGTGGAGACGCGGGAGCAATCGGCCCTGCTGAACTCCGGCAGCCACAGCCGCTTCGTGGCCCATGGGAAGATGCACCTGAAGGTGGAAGGCGGGAAGATTGTGAGCAAGTCCTTTCAGACAGACCTGATTCCGGTAAAGGCCGAAAAGGCCGATCCGGTGATGCGCGAGACCTTCCGGAAGGAATTCGAGGCCGTAAGGGAATTCACCCTGCGGGAGGTGGGCGTGCTCAACGTGCCCCTGAGGACGCGCGACGCCTATGCCGGCATGTCGGATTACATCAACCTCATTCACACCATCTCCATCTCCTGTGAACCGGCCCAGCTTTCCATTGCCGCTCCCCTCACCTACAACGGTTCCGTAAACGAAGGAACCCTGGTTTTCAACGACCTCTTCACCCTCTACCCCTTCGAGAACCAGCTGTACGTGATTACCCTCAGCGGCTCCGAAATCAAGGACTATCTGGAGGCCTCCTACGACCGCTGGATTAACACCGTCTCCAAGCCTGGAGACCATGTTTTGAAGATTGTTCCCCGGGACAACCTCCGCTCCCAGCAGAAGGGCTGGTCCTTCGACGGGCTGCCCTACAACTTCGACTCCATGGCCGGCATCAACTACACCGTGGACGTGACCAAGCCCCGCGGGCAGCGCATATCCATCTCCTCCCTGGCCGACGGCAACGCCTTCTCGGCCGACAATACCTACAACGTAGCCATCACCTCCTACCGCGCCAGCGGCGGCGGCGGACTGCTGGATGAGATTGGCATCGATACCGACCTCATTGACGAGCGTGTGGTGGCCCGGTATCCGGAAATCCGCAACCTCATCTACGAGCGTCTTCAGAAAGACCCCACCATCGACCGGGAGGAAATCTCCGACCCGGCCCTCCTGGGTACATGGAAATTCGTCCCCGAGCCGCTTGCATCCAAGCGCATCGAGGACGACATGAAACTCCTTTTCGGAAAGAAATAGGCGCCGCTACTTGGCGTACGCCACTGACCTTGTTTCCCGGATAACGGTAATTTTTACCTGTCCGGGATAGGTCATTTCGTTCTGAATCTTCATGGCAATCTCTCCGGAGAGGACCTCGGCCTGGTGGTCGCTCACTTCCTCCGCACCCACGATGACGCGGAGCTCACGACCGGCCTGGATGGCATAGGCCTTGGTAACGCCGGGATAAGAACCGGCCAGGTTCTCCATCCCCTTCAGGCGCTTGATATAGCTTTCAATCACCTCCCGGCGGGCTCCCGGACGGGCACCGGAAATGGCGTCTCCCACCAGCACCAGCGGAGCATAGAGAGAGGTCATCTCGGTTTCCTCGTGGTGGGCGCCGATGGCGTTGCAAATCTCCGGCTTCTCCTTGTACTGCTCGGCCAGCTTCATACCCAGCAGGGCGTGCGGCAGGTCAGGGTCTTCCTCGGACACCTTGCCGATATCGTGCAGGAGGCCGGCCCGCTTGGCTATCTTGGGGTTCAGGCCCAGCTCGGAAGCCAGGATGGCGCAGATGTTGGCCACCTCACGGGAGTGCTGCAACAGGTTCTGGCCATAGGAGGAACGGTATTTCATGCGGCCGATCAGGCGGACCAGCTCCATGGACAGGCCGTGGATGCCCAGGTCTATGCAGGTGCGCTTGCCGGTTTCCAGAATCTCTTCTTCCAGCTGCTTCTGCACCTTGCCCACCACCTCCTCGATGCGGGCGGGATGGATACGGCCGTCCACCACCAGCTGGTGCAGGGCCAGACGGGCCACCTCGCGGCGAACCGGGTCAAAAGCACTCAGAAGAATGGCGTCAGGGGTGTCGTCCACCACAATTTCAACTCCCGTAGCAGCCTCCAGGGCCCGGATGTTACGGCCCTCCCGGCCGATGATGCGGCCCTTGATTTCGTCACTCTCGATGGGGAAGGTGGTGACGGCGTTCTCGATGGCCGTTTCCGTAGCCGTACGCTGAATGGTGTTGATAACGATGCGCTTGGCTTCCTTGGCAGCGTTCAGGCGGGCTTCATCCATGCAATCGTTGATATAAGCCTGGGCCTCGGTGCGGGCCTCGGCCTTCATGGATTCCACCAGCTGGGTCTTGGCTTCGGCGGCACTCATGCCGGCGATGGTCTCAATCTGGCGGATGGCCTGGGAACGGAGGGTTTCATACTCTTCCTCTTTCACCTTCAACTGTTCTTCATGGGCCTGGACAGCGTTTTTCTGGTTCTCCAGTTCCTTGCTCTTGCGGTCGGCCTCGGAGAGCTTCTGGTTCAGGGTGTTCTCCTTCTGGCGCACACGGTTCTCGGCATCGCGGATCTGGGCGTTCTTCTCATTGACGGTCTTCTCATGCTCGCTCTTGAGGGAGAGATACTTCTCCTTGGCCTGAAGGATACGCTCATTCTTGATTTTCTCTCCTTCAATCTCGGCCTTTTCCAGAATCTCGTTCCTCTTCCCCTTAAGCACAGAACGGCTTATGAGTATGTAGGCGGTCAGGGCAAGAAGGGCCCCGACCAACAATCCGATAAGTAAACTTAAAATATCCATAAAATATATAGTGTTAAAAAACTGTCTGCTTTCCCCATGAGAAAACAGACAGGTAAGTAAAAAAAGCCGTCAGCATCTAGTCAGAAAATCTTATAGGAATAAGATTTGGGAGCCGTCCGCTTACTGGTATCCCCTCGCCTGCCGGAGCAGGACTCCCCTCAGGGAGCGGGGCCCGCCATCTGCGGTCCGAGTCAACCCGGCTTCGTTGAAACGTGTTGATTTCAGCTTTCGATGGTTGACGGCTATTGGGTATGGTCTTTCAGATAGTTCTCCAGGTCTTTTTCCAACTGCTTTTCCGCGTTCTTATACTGGTCGATATCCCTTTGCATGCCCAGACGGATGACCGTCTCGTTCAAGGCCACCAGCGACAGGATATCCAATGCTGAGCGGCCGGGATGGCTGCGGGAGAAGGCGGCGAAACGGGCGTTGATGGCATCGACCGCCCTGCGGTACAGCTCTTCCATTTCCGGTGAGCTGGCCGTAAGGTTGAAGACGCGTCCGGCAATCTTGATGCTTATCTTCTGGTCCATCAGGCTTCCTCCAAATAGGAGATGCACTTATCTATCTCCTTGATTAATTTATCAACCTTGGCTCTGACTTCGGGAGCTTCGCTTCCTCCGGAAAAAGCTTCGGTGAGTTTCCGGGTTTCTATCTCGGACTCTAACTGCGCAATCTGTTTTCTCAAGGCGGCCCCGGTTTCCTCGCGCTCCTGTAGCTCCGCGCGGAGACGCAGGTTCTCCGCTTTCTCAGCCTCATAGAGTGCAATCAGCTTTTCAATATGTTTGCGTACATCTTCCAGCATAGCCGGTTCAAGCCTATTTCTGCAAATTTACAAAAAATCTTTCAAATAAGGGATTTTTATGCATCTTTTTTGAAAATCAGCCGTTTGGGGGCACCATCGTTAAAAACTTGACAATCTTTTGCATTTCCGATAAAAAAAGTGAGCGAAAATATTTCTGTTTGCCACCCATGAGTCTGGAAAAAGCGCGTTATCTTGGCGGCATGAAAAATATCAGATGGATGGCGCTGCTACCCCTGCTTGCTGCCGTAGCAAGCGCCTGCGACGATTTCGGACTGGCACCCGACTCCCCGCAGCAAGGGAAACTCACATGGACTTTGGACGGGGACGCCCTCACCAAGGCCGATGCGGAGCTTCCGGACACCAATGACTTCCTTCTCACCATTCGGGACACCCAGGGCACCGTCCTCTATGACGGAACCTACGGAGACTCCCCGGAATTCCTGCAGGTGGAACCGGGCACCTACACGCTCTGCATCCGGTCCATCCCCTTTACCGCCCCTGCCTTCTCCCGGCCCCAGTACGGGGACGACCAGGTGGTGCTGATTCCGGCCGGCGAAACGGTGAACGTCACGCTCCGCTGCATACTGCTGAACGCCGGCATCCGCCTGAGAATCTCGCCCGACTTCCTCTCTGCCTTCCCGGACGGGGTACTATACCTCAAACAAGAGCAGACCAGTCTCAAGTATCTTTACAACGAAAAAAGGATTGCCTATCTGAAACCTGACAACGCTTCCTTGATCCTGTATAACGAAGGAAAAGACCAGACTCTCCTCACCCGCCGCCTCCAGGCCCGGGAAATCCTGAACCTTGGGGTGCAGGTGGCCCAAAGCGGAGGACAGGGACAACTGCAGGTGATGGTGGACACCAGCAAGGTATGGACGCAGGACAACTTTGTGATAGGGGGAGACAACGACTCCGATGACGAGCAGGGCCGTCCCGACGCCATCTCCGTTTCCGACGTATCAAAATACATTGACGAGAAAGGCGTCTGGGTCTATGGCTATATCGTGGGAGGAGACCTTACATCAGCCGGGAAAAGTGTCAAGACTTCCGGCCTTGCCAAGGCCACGCACCTGGCCCTGGCCGACCGTTCCTCCGTCACCGCCAAGGCCTCCTGTTTGGCGGTGGAACTGCCCAAGGGGGCCGTCCGGGACGCCTTGAACCTGGTAGACCATCCGGAGTTTATCGGGAAACGCGTATATGTGAAAGGGGATCTGGTTGCCGCCTACTTTGGGACACGCGGAATGAAAAATACCAAAGAATACGTATTACAGCAAAGCGTGGAATAGACGCATGAAACCCGAGGCAAACTTCTGGTACAGGCTGCGGGAAGCCATCCACTCTTTCAGCTGCAATTCTCGTCCTTTCGTGCAGCCCTTCAGGAAGGTTTCCTTGCAGTCATTCGCCACTTGGGCATCATAGATGAAGGTATCCATCTCGCTGTTTACGAGCAGGCTCCGGGCATCCAGGTTGGAGGCGCCGATGATGGTGAAAACGTCATCGGCCACCAGGGTCTTGGAATGGTTGAAGACGCCGAAGCGCTCGATGATGCGGATGCCGGCCTCGATGCACTCCGCGTAGTAGGAACGGTTGGCCGGGCCCACCAGCGGCGTATCTATCCATCCGGGCAGCAGGAGCCTCACGTCCACCCCGCGGCCGGCGCAGTCCTTGAGTGCCTGGAGGAGGGATTTCGGCGGCACATAATAGGGCGTTTGGATGTAAACATATTGCCGGGCGTGCTTCAGTACCCATTCATAGCCCAGCAGGGCCGTTGGCCGGGGATACTCCGGGGCCGATACCACTACCTGCATGAGTTTGTTCCCGTAGGGCGCCTCCTGCGCGGGGAAAGCGGACTCAAAGTAGCGGCTCACCGGCCCGTCTATGGTTCCGCGGGAAGAAAGCCAGGAATCCAGAAAGGAAGCCTGCAGCCGTGCGATGACGGGACCGGTAACGCGCATGTGGGTGTCTCCCCAGCGGAAGAAGTAATTGTCGTTCAAGTTCATCCCGCCCGTATAGGCCACCTTCCCGTCTATGATGACAAGCTTCCGGTGGTTCAGGGAATTGACATGCATGAACCAATGGCTCAGTCCCATTCTGATATGGGTGTACGGCAGAACCCGGACACCGGCCTTCTCCATGGCCCGGAAATAGCGCCGGGGAACGCTGCCGCGCATCATATTGTTTAGCAGGAAATACACTTCCACCCCTTCACGGGCCTTCTGCATCAGGATTTCCCGCACTTCCCTGCCGGCGCGGTCTCCCCCGAACTTGAAGTACTCGATGTGGATATACTCCCGCGCCTCCTTTAGGTCCTGCAGGAGAAGCTCCCGCTTCCGAAGCCCGCTGGTAATGATTTCCAGGGAATTGCCGCCATAGACCTTGTTGCCCTCTCCGCATTCCTGCATGAACTGCGCCAGGGACCGATAATTTCCCGGCACCCGGGCCAGGTCCTCTCCCTTGAAATACTGCTCTTTCTGCCAGGGGGTAAGTTCCTCTTCCAGCCTTTTTTGGGAAGCGGAATGCAGCCTCTTCAAGACCGAAGGCCTGCGGTAATTGAGACCTGCCTGGCAGAAGTAAAAGAGTACCAGAAAGACAACAATTCCCAATATGGCCCAAAGAAACGGCATATTACCCTATCGGCCTATCAGTTGAAGGAACTCGTTGCGGGTTTTGTCACTCTTCAGGAAAATCCCGGAAAAGGCCGATGTGGTGGTTATGGCATTGGACTTCTGCACCCCGCGCATGGACATGCAGGTGTGCATGGCCTCAATGACCACGGCCACACCCAGCGGATGAAGCGATTCCTGCAGGCAGTCCCGGATTTGCTCCGTGAGGCGTTCCTGTACCTGAAGGCGGCGGGCATAGGTTTCCACCACGCGGGCCACCTTGCTAAGACCCGTAATTTCTCCCTTGGGGATATAGGCCACATGCGCCTTGCCGATAAACGGAAGCATGTGATGCTCGCACAGGGAGAAGAGTTCGATGTCCTTCACAATAACCATATGGTTGTACGGCTCCTGGAAAAGGGCACTCTTCACGATGGTTTCACCGTCCTGGAAATAGCCCTGGGTAAGGAACTGCATGGCCTTGGCCACCCGCTCGGGGGTTTTGAGAAGCCCCTCCCGGGAAGGGTCCTCCCCCAGTAGTTCCAGAATGGCCTTGATGTGCCCGGAAATCTCCCGGGTGGTGTTTTCGTCAAATTCTTCTATCTTTCTATATGCCATGGTCTGTTCTTTGTAGCAAGATTTTCTAAAAAGGGTTACAAAATTACACAAAAAAATCCATTATATCGTTTTTTTGCCTATCTTTGCATCCCTTTTCCGGCACCGCCCGGCTAAAAGACTGATAATTAACAAATAAAAACCATTATAAGCTATGTTTTGGACACTTGAACTGGCCAGCTCCCTGGACGACGCACCCTGGCCCGCAACCAAAGAAGAACTCATAGACTACGCCACCCGCACCTGCGCCCCTGACGAAGTCATCGAAAACCTGGAAGAACTGGACGACGAGTCCGAAATCTACGAATCCATCGAAGACATCTGGCCGGACTATCCAACTAAGGAGGACTTCATGTGGAATGAGGAAGAGTATTGAGTAGTTAACACTCTGAAAATAAGCAAATTGCGTCCATCGGGTACGATTTTCACGAATCGTGCCCGATGGCATTTTAAGGCATTCTAGGGCATACTGGGGAAGAATAAGTGAACGCATAAACGGACGCAAAAACAGACGCATTTTTGCAAGAGGAATTATGTGAGACTTGAAAATAGTCCAGCTTTTCATATTTAATTATCATTTATCAATATTTTAGTTTATATTTGCGGTAAATATTACCGCGATGGCTACAAAAATAAAGAAGATACTTGATCTTACTCCCCGAGATTCAGTGCAGTTTTCCTCCTGGTTGGCCGCACAGGGAATAGACCGGAAGGAGCAGTCACTGTATGTGCGCAGCGGCTGGCTGGAAAGGGTGGCCCAAGGCGTTTACAAGATAGCTGGGAGCAGCCCCACGCTATTTGGCGCTGTTGCCTCATACAACAACCAACTGGGCAAGGCCTGCCACGTTGGGGCGTCCTCCGCGCTGGACCTCCGAGGATACTCTCATTTCGTTTCCATGGGCAAACCCTCTGCCTATCTTTTTACGGATAAGGAATCCCGCTTGCCGGGCTGGTTCGGCTCCGTGGAGTGGGACATGACGGTAAAGTACTTCACCACATCTATTTTCGGCGGAGATACAGGGCTGGAATTATATGACTACAACGGCGCTCAACTGCTCATATCCGGTCCGGAACGAGCGTTCATGGAATGCCTGCACCTATCCCCGGAGCAGTTCTCCCTGCTAGACAGCTATTATGTCATGGAAATGATGACAACACTCCGTCCCGCTCTGGTCCAGCAACTGCTGGAAAAATGCACATCTATCAAGGTGAAACGCCTGTTCCTATACATGGCAGAAAAGGCCGGCCACAACTGGATCCATTCCCTTGACCTCTCCAAAGTGAACCTCGGCAAAGGCATTAGGAACATATCCGCCACCGGGCGTTTCGACAGCAAATATCAGATAATCATCCCAACAGAACTGGCCAACTATGAATAAAGAATACGCAGAGAAAGTGGAAGTCCTCCTTAGGCTTCTTCCTATCGTGATGGACGAGAAGGTCTTCGCCGTCCACGGAGGATCGGCCATCAATCTTTTTGTCCGGGACCTACCACGGTACTCAGTCGATATAGACCTTACCTATATCCCCCTAGAGGGAAGGGAGGAGAGCCTGGAGCACATCAATAACCATCTCATGAGCATTGTCGACAAGGCTAAACGTGCTTTCCACGGCATGCACATCGTTCCAAAGTTGAATACCAGTAAACTTCTCTGCGAATACCAGGGAAAACAGGTCAAAGTCGAAGTCAACCAGACTAAGCGCGGCATCATCGGCGGCAACGTGCAGATGCTTCCGCTATGCAAAAAAGCTCAGGATGAATTCGGTATGTACTGCGAGGCCGAAATTGTGCCTATGACTCTCCTCTACGGCGGCAAGATTGCAGCAGCCCTTTCCCGCCAGCATCCCCGGGACCTATTTGATGTCAAATATATGGAATACCCACTGGCGGAAACTCGTGAGGGCCTTCTGTTCTGCCTCCTTGGAAGCGACCGCCCCCTCCACGAATCCTTCGCCCCCAACCTCATTGATCAGCACGACGCTCTAGCCAATCAGTTCGACGGAATGACCGACGTCCCCTTCACATACGAAGAATTCGAGCAGACTCGCGCCCAACTCATCCAAGACGTTTTCGCCCTGATGACCGCGGCCGACAAATCCTTCCTCGTCAGTTTCGAACAAGGAGAGCCCGACTGGGACAACTTCGACTTCAGCTATTTCAAGGATTACCCTTCTGTCCAATGGAAACTACTGAATCTCCAACATCTTAAGAAACAGAATCCAATCAAATTAACTGCGGAAGCATCAAAGTTACAGTCAGTCTTTGGATAACGCTTTATACTACAGGTGATTAGAGTATAGCTATAAATCCTTGGAAAGAATAAACCAAATATGACATACGAAGAACTAATCGCCGAGAATCAGCGCCTTCGGGAACGTATCCGGGAGTTGGAGCAGGAGAATGCGCGGTTGAAGGGGCTTGATGCGCACGTGCTATCCGAACCGGAAACGCCGGTGTATGGGCTTCGTAGGGCAATGAATGAGGAAGAAAGGGAAGAAGAATTGCAACGCAGGGTGGCACTTTTCAGGAGTCTGTTCCGCGGTCGTGAGGATGTATACGCCAGGAGGTTCGTATCCAGAGATGGTCGGTCCGGCTACAGTCCTGTTTGTAAGAACCGTTGGACCGAAGGCTGTAATAAGAGGTGCGAGGGGTGCTCTATTAGAGAGTTTGCCCTTTTGGACGATGCGGCAATCAGGAGACATCTGCACAAGGATGCTACTGAAACGGACGTCATCGGCATGTATCCCATCCTGGAGGACAATACCTGCTTCTTTCTATGTGCCGATTTCGACGATAAGAACTGCGAGCATGGTTATAGGGACGATGTCCTGTCGTATGTCCACGTCTGTAAGGAATGGGGAATTCCGGCATATATTGAACGGTCGCGATCCGGGAACGGAGCTCATGTATGGATTTTCTTCAGTGAACCGATTATGGCGGCAAAGGCCCGAAAACTGGGATTCGCCATCCTAAGTGCTGCGATGGAAGACAATGTCCGGATGGAAATGAAATCTTATGATCGTTTCTTCCCGAATCAGGACTTCTTGCCTAAAGGAGGATTTGGCAATCTGGTAGCACTGCCGCTGCAAGGACTGGCCAAGTATAATGGAAACAGTTTGTTCGTGGACGAGGATTTCGTCCCATACAAGCATCATTGGACCGTATTGGCTTCTGTTCAAAAGCTATCCGGAACCGAGGTGTCAATAATTCTCTCTCAACACGATAGCCGCCTGGAACTCTCATCCTCATCCGACACCAAACCGTGGGAGACGCCAAAGCCGGACAGACTTTCGTTTGAAGATTTCGACGGCCCGGTTAAATTAATCCGGGCCAATGGCATATATGTGCCGTTAAAATCGGTATCCGGCAAGGTGATTCGGCATCTCAAGGGTCTTGCATCTTTTCGGAATCCAAAATACTATGAGTTGCTGAATGCCCGGAAGCCGTTGTATAACACCCCATCGTTGGTCTGTTGCTATGAGATGAACGATGACTATCTGATGCTGCCCCGCGGATGTGAGGATGCGGTCGTCAATTTGATACAAAGCAATTTCTCAGCTTGGGAGGAGGATAATCAGACCAATCCTGGCCGAAAGATAGATGTTGAGTTTTCTGGAGAGTTGAGGCCGGAACAGGAAGAGGCCGTGCAAAGGATGCTTGCCAGTAATAACGGTGTCTTGGCTGCAACTACCGCTTTCGGCAAAACTGTTACGGCTATCGGTATGATTGCCCGCCGGAGAGTGAATACACTAGTTCTGGTCCATTCCAGGGCTTTGCTGGAGCAATGGAAGAAGGAGTGCGAGCGCTTCCTGGTTATCAACGAGCCGGAGCCGGAAAAGAAGAAAGGTCGCGGACGGAAGAAGGCATATTCTCACATTGGCATCCTTGATGGTAGTCAGAATACGCTGCACGGTATCATAGATGTCGCTGTTTTTAATTCAGCCCTTACCGAAACAGGCGTTAAACCATTTGTTCGGGATTACGGGATGGTCATTGCCGATGAGTGCCAACATTCCGCCGCTCTTGGGTATGAACGCGTGTTGAAATATGTCAACGCCAGTTATGTGTATGGTCTGTCGGCAACTCCGACGCGACAAGATGGGATGACGCCGATTGTCTTCATGCAGTGCGGCCCCATTCGGTTTAAGTCCGATGCCAAAGCGCAAATGGTTCGGCAGTCTTTCTCCCGCGTGCTGGTTCCGAGGTTTACTGCCTATCGGGCGCTGGAAGAGAAGACAGCACTTCAGTATCTTGGTGATCTAGCGAAGGATAAGGCGCGTAATGAACTGATAATTAATGATGTCATTGCTGAACTAAATCAGGGGCGTACGCCCATTATTTTGACTAAGCGTAAGGACCATATCCAACTGTTGGCCGATATGCTTAGACCGCATTGCAAGAATGTCATCATCCTGATGGGTACGGTATCGACTAAGGAGAAACGTTTGGCAATGGAGCGTCTGGAAAACATCCCTGCCGATGAGTCGATGGTCATTGTAGCAACGGGGAAGTTCGTTGGCGAGGGATTCAACTATCCCAGGCTTGATACACTGTTTATTGCTCTTCCGGTTGCATACCCCAATATCGTCCAGCAATATACTGGCCGTTTGCATCGAGATTATGAAGGGAAGACAGAGGTGCGGGTATATGATTACATCGATATTCACGTACCTTCGCTAGCTAATATGTACGGTAAGCGACTGAAGTGTTATGCCCCTATCGGATATGCACAGCAGGTGTCAGATGCGCTGGAGCCGAATCCCCAGAACATTGTTTTCGGACCTTTGGATTATCTTGTGGCCTTGGTGGAGGATGTTGAGTCAGCAAAGTCATCGGTAATGCTCTCCTGCGATACACTGCAGTATGTGAAGGGTCCTTTGGCCAGGGCTATGCAAGCGCTATGCTTACGTGGAGTGGAATGCTCTGTGTTTGTACGTAAAAGCTCTGCCCGTGATGCTGATTTCTCGCGGGCGGGGGTTAAGGTAATACAGCGAGCATCTCGGGTACTACGCGCTGCTATCATTGACCGGTCACGTCTATGGTTTGGCAGTATAGAACTCGCAGGCGACCGCCATAATGCTGATGACAGTGTAATGCGGGCCAACGCCCCTGCAATCGCTTCGGAGATGCTGGGATACCTGTTGGAAGGGGAGTCATAATCTCTCGCTCCTTGTTATCCACGAACAAAAGAAGTATATTTGCATTGTTCTCGCTGAAGAGAATGCGTTCACTTATGGTTTT
>Ga0247608_10003267_pt1 | contig 19119 bp, 16 predicted proteins | sample 176DNAGHGlowgp2_FD_193490 | JGI IMG/M metagenome (GOLD analysis project Ga0247608, IMG submission 193490) | Sheep rumen microbial communities from Palmerston North, Manawatu-Wanganui, New Zealand - 1766 DNA GHGlow gp2 | ecosystem: Host-associated > Mammals > Digestive system > Stomach > Rumen ...
CTCACGGCCGCCACTGCCTAATAATAGTATATTCATATCTTTATTTTAAATAGTCTTCAAAGTACTGCGTGATTCGTTCGTGGAGATGAACACTTGCATGACCGCGCATGTTGTGCTCCTCACCAGGGTAAGCAAAGAAGTCGGGTTGTGTACCAGCCTTGATGCAGGCATCAAGGAAGGAGAGACAATGCTGTGGAACGACGGTATTGTCATTATATCCTGTGATAATCTGGAGTTTGCCTTTCAAGTTCTTGGCTTTTGAGATAAGGCTGCTCTTTTCGTATCCTTCAGGATTGTTCTCTGGAGTTCCCATATAGCGCTCTCCATACATGACCTCGTACCATTTCCAGTCAATCACTGGTCCTCCGGCTACTCCAACCTTGAAGACATCTGGATAATTGGTCATAAGCGAAATCGTCATAAATCCTCCGAAGCTCCATCCGTGTACTCCCAGTCGGTTCATGTCGATATATGGCAGACTGCGCAGATATTCCACACCTTTCATCTGATCCTGCATTTCTATCTGGCCAAGCTGGTGGAAGGTGGCTTGCTCGAAGTCACGGCCACGATACTGGCTGCCGCGATTGTCGAGAATGAAAATGATGTAGCCCTTCTGCGCCATGTATGTCTCCCAACTGCGGGAAGCCCAATGCCAGGATGCTTGGACATTGTTGGCATGAGGACCTCCGTAGACATATATTACAGTAGGATATTTCTTCTCAGGATTGAAGTCTGCGGGTTTCACCATCCTATAATATAAATCGGTAATGCCATCAGCTGCCTTGATGCTGCCTGCCTCGAAAATGGGCTGCTGATATCCTGCCCAGGGGTCTTGGGCCTCAAGGAGGTTTGTATGACGAGGTGTCTTCTGGTTGATATCCACGACATCAATGACGCGCGCCCTTGTGGGGGTTGAGAAACGGTCTATAAGGAAGTTGCCTGATGGGGACAATACTGCATTGTGGACACCATCCACCGTTTCCAGTTGCTTGATGGCGCCTCTCATATTGACGCTATAGAGACGGTGATGAAGGGGATGCTCCTTATTGGCCTTGAAGATGATGGACTTCTGCTTCTTGTTAAAGCCCAACAACTCCATAACGACCCAAGAGCCTTGGGTAAGCTGTTTCAGCTCTTTGCCGCTTTGGTCAAAGATGTAAAGATGATTGTAACCGTCTTTCTGGCTTTGCATGATGAATTTCGTGGCATCCCATGGGAGAAATTCAATAGGATGCAACGGCTCTACATATTTTTTGCTCGTTTCGCGATATAGTTCTGCGATACGTTCGCCGTTTTCTGCGTTATAAGAAACAAGGCGGCAATCATTCTGTGCTCTGTTCAGTTCGAACATATAGATTGTCTTGCTGTCGGGGCTCCATGCGATGTTCGTAAAATACCGGTCTGTAGGATCGCCGGTCTGCAAATAGATAGTCTTGTCTGTTGGCAGACTGTATACTCCGACAGTAACCTTATGACTTGTCATCCCGGCCATTGGGTATTTGTCAGGCTCGTATGAGGCATTGCGAGGGAAAATATCCACCTGAGGATAATCTGTCACCATGCTCTGATCCATGCGATAGAAGGCAAGTCGCTGTCCATCAGGACTCCAGAATGTACCTTTGTCAATTCCAAATTCGTTGCGGTGTACAGATTGTCCATATACAATCTCTCGAGAGCCATCTGTGGAGAGTTGGTGCTTCTGCTCATTGGCATCCACTATGTAGAGTTGATCGTTTTCCACATAAGCAGAGGCTTTTGAAATAGGATTCCAATCATACGCATTATGACCTGCGATACTATCCTGCCAGACAATCTTCTTTTGCTTGAAATCCACAAGGATGACCGCTTTCCTGTTGCCTAACAGTACGATGGGCTTGTCAGGGTAGGGGAAGGATGCATTCATGAGATGGCGCACAAATCTGACATCGTCGCTGCCTGCCCATTTGTTTATCTCGTCAAGTGTAAAGAGCTTGGACTTATTGCCTGTCTTTGTATTTATGGTGTAACATTCCTCAACATCTGTCTGTACGAGTTGGTCACCCCACCATGTTAACCACAGGTTCTGTGGCTGCATGTTGTGATAATTCGTACCTCCATAGTTCAGGTCTTCGAGTGTGAAGAGCTTATCTTGCGCAGTCATTGGGAGTGAAAGGATTATCAGAGCCAGTACAAAGAGAGTTTTCTTATTGCTCATCATCGTCAAACCTCCTTTTCTTCATAAAATTACGGCCTTCCTTATTGAACTTCCTGTCACTGCGGTCGAAATTTCTTCCTTTATCCTTCTTTCCGGCACGGCGGTCTTCGCGGAAATCTCTTTTGTCATTACGGCGGCCTTTTCGATCTTCACGTTCGTGCTTCTCCAAATCATGGCGGTGGAAAGTGAAATTGCGAATATCGGCCTCTTCGTTCTGCTCCGTTTCTTCTAAGCGCTGTTTGAACTCGCGTTCTTTCTTAAAACGGTGTTTCTGTGCCATTTGGCGCTTCTCCTCATCAGTCTTGACAATACCTCCTTCATGACGGAAGTCTTTCAGCTTTCCGTCAAACATCTGATATCTGCGGAACTCGCATTCCAGTGAACCGTTGAAGAGCGGTATCTTTATGCTTGGTTTCAGACCTATCTGTTCGAAACATTCTTCACGATAAGATAGGATCCATGCGTCGTTGCCCCTGAACTGGTGCTTAAGGCGTTCTCCAATCATACGGTATGTGCCAAGGAGGTCAGGCGTAGAAATGCGCTCTCCGTAAGGGGGATTGGTGATGATGATACTCTTGTTCTGTGGCTGGGAAAAGTCTTTGAAATCCTGTTGCTCGATAGATATGTCTGCAGAGAGTCCTGCAGCCTTGGCATTCAGGCGAGCAGTGTTTACGGCTTTGATATCAATATCATAGCCATAGATGTGGTGACTGAATTCCCGCTCCTGACTGTCGTCGTTGTAGATATAGTCAAAGAGGTCTGCATCAAAGTCTGGCCATTTCTCGAAAGCGTATTCCTTGCGGAACAGACCTGGGGCCATATTCTTTGCTATCAATGCGGCTTCGATAAGAAGTGTACCAGATCCACACATGGGATCTATAAAATCTGTCTCTCCCTGCCATCCTGACATAAGAATCATGCCTGCGGCTAGCACTTCGTTGAGCGGAGCTTCGACACTTTCCTGACGATAGCCTCTGCGATGCAGTGACTCACCACTTGAGTCGAGACTCAACGTGCAATTGTCTTCTGCAATATGAATGTTTAGACGAATATCGGGATTAGCTACAGAAATGTTTGGACGTTTCCCGGTCTTTTCGCGGAATTGATCTACAATAGCATCCTTGACTTTATAAGAAACAAACTTGGAATGTCGGAATTCTTCGGAGAAGACGACTGCATCTACGGCAAAGGTCTTCTCAGGTCCGAGATATTCTGTCCAGTCTATCTTCTTGATTTCTTCGTAGACATCATCGGCACTTTTTGCCTTGAAGTTCCTGATGGGTTTTAAAATACGGATGGCTGTGTGCAGTTGGAAATTAGCACGGTACATCAGCTCTTTGTCACCAGTAAACGATACCATTCGTCTGCCGATTTGTACATCATTTGCCCCTAGCTGGGTAAGTTCTTTCGCCAGTACAGGTTCCAGTCCCATAAACGTTTTGGCGATGAGGTTGAAATTTTGTTCCATTTTCTATTATAATGTGGAAAAACGACTGCAAAGTTAATGCTTGTTGGGCAAAAAAACAAATAAAACACAAAAAAAACACCTTTTATGACTTTTTTTTTTTTTTTTTTTTAATTTTGCCACATCAACGTTCTTAATTATGACCGAAAACATGTTATTTATCACATTAGGCCCTTCTTCAATGGTCATTCTGCTTTGGATAGCAGGTGGACTGATTTTCCTTGCACTTATAGGTATGATCTATCGACAGGTGGCTCAGAGAAAACTGCTTGAAAAAGACCTTTTGGAAATAGAGAAGATGCTTCAGACAAATGTAGAGTATGAATTCGTTTTAAAAGCTATGCGACTGGCAACATGGCATCTTGATCCAAAGATGCGTTCTGTCACGTTCGATAATGATTTCCGTGAGAACAATGATAATTATGTTCCTCAGGCAGGAACAAATATTGATGACTGGATAATGCAGATGATACCAGTTGATCAAGCAAGGGTGAAAAAGGCTTTGGATGATATATGTCAAGGTTTGACAGATATATTCTATCAACAGTACCAGGTGAAGTCTGTACATCAGGGGAAGACCTATTGGGAAGAAAGTTATGCTACGATAGTAGAACGTGATGCTGAAGGTACGCCCACAAAGGTAGTAGGAGCTTCTATGCGTATCGATGGGCGTAAGGAGATGGAATCAGCATTGATTTTGGCTCGCAACAAGGCCGAGGAGAGCGATCGTTTGAAGACAGCATTCATAGCTAATATGGGGCATGAGATTAGGACTCCATTGAATGCAATTGTGGGCTTTGCCGATCTTCTGCCTATGGTGCAGGATGAAGACGATAGGAACAATATTATCAATGAAATAAGGCTTAACAATCAGAAACTTCTACGTATCGTAGAAGGCCTTGTAAGTATGGCTGAGATAGAAGCTGGAGCCCATAGCCTGGCCTTGGCTGCTGTCGACCTTAATTCTCTATTTATGGAGATAGCGCAGTTTTATCAACCAAGTACGAATGTTTCAATTCTTACTCATCTGCCTCAAGATGAACTGCTTGTGCATACTGACCAGACGGTCCTGAGGGAAATCGTTGATAATCTTATGCAAAATGCCATTAAGTTTACTTTTGAAGGAACAATAACACTGGGATATGATATAGAGGGCGATCAGGTACGTATTTGGGTAAGCGATACAGGTATGGGTATTGCGGAAAAAGACCAGGATCGTATTTTTGAACGTTTTGTTAAACTCGACGAATATATTCCTGGTACAGGTCTCGGGCTGTCTGTCGTTAAGTCTCATGCGGCTAATCTTGGAGGTACTACTGGTGTTGAGTCAACACTCGGTAAAGGCTCTAGATTCTGGGTGTTGCTGCCTATAATGTGATTTGTTCTGAGTCTATGCAACTTTATTGATATTTGTTACGTCAAATAGTCAGATCGTAACAAATTAATGATAGAAAGATGAAAGTGAAACATTTTTTATTTTGCAGCCTGATTCTGTTGGCTATGGCTCAGATTATGGTTTCTTGTGTGTATAGACATAAAGTCCTTGTGACAGAGTCAAAAACAATTGGTCAGGTACGGAAGTTAAGTAATTTTGAGCGTATAGATATTTATGGATCTCCAACAGTCTACTATACTCAAGCAGATTCTTTCTCTGTGCGTCTGGAAGGTCCCGAAAATGTAGTAAATGAAATCCTTACTAGTGTGGAGGGCAATACACTTGTAGTTAAGAATAAGGGGAAAATAGGTCTTATAAATATCTCCGTTGAATCTGTTGACGATGTCAATGTCTTCGTGTCGTCACCTGATCTTATTAGTGTGCAATTGTTTGGCTCTGGAGACTTTAAGTCGGAAGGGCATGTAGATACAGATAATATGCACATATCTCTACGTGGTTCTGGAGATATTGATTTTAGTGATATGATATGTGATAATTGTATCTCTGAAGTTGTTGGCTCTGGTGATCTGGAAATAAAGCGTCTTAAGGCAATTTCCTCTAATATATCATTGGTGGGCTCTGGGGATGTCTCTGTGTGTCAATGGGGTGTCAGCAATACTGAAATCAACCTCAAGGGATCTGGTGATGTGAATGTTAAATTCGAAGAGGGCTGCAAGAATGCTGTATGCAATCTTGTTGGTAGCGGAGATATAAAACTTAAAGGACACCTTGACTCTTTGAAGCAGCATAAGGTGGGCTCTGGTGAAATAGAACATGTGAGATAAGCAAATTGAAGTTGAGATAAAAAACCGAGGATGTCATCACGACAGCCTCGGTTCTCATTTTTCTAACTAACTTATTATCAACTATTCATTACTCATTTCTGATTTTCTGCTGCAAAGGTACTCACTATTTTCCATAAAAACATACTTTTTATCGCAAAAAAACACGTAAACGTTTGCGCTTTTCGATTATTATGTGTAACTTTGCGCAAAAATAGTAAAAGCTATATGCCAACAAATAAACATAGGACTTCATTGAAAGATCTTGCTCATGAATTAGGAGTAAGTATAGCTACTGTTAGCAGGGCTTTGCGTAATAGTCCTGAAATTGGTCAGGAAATGCAGGAAAAGGTGAAAAGTCTTGCCAAGAAGATGAACTATCGCCCAAACCCCTTTGCTCAGAGTCTGCGCAAAGAGGCTCCTAGGATGATAGGTGTAGTCGTTCCTAATCTTGTGAGCCATTATTATTCATCTGTACTTGATGGAATAGAGGATGAGGCAAGCAAGGCAGGATATTCGATAATAAGTGCCAATACTCATGAAGATAGTGAAGTAGAAGTTCGTGCCATTGATAACTTTATTAGCATGCATGTTGAAGGCATCATTGCTTGTCTTGCACAGAGTACAACAGACTATACTCATTTTGAAGAGATTGCCACGATGGGAATCCCTTTGGTGTTTTTTGGTCGTACATGCCTCTCGGATAAGTTTTCTTGTGTGATGGCTAATGGCGATGTGGCTGCACAGCAGGCAACTCAGCATCTCATTGATACCGGTAGTCACCGTATAGCTTTTGTTGGCGGTCCAAACCATTTAGATATGGTGCGTCGTCGTAAACATGGTTATCTTGAGGCATTGCGAGAAAACCATATCCCTATTGAGCGTGAACTTGTTATCTGCGATAAAATAGACTATCAGTGGGCTGTTGATGCTGTTACGGAACTGTTACGGAGAGAGAATCGTCCAGATGCAATTTTGGCTTTTAATGATATTATTACGTTTGCTGCTCTTGCCGCCATTAAACAGGCAGGCTTGCATATCCCAGAAGATGTGGCTCTTATTGGTTTTACTGATGATCCTCACGCTCGTTATGTCACACCTAGAATGTCGGCAATTGAGGATCAGTCACTACTTATGGGTAAGACGGCATGTCAGATGTTGTTGAAAGCTATTGCGGGAGATTCTAAAATTTATAAGAAGATAGTTCCGCAACAGCTTGCTATTAGGGAAACTTCTGCAAAGAATGGTGATATTTCTGAAATAGCTAAATAAATTTGGTGTTTCAATCTTTTATTTGTAACTTTGTAGCCCAAATAAAATGTTTGCACGATGAGTGTATTGAATATTGATAATAATAGCAGACGATTCTCGTTCGAAGTGCTTCCGCCACTTAAGGGGGCAGGTACGGAGAAACTATTTGCTGATATTGACAAACTAAGGGAATTTGACCCTGCATACATAAATATCACTACCCATCACTCAGAGTTCGTTTATCGTGAACTGGAGAATGGTCAGTATGAACGGCAGAGGGTCCGCAGGCGCCCCGGCACCATCGCTATTGCTGCTGCTATACAGCAGCGATATGGTATACCTGTTCAGCCACACTTAATATGTAGTGGAGCTACAATAGATGATATTGAGTATGAATTGCTTGATTTGCAATTCTTAGGCATAAGCGATTTGTTGCTTCTGCGTGGTGATAAAGCAAAGGAGGACAACAGGTTTGTCCCGACACCAGGTGGACATGCTCATACTACAGAACTTATAAAGCAGGTGAATTCTTTTAATGAAGGTTATTTTGCAGACGGTACTCCAATAAAGAGTCCAGGAAAACCTTTCGATTATGGCGTAGCCTGTTATCCTGAAAAGCATGAAGAGGCTCCCAATTTGGAGCGCGACATGGAGTATCTTCGTCAGAAGCAAAATTTGGGAGCACAGTATGCTGTAACACAGTTGTTTTTCGACAACAAGAAATATTTTGATTTCGTTTGTAAGGCTCGTGAGATGGGAATCACAATTCCTATCATACCTGGCATAAAGCCTTTGGCAAAGTTAAGCCAGCTGACCATCGTTCCTAAGACTTTCCATTGTGATATTCCAGAGGAACTCGCTAAAGAAATAGTTAAGTGCAAGACAGACGATGATGCTAAAAGACTTGGTATAGAGTGGACAACTGAGCAGTGCCGTAATCTTTACCAGAATGGAGTTCAAAATATCCATTTCTATACCGTATCAGCAGTAGATAGTGTGGCAGAAGTGGCAAGAAGGCTATTGTAAAAAGAGATAATAGATGTGGTTTGAAAGCGTCATAGGGCAGAAAGAGTTGCAAGAGCGCCTAATGCAGATGGTCAGTGAGAATCGCCTGCCTCATGCTCTTATGCTTTGCGGGCCTCAAGGAGCGGGTAAGATGGCTATAGCAATAGCCTTTGCTTGTAGACTACTAGATGACGGAAGGACATCTTCGAGGGCAATGCTAGAAAAACTGGAACATCCAGACCTGCATTTCACATATCCGACTATAAAACTGCCTTCAATGAGCTCGGACCATAAACCTGTGAGTGATGACTTCGCAAAAGAATGGCATGAGCTGATGATGGAAGGACCTTATTTCACTATGGACCAGTGGATGAAAGCGATTGGCGCTGAGAACCAACAGGCGATTATCACAGCTGGTGAGAGTGACGATCTGGTTCGGAAATTGAGTTTGAAGTCTAGCCAGGGGGGGTATAAGGTTAGTATAGTTTGGTTGCCAGAGCGCATGAATATCGAATGTGCTAACAAGCTTTTGAAACTTATAGAAGAACCTCCTTTGCAGACTGTTTTCATTATGGTTTGTGAAGAACCAGAAAAGTTGCTTGAGACAATTCGTAGTCGAGTTCAGAGAATTGATGTTAAGAAGATCGATGATGCCTCACTAGAGCATGCTCTGATAGAGCGTAGAGGTGTTAGTGAGGATGCGGCTCATCGTATTACGAGACTTGCTAACGGGAGTTGGCTAAAAGCTTTGGAAGAACTACAGGTAGGTTCAGAAAATGAACAGTTCCTTGATCTTTTTATTTCGCTTATGCGTCTGGCATATCAGCGTAAAATCAAAGACTTACGGAAGTGGAGTGAAGTGATGGCTGGTTTCGGACGTGAAAAGCAGAAACGGTGGTTAACATATTTCCTGAGGATGATACGTGAAAACTTTATGTATAATTTCCAAAATGGAGAGTTGACGTATATGACTCAGAAAGAAGAAGATTTCGCTCGTAATTTTGCCAGATTCGTGAATGAGTCAAACGTTTTTCCTATTTCTGATTTGGCAAACAAAGCGATACGTGATATAGGGCAGAATGCAAATGGTAAGATTGTGTTTTTTGATTTCTGCCTGCAGATGATAGTGCTTTTAATTACAAAATAAATATATGACAGAGAATAATAATGATCGAGTTATAAAGGTTGGATGTGACAGAGGGTTGTGTCATCTGGCTGTTGGGCGACAGGACCGCCAGTTGAATACTTATGACTGGCTTGCAGACGTGCCGAGAAACTTCAATGATACAGACTTGGTAGAAGTACAGTTTAAACATACTCGTAAGGGCTATTACCACAATGTAAACAACCTTCCACTAAAGAAGGGGGATATAGTTGCTGTAGAAGCAAATCCTGGTCACGATATTGGTGTTGTGACATTGACAGGAAGACTTGTAAAGTTACAGATTAAAAAAGCGGTAATAAAGTCACCAGATGATATCAAGAGAATCTATCGTATAGCTAGAGATGTGGATATGCAGAAGTTCCGTGAAGCAAAAGCTCGAGAGCATAGCACAATGATTGAGAGTCGAATGATTGCTAAAGGCCTTGGGCTGCAAATGAAGATAGGTGATGTAGAATACCAGGGTGACGGAAATAAGGCTATCTTTTATTATATCGCAGATGATCGTGTGGATTTCCGTCAGCTTATTAAGGATCTTGCAGCTGCCTTCCATGTGCGAATTGAAATGAAACAGATTGGAGCACGCCAAGAGGCTGGCCGTATTGGTGGTACAGGTCCTTGCGGGCGAGAGCTGTGCTGTGCTACTTGGATGAAGAATTTCTCTAGTGTAAGCACTAATGCTGCGCGATATCAGGATATCTCATTAAATCCTCAGAAACTGGCAGGTATGTGTGCAAAGCTTAAATGTTGTCTGAACTATGAGGTTGATGACTATATGGAGGCATCAAAGCGGCTTCCGCACAAAGATCAGGTTCTACAGACCCAAGACGCTGACTACTATCTCTTTAAGAGCGACATTCTTGCAGGAGTGGTGACTTATTCTACAGATAAGAATATTGCAGCCAACATAGAGACGATCTCTGCAGAAAGAGCAATGAAGGTTATAGAACTGAATGCACGAGGAGAGAAACCTGAATCTCTTCAGGAAGATGGTTATCATAAACCAGAGAAAGAGCATGTTGACTTGGCTGGTGGTGATATCAGTCGTTTCGACAAAGCTAAGAAAAAGAAGAAAAAGAAAAAACAGTCAAATAATGGAAATCCCCAGAAGGAGGCTCCGAAGAAGAATGAAAAATAGAGGATTATTAATATTCTCATTGATTCTTGCGATTGCAGTGGTTATCGTATCTTGCAATCGCAAGAATGTATACGTGAACTATCGTCATGTACCAATGTCTGGATGGGATAAAACAGATACACTTGTTTTTGCAGTGTCTCCATTGGGAGCAGGTAGTTATCGTGAGGAGATAGGGGTACGTGTAGATCGTTCTTATCCTTTTGTTAGTCTCAGCCTAGTGATAGAACAGGCTATTCTCCCGTCTGGATATGTGCATCGGGATACGCTGAACTACAAAATTGTAGATGAGAAAGGAAAGTTCCGAGGAAAAGGCGTGAGTTATTTTCAGCAGGCTTTCCACCTCAATACAATCAACCTTCATGATGGCGACTCTCTGAGCATCACCATAAAGCACAACATGAAGCGTGAGATGGTGATGGGAGTGTCAGATATAGGATTCAGTATCGACAGAGAGTAGGGGCTAAGACTTTGAGAGGTTTCTTCCTGCATCGATGCGCAGGAAGATGAAAAGCAAGATTGTGAATCCCCATAGTGATGAACCACCATAACTGAAGAATGGGAGAGGAATTCCGATAACAGGTGTCAGCCCGAGAACCATTCCTACATTAATAAATACATGAAATAGGAAAATACTAAGCACAGAATATCCATATACCCTGCCAAAACGGTATGGTTGTCGTTCTGCAAGATGTATAAGGCGAAGTATCAATGCCAAGAATAATACAAGTACTCCTGCAGAACCAAGGAAGCCTTCTTCTTCTCCGACCGTACAGAAAATAAAGTCAGTATCCTGTTCTGGCACATATTTCAGCTTTGTCTGAGTGCCGTTAAGAAATCCTTTTCCCCATATACCTCCAGAACCAATAGCAATCTGGCTCTGATGGACATTATAACCGGCTCCCTTAAGGTCTTCCTCAAGACCTAGAAGTACATTGATGCGTACTCGCTGGTGCGGCTCCATAACATTATTAAGTACATAGTCAGCAGCATTGAAAAAAAGTACTGAACTAAGTGAGAAGAGAGCTATCCATAAATAGTTGCGTATGCGTGTAGAAAGGCCAATCCATAGCATATATCCTATCATTATGGCAGTGATAACTAACTGCAAATATACTATGTCAAATGGTATTACATACAGAGAGAAAAGTAAAAGCACGATAGTGAAACCTACTGTAAATAGTAGTATTTTTGTCGCGATTTGCTTATTATCGGTGTATACATATACAAGACCAGCAGAGAAAATCTGTATTAGTAATAATACGACGAATTTTCCTATTGATGTGGGAGTATATAGTAACATTACATCTGCATATCTTATACCAATGACGAAATAGATCACCATTGCTACACCAGTAAAGAGAATACTGCCAGGCATCCCTTCACGGTAGAACATCATGAAGAAAGCCACGTAAACTATAGCAGAACCCGTTTCACGTTGCAGAACAATAAATATCATTGGTAGCAAGATAATGGCAATCGTACCTGCGAAATGTTTCCACTTCTGAATATCATAGCCATATATGCTCATCAGTTTTGCCAAGGCTAAAGCTGTAGCAAACTTGGCAAACTCTGCAGGCTGAATTCTTAATGGTCCTAGTACAAGCCAGGATCTGGAGCCCTTAATGCTATGGGGATTGAATATAGTTGCAAAGAGTAGAATAAGTAAAACCCCATATATGACGAAGGCGAAAGTATCATAGAAACGGTCATCGAGCAAGAGTATTATAAGTCCTAGAACGATAGATGTGCCAATCCATACAATTTGCATTCCTGATCTTGAATCAAGGCTGAATATATCCGTTTCACCATAAGTATAGCTGGCACCGCAGACACTTAGCCACCCGAATACGAGAAGTGCAAGGTAGATGAGAATCGTCCAATAGTCGATGGAACGAAGTACACTTTGGTTTTTATCTGTCTGCTGAGCCATAATTGATTCTTTTGTTCTGGAATTCTGTCGCTTTCTTTTCTGAAGCCTCAGAGAGTTTTCCGTTTATATATTTTTCCATGATGAGCCCACCAATAGGTACACCGTAAGTAGCACCCCAGCCACCATTCTCTACATAGACAGCAACAGCAATCTTCGGCTTGTCCATGGGGGCAAAACCCATGAAGACAGAGTGGTCGTGCCCTCGGTTCTGAGCAGTTCCTGTCTTTCCACATGCCATGAAATCGTATTTCCCCAAGGCATGGCACGTACCTCCGAGAACAGATGAGCGCATACCTTGAACTATATATTCATAGGCTCTGTTATCGGCCTTTGAGAAATGACGACGTGTGAATGCCGTATCCAGGGGTTCTCCCTGTACTTTCTTCACAACGTGGGGCACATAATAATATCCTCTGTTGGCTATTGTTGCTGCAAGATTTGCTATTTGTAGAGGTGTCGCATTTACCTCTCCCTGACCAATTGCAATGGAGATAACTGTAAGTCCATTCCATGAACCCTTGTATGCGTTATCGTAGAAGTTGGCATTAGGTATAAGGCCTCGCTTCTCACCGGGAAGGTCAATGCCCAGTTTATAGCCGAAACCCATTGATACCATGTAGTCACGCCATGTGTTCATTGCATTTTGCACAGTTCCGTATTTCGAAATGTTAGTGTTTATCATGTGATATAGTCCCCAGCAGAAAAATCCGTTGCACGATGTGCTTAATGCTGGTACAAGAGGCAATGGCGATGCATGGCTATGACATCCTACATGTAAACCCTTAAAATTGAAACCATGTCCACATGGATATAAGGTTGATGGGGTTATAATTCCTTCTGAAAGAAAGGTTAGACCTTGTGTCGTCTTGAAGGTAGAACCAGGAGGATACTGCCCCATAATACTTCTATTAAGAAGTGGCTTCCATATGTCCTGACTCAGAATCTTATGGTTCTTACTTCGTTCACGGCCTACCATCATACGAGGATCATAAGAAGGTGATGATACCATGCATAGAACCTCTCCCGTAGAAGGTTCTATAGCTACGATACTGCCAATCTTACCTTCAAGTAGACGTTCGCCAAGTGCCTGTAGCTCAACGTCTATACCCAATGTAAGGTTTTTGCCAGGTATTGGCTTGCGATCTAAGGCTCCATTCATATATCGCCCTTGTATTCGTCCGTGTGCATCGCGCAGAAGAATCTGGATACCTTTTTCACCACGGAGTTGTTTCTCGTAATAGCGTTCAATGCCGAGTTTCCCTATATAATCGCCTGGTTGGTAATAGTCGTCTTCTTCAATATCTGTAGGGGAGACCTCTGCCACATCACCAAGAACATGTGCTGCCATGTTATACTGATATTGGCGAACACTACGCCTTTGCACATAGAAACCTGGGAATCTGTACATCTTTTCTCTGAATATACTGAAGTCCTTGTCGCTAAGTTGACTCATGAATAGCTGTTGAGTAAAGCGTGAATAGCCGGGATTCTTGTTCCGGTCTTTCATCGTATTCATCCTGCGGTCGAACTCTTCCTTTGTGATATTTAGGGCATTACAGAATTCTAATGTATCAAGATGATCTTTTGCTTCGTTCATAACCACCATAATATCGTACGAAGGTTGGTTATAAACCATAAGTTTTCCATTCCTGTCGGTTATGACGCCACGTGATGGAAACTCTACTTTCTTCAAAAATGCATTTGAATCGGCACTTTTCTTATAGTCATCACTGGTGATTTGAAGTGTGAAGAGGCGAATAATATAGATGACTACAATTAATGTAGCCACCCCACTAACGACATATCGTCTGTTTTCTAAATTATAGTCTCTCACTTCTTACGAACGGCTTCTATTGATAATATGAGAACCAGAGTAAGCAGAGCACTACTACCTGCACATGATAGCCAATGCATCCAATTGTAGAAAGAGAATGCTTCAAGGGCAAAGAATACCAAACAGTAGATTATTGTAAGGATAGAGCTGAAGGTGAGATATTTCCCGAATCCAAGTGTCGTTGTGGAAATTTCAAGATCATCTATAGAATCGCGAGGTACGAATAGTTCAAGCAAATATGGCTGTATGATTCCAATCAGTGTCATCGAACCAGAAGCTAGCCCAGGAGTGTTAGAGAATACATCGATGGCCAGTCCTAATGCAAAGCTCCAAAGCAATAAGGCCCACTTTGGCGTATTGCGATGGAAGGTTATGACAAAAAATATATACAGCATAGGCGTGGCTATATTAAAGAGACGTATATGATTCAAAAAGAGTATCTGAACCACACACAGTACAAAGAAAAGTGCTATTCTTTTGATAACGTCGAATGACATACCTGCTTAATTTCTCTTTATATTAATTGAGTCGCGAGCTGCATTGATTAATTTTGTACGTTCGGCAATGCTCTTGTCACTGATAACCACTACATCACGTAAACAACTAAAGTCTGTACTCAGTCGTGTCTGAAGTTTGTATGACAGTCCGTCACTGGAGTTGAACACCTTTTCAATCTTTCCTACTAGTACTCCTGATGGGAATATTGAAGAGAATCCGCTTGTGACAATCCATTCGCCCCTCTTAAACTGTGCGTGTCGGGGAATGTCCTCTACAAATGCTATTGTGGGGTCACCCCCTGGCCAGTGAAGATAGCCGAAGTAGTTGCGGTCTCTAATAGCGCAGCTGATACGTGAAGAACTGGCATTAAGGGCAGGAATAACCACTGCGTAGTGATCAGAGACAAGATATACAACACCTACAATGCCATTACCACAAGCCACTCCCATATCTACTTCCACTCCATCAGCTTTTCCTTTGTTGATTGTAATCAGGTTGTTTGGCTTATTTACTGAGTTGCTTACAACTTTTGCTGGTATAAGTTTGTACTGGCTTAGGAACTGCAGCTGATTTCGTTCTTCTACAGTAGTGTCTTGGGTTGCCTCAGTGTAGAGCCGGCGCAGCTGGTCCACTTGCCTTTCCAGATAGAAATTGCGGAGTGTGAGTTCTTCGTTAGCCCTTGTCAGGGAAAAAAACGATGTTATTCCACTTTGCATCTCATACACCTTGCCAGACATCGCATTTGCAGATGACAACCACACGCTTCCTTGATAGTTGTTAAAATTGAAAAGCATAACACCACTGATTACCTCTAGCAGTAGAAAGAGGAACCAGTGATGATATTTTCTCAAGAAGTCTAGAAGGTTGCGCATCAGACTCTCTGTCTATTATCTCATAAGGAATGAGAAACGATCAATATTCTTAAGTGCTACACCTGCACCTTTAGCCACGCTGTGGAGAGGATCCTCTGGCACATGGAAAGGAATATTAATCTTCTCCTCCAGGCGACGGTCGAGACCACGCAAGAGGGCACCGCCTCCAGAGAGGTAGATGCCATTTTTCACGATGTCAGCATAAAGCTCTGGGGGGGTATTCTCAAGTGCTGAGAGCACTGCGTTCTCAATTTTGGCAATTGTCTTGTCCAAACAGTGGGCAATCTCCTGATAACATACAGGCACTTCCATGGGGAGAGCTGTGATACGGTTAGGACCATGTACGATGAAGTCCTCAGGTGCATCGTCGCCAAGGTCTGTAAGTGCTGAGCCAACGCTTATCTTGATGCGTTCTGCCATACGCTCACTTACCTTGACATTATGCTGACGGCTCATGTACTCCTGGATGTCAGCAGTAAGGTCATCACCTGCAGTGCGGATAGAGTTGTTGCTTACTATGCCTCCAAGAGAGATGACGGCAATCTCTGTAGAACCGCCACCGATATCTACAATCATATTTCCTTCAGGAGCTTCTACATCGATACCTATACCAATTGCGGCAGCCATAGGCTCGAAGATAAGATATACGTCTCGGCCGTCTGCGTGCTCTGCAGAGTCGCGAACGGCACGGAGCTCAACTTCAGTAGAACCAGAAGGTACACCAATTACCATACGCAGTGATGGTGAGAACAGGCGTGAGCCTGTATGTACCATTTTGATAAGTCCTCGCATCATCTGTTCGCAGGCAGAGAAGTCTGCAATAACTCCGTCGCGGAGAGGGCGGATGGTGCGGATGTTGTCATGTGTCTTCTCATACATCATCTTAGCCTTCGCACCTACGGCAATCATCTTGTCGGTACGACGGTCAAGGGCTACGACAGATGGCTCATCTACCACAATCTTATCATCGCTGATGATGATGGTGTTTGCTGTGCCCAGGTCCATTGCTATTTCCTGGACGAAACTGAAAAATCCCATTTTTTTATCTTTTACTTTTTGTCTTTTTACCGTCTTACTTTTTAGCAAACCATGCATTGATGGCTGTGTCATAATGGGAACTTACGCCAAAAGCGCGTGTTGCAAACATACGGCGCTGTGCCTTTGTCGTCTCTGCTCCCTGCTCGTTGAGTATATCAAGCAATATGTTGTATTCTGACTTACTTGGAACAATTACTACATCGTTGAAATTCTTTGCTCCAGCACGAATTAAGGAGATTCCGCCAATATCAATTTTTTCAATGATATCTTCTTCGGAAGCATCACTGGCAACTGTTTGCTCAAACGGATATAGATCTACAATAACAAGATCAATCTCAGGTATCTCGTACTGTTTCATCTGTTCCTGGTCACCATCGTTCTCACGACGTCCAAGAATACCTCCAAACACTTTAGGATGTAAGGTCTTTACACGACCTCCAAGGATAGATGGATAGGTCGTCACATCCTCTACTTTCTGGCACTCATAACCGAGTGACTCAATAAATTTCTGTGTACCACCTGTTGAGAGAAACTTAACTCCTTCGTCATTCAATTTCTTGAGCAGTTCGTCAAGTCCGTCTTTATGGAACACCGATACCAATGCAGTCTTAATCTTTTTTTTGTCAGCCATATTTTTCTTTATAACGTTATAAAATGCATTTTAGGTCGCAAAGGTAATAAAAATCACGGATTTATTTCTATTTTCTTCCCGAAAATTTTAATAAATCCGTGATGTAATTAAGATAAGTCAATTTTGACCTTTGTATTCTTACTCCTTTTTGTCTCAATTATATTTCAGAATCTGTCCAGGCATCAAGCGTATGTTCTTGCCGATGTGGTTCAGCTTGCATAGTGCGTCGATTGTCATACCGCGCTTCTTGGCGATACTATGCAATGTCTCTCCCTTCTTTACCTTGTGGAAGTGCACTTCTGGAGCGAAAGATGCTTCAGGGGCAGCTATTGCCATCTCGTCATCATCGTCATCATCTATGTCAAAGCGGCTTCCGTGAGTGCTTGCGTTGGCACCACGCAGGCGATTGGCCTGTGCTGACTCTGCTGCATATTTATTGCGGCGGTAGGTCCAGAAATCGCTTACTACATCTTGATTGCGGAAGTCAAACATCAGTGCAGGGTTAATTGCAATACCGCAGAGACGTGTCTCAAAGTGCAGATGAGATCCTGTGCTACGACCAGTATTGCCTCCAAGTCCTATAGGATCACCTGCGCGAACATCATCACCCTCGCTTACTAATTGCTTTGACATGTGGGCATAGTATGTCTCCAAACCATTGTAGTGTCGGATTACAACATACTTTCCGTATCCGCGTCCTTCATATTTCACTACACGAACCTTTCCGGAAAAAGCTGCACGGATAGTGTCGCCAATATACACCTTAATGTCCAGACCCTTATGCTGGCGTCCCCAGCGGGCACCGAAGTTTGATGTGATGACACGGCTAGAGGTAGGCATGCAGAATCCACGAAGATCTATATTAGCTGTGTCAGGCAAATGTGCTGCCTGATAGTGTGTAGATGAACTTTCGAAGTCATCATACAGGTCTGCTGCGGGGTTGTCGAGCATTTCCTGATATATAAGGCGGTTGAGGGCAACGGAGTCAACCTTCTTCATTTTCTTGTCTACTGGAGCTTGGCGAGCTAACAAGTCCTGCGCCTGTAAAGAGCTCGTTGATAGAAATATCAGTCCTAATAATATAGATATGGTTTTAATCATCTTTTGTTAGAGTTTCAATCGCTTTGGCGAATATTACGGTGCAAAGGTAGTGATTTTATTCCGAAAACGATACAAAAGGTGTGCACGTTAACAATATTTTGAGTTCTTTTAACACTAAGAAACTATCATAGATTAAGAAATTGCAGCCCAATTTATATTTGTTTTCCTTATTTCACGTAACCTTCGCCACAATATGGAATATTTTTCTGAGCAGCATGTAGGATCTTCCTCAATGATAGGTTGTGCTGTCTCACGTGCCATCTGTACTAGCTGTCCATCACGTGCAATGTCGGCTATCTTCAAATCAAAGGCCATACCACTTTGCTGAGTTCCTTCCAAGTCACCGGGGCCGCGAAGCTTCAGGTCGGCTTCGGCTATACGGAACCCGTCGTTTGTCTCGCACATGATATCAATGCGCTTGCGGGTCTCTTCACTGAGTTTGAATGGAGTCACGAGTATGCAAAAGCTCTGATCTGCTCCTCGACCTACCCGGCCTCTAAGCTGATGTAGCTGTGAAAGCCCAAATCGTTGTGCGTCAAGGATTACCATTACTGAAGCATTTGGCACATTTACACCTACCTCAATGACTGTTGTCGCAACTAATATCTGGGTCTCTCCACTGACAAAGCGCTGCATCTCATCCTCCTTGTCCTTGGACTTCATTCGCCCGTGCACTTTACTCAAGCGGAATTCAGGGAATGCTTGTCGTAGTACCTCAAAGCCGTCTTCGAGATTTTTAAGGTCTGACTTCTCACTGTCCTCTATTAATGGGAAGACAATGTA
>Ga0247608_10003269_pt1 | contig 19104 bp, 23 predicted proteins | sample 176DNAGHGlowgp2_FD_193490 | JGI IMG/M metagenome (GOLD analysis project Ga0247608, IMG submission 193490) | Sheep rumen microbial communities from Palmerston North, Manawatu-Wanganui, New Zealand - 1766 DNA GHGlow gp2 | ecosystem: Host-associated > Mammals > Digestive system > Stomach > Rumen ...
TCCCCCAGCATTATCATTCTCATTAAAATTGTATACTTTAAATATTTTATTAGGTATTACATTACTCACTACCAAATTATTATCTTCCATATACTGCATAAAAGCTTTATTATTCTCATTTAAATCTGAACCAGTAAAATTATTATTACTTACAAACATCTGTAACTTTTTTAAACACTCTTCTGCAAATTTACTCAAATCTTCCGACTCCCCCAATTTTTTTGCTTCTATCTTACAAACTGGAAATTTTACAGTTTTATATTTACCTTGTTTACTAAAATTACTACCTGTTGCTGTTGTTTCAATTAACTTACACTCAAAAGCAAATGCTAATCTATTACTACCATTTTTAAATTTCGAGCCAAACATATTTGTTATTTTGTCATCAAATGTCATATTTTTATCCTGATTTTTAAATGTATAATCTTCTGAGCCATCCGCATTAATAAATCCAAAATAATTACTATCTTTCCAAATAATACTCTCTTGATTTAGCTTATTTGCTATATCAAGTGCTGTGTTTTTTGGTATATTATATATTATATAGCTATCCTCAATACCCTGTTCTCCATTTTCATAAGTATAAGTACCCTCCAATTGATTATATCCAACATTTTTAAACTGTTTTTGTGCTTTACTTATTTCTGACTTTAATTCATTACTTCTATTTTGCTTAGTATCTTTATCTTGACTTCCTATAATTGCAAATGTATCTTTATCTTTGGTATGTTGATATAGTCTTGATAAATTTTGGGTTTCCTCTTTTTTATCCATTTTATTATATAAATAATAATTAGCTCCAATTTTTTGTAAATCTACTATTTTATTCCCTGTATTTTCTGTGGTATCATAAATTTTACCACCTATAATTAAATCATATACAACTTTATCATCATTTTTCATTGAAAATCTTTTTAAACTGGTATTTCTACTAACTATTTTTATATCCATTGGTACATCTAGTTTATATTTAACATTACCGGTATTTATTTTTTCCCATTTATTATTTATTGCATCAATGTCAGATTTTGTAATTCCTTCTTGAACTTTAGTTGAATTACTTAACTTAACACTATATTTATTTGTTTGTGGGTCATATTTTATATCATCTATTTCCGGTCTATTTAATAACATTGTTTTAAATTCTGCTGTAGCTTCTTTCGTTATACCTAATTCATCTAACTTAAATTCATAATAACCATCTTCTTTTTCTTCTTTAGCCTTTTTTAAAAAATCATCAAATGCATTTTCTGCTGTATAGAATTTAGACATTGCTTCTGTTTTTATATCATTAACTATTAGTGCTTTTAATCTATTAATTAAGTCTTTAACTGATTTAGCATCATCTGTATTATCTTCTACGTTTGCTTCCTCTAAATCATCAATTATAATCTGTATTTGAGATTTATCTCCCGTTTCTAGCATACCTAATAAATCATTATAGACTTCTTCTTCATTACCTTGTATTTCATCAAACCAAGTTCCCATATCACTACCATACCAGTCCATAATATCTTTAGCTAATTGTTCTATATCATTAGTATGTAGATTTTCTGTTTTTATGTCATAACCTAATAAATCAGACATTTCTTGTGTCCACTCAGATATACCACCATCATTTAATATTTCTTTAACATATTCGTCAATACTAATCATTGGTGAAGTTCCATCACCAACTTCATCATATAATAACTGCATAGCATTTACAAATTCTTCTAATGTTCCTATATATGTATTTATATATGCTTTTTGTTCTGCTGTTAGGAATTCATTAAATGTTTCTATGTTTAAATCTTGATATAATACTGGTTCACTAGAAAAATCATTTGATGGAAATCTCTCTGTAATTTCTTTTTCTTCTCCCAATAAATTATTTAATTTATCATTTAATTCATCCTGCTTTGCTTGTATTTCATCAACTGTATCAATACTTGCTTGTATATCTTGTTTAACCTTATCTGGATTATCTAAAACATCTTGTTTTAATTTATCTTTTTCAAGGTCTTCTACTACTCGAGTTAATGTATATCCATTTTGAGTTAATGACTTACACTCTCTTGTTAATGTCAATTTAGCAAATGGAAAAGAGTCTTCTAATTTTTCATTATGATAATGTTCTATTATACCATCATCTGTCATAGAAAACATATGCATATCTGTATCTTTTCCTAAACAGAACTTACCTTCATTAACTATAATTTTATCATAATCATTAACTGTTTTATTTTCTGTTATTACTTCCACATTAATATCCCCCTTATTTAAATTGAGATTGTCTGTAGAGACATTTTTATTTAAAGATAATATAAATTCAACAACCTCTTTGATTAATTCTTTAGATGTTATTTTTGTATCAGCATCCACTAAAGATATACCAAATTTAAAGTATAAATGTTGGTCTAACTTTAACATAACTTTACCATATACTCTACCTAAAGCCACATTTTTAAAATACATTTTTAATAAATCTTCATCTTTTAATAAATTTATTATTTGTGGTAATGTTTCAGAATGTATTGTATCGACAGGTACAACTGCTTCTAAAATATAATCATATTCAACATTTTTATTTTTATATGCATCATAAGGTTGTTCCACTTATATTACCTCCAATTAATAATCTAATCCTATTACATTACTAAATTGATATGTTATTTCTTCATAAGCACGCCATACAATCCAGTTTTTAGCTGTATCACAATTTAATAATATTTCTGTAGAATTGACTGTTCCTTTTATCATATCTAAAAATTCATCAGGTCCATAATTATCTATTAAATCATATAATTCATCTTCATATTGATTATAAAATGCAACTGTATCGCTATAATAAGTTAAACTAGACACCATACCTGTGACTAATCCGTGGTTCATAATGTCTTCACATCTAGCTTTAATCTTATCTATTTCTGTGTCACCATTATAACTCTCACTGTCATCTATTATGCTATCTACTACAGCTTCGTGTAACTTATCAATATTTTTAAAATCATTTATTGCTTCTTGTAGTTCATCAATATCATCATTTTGGATTTCTTCAAATTCTTCTTCAGTATCCTCATCAGCTTCTGTTAACTCAACATATTTATTTTCATCCACTTGGTATCCCTGTTCTTTAGCTGACATAATTTCACCACCAACCTCTTGTTGAACTTTTAAAGCATCTTGATATGTATCAAACATATATGGGTCACCACCATTAGCACTATTTTTCCATACAAATCTACCATTACCAGCTTTAAATAAATACTCCAATTTTCCGTGGTCCATCATAATATTGTATATATGCCTTACCTTCAAATGGCTCCATTTCTTTTGGTCCCCAATAATCATATCCTATATCTGACTCTTCTTTTTTGCTTTCAGTTAAATTTAATTTACCTTTAACAAATTCCACTCTATCATCAGGTATTAAATCTTGAGCCACTAAATCTGTTACTTTACTTTTTACTAATTTTATATATTTTTGTAATGTATTAATTATTTTATCCGCATTACCAGTAGTTTTTCTAAATGGCAATGATACACTTCCATATGCCATATATTTATTATCTGGTTTTGTTAATATTGATTTATCAAATGCATCCAATATTAATGTATCTGGTAATTCTGCATCATCTTTTATTTCTATACCATCCTCGTATCTATCTATATTTTGTAATACTTGAAACGATATATTAAATAAATCATTTTGTGCTATTCGATTTGGAAATTCTGATTGATTACCTGCTAGATAAAATGTTATAAAAAACGAATCTCTACCCAAACTACCTATACTAAACGCTACAGCACTGTTGGGAAATTCTACTTTATACATTTCAGTTACTTTATTTTTAAATTCTGAATATGTCATTATTCTTCACCTCTTATATATTATATAATAATTTTTAAAATTTGTAAATATTATAAACTTAAATCTGCACTTTTTAATTCATAATATCTATCTTTTAAATCCGGCAATATATTCATATTACGTAACTCTTTAAATACTAAATTGCCTACAGAAGCTTCGCCTTCTTCTGCTAAACCTAATTTACGCATCATATATAATTCATTTATATAATCTAAAATACCTTGTTCATCTGTACTTGCTATTAAATCAGTAGCTCTCTCTAACCATTGATTTAATGTATCTGTTATATCAGGTATTTCATAGGTTATTGGTTCTGGAAATACTACCCACTCATTTTTTAATATACTAAATCTACCATTAGTTGCATTACCGTCCATAACATCTTCTATATATAATTCTACAGGTATACCCTCAATACTTAAATCATAATTATCATTAAATGAGCCTTTTTTAGAATTATAAAATAATCTTAATATTTCTTTATCCACATAATTAACCTCGCTATTTACAATTACGTGTAAATCAATATCACTATTATCATTATAGTTATAACTAGCATTTGACCCGACAATTTCTACATCAACTATATTTAATGGTATGTCTATGAAACGTATAAACTCCTCATATATATCTACCAATTTATCATATACTTCAGGTTTCAACATATCATTTTCCCATAATTTAGGATTTAATTCATCGTGTACTTCTATAGCCTCTTGTAATTTTGACATATTATTATTCCTCCTCATTTTGATTTTGTTTTTTTCTATTTGATTTTTTAACAATCTCCGGTTTATTATATCTGAATGCTTTTATAACCCCACTAGAACTATATGATGCTATTGTAGCAAAATCTTCCTCAGATAAACTATTTTCTTCAAAATCTCTAATCTTTTTAGCTAATATAACAATATTCGCAACTGTAATACTATTATTTGATAAATTAATAACTCTAACCATTGTCATTTTTCTTACCTCCTAAATCATTTCTTTTAATTAATAACTCATTAACACTCTTCATCTCAAGTACATCCTTTTCAGTATTTTCTAAACCATATAAAAATGTCAATGTAGGTGAAATAGCAACTCTATCTTGCCAATTTGCTCTCCATAAATAAGCATCATCTGTATAAAATGTTAAATCCTGTCTAAAATATTGACCTCTATTTACTTGATTGGCTATATCACTATTATCTTCTATTCCACTGTTAAAATATATATTAAATTTATGTGCCATATTTAAACCGTGTCCTACATATACCATCAATGATGGTCTTAGATGATAATACCATAATATTTCTCTGATTATTGCATCATTTGTTACTCTATCTTCTGTCCAAACACTCAAACGATAATTGATTGTGATTGGAATTACTTGAGCTCTTATTTCTGTTGGTAAATTATCTGGTCCTCTTCTAACATATACCTCCTCACCCATAAATGTTTGGAATCCTTGTCTATCTAAATTTAATTGCCAGTCTAATCTTTCCAAACTTATAAATGGCATTATAACTTGGTCATCATTCATTTGACCTAATATACTAAACATTTGGTCAGCTGGACCTATTTGTACTGTTTTATTAACTTCACTACCATCAATTGCCGACTTATCAAAACGAGCTCTAAAATCCTCCACTATTGCTCTATCATAAGCATATACAGATACATCTTGTTCGTGTATTGGTTGTTCAACTTGATTTCTATTGATATTTTCTTTAGACATCCTCTACCTCCATCTCCATTTTATTTAGCTATAATTTTTGCACTTGACAAACCACATAATTGACTAAAATTATAGAATTGCCATAAAGCCATCAACTTATTATGATTAAAAACATTTTCTATTTTCGTAAAAATACCGGTGGCTTTATTATTTATATCTCCATAATTTAGAAACCTAACAAACCTATCAATCGATGTTGATGAATTAGGTATCATAACATTTGAGTCAATTTCTATTTTAAATAAATTATCTTTATATCGTACAACTCTAAAACTATCAGCGATTGCTTGTATTAAATCTTGTACTGATGTATTATACTTTTTAGAACCATACCAATTTATCCAATGTGCTTCTTCAATCATATATTTTAATCTTATACTGATTTTCTTACGATTAATTTTAGTATTTATAGTTTCTAATATTCTTTGTATAACAAACTCCCCAAAGCTATCCATTACAGACACATCTTGTTCATCTATATTAGTAAACTGATATTGTAATATTACCATAGGCTATCAACCACTGTATGGGCTTTGTTTATCATTTATTATAGAATATTTATTCTCCCAATCTTTATGCTGTTGTGGTGTATTATCTATTTTATGCTCACCTGTTATATAAGCATATGGTTGGTCTTTTGAAGTACGTTTACTTTCGTCTTGATTTAGTTTTTCTGTATTTACTAATGTATATTGGTTCTTTTGCTCATACTGGTCAAATACAGGTACTATCGCACAAGTATATGCGTCTGGAAATTCTAAATCACTTACTATTTTTGTAACCTTAAATACTCTTGGTCTAGGTGTACCATCTACACTTTCTATTATCATTCTAGCTCCAACAGATAGTTTAGGTGTATTATATGGTACATTTACAACTATTGGTTGTTGTGTATTTAATTCAGATGTCCAACCCAATGTATTTAAAGTGTCGACTGATGGATTTTCATCAAATAAAACATCTAATCTAATAGGCATAGATAATGTACTATTATCTTCACTATGTATTGTCATTTTCTTTTCAACTACATATTGATAACCTACAGATTGTCCTATAAGTTTTACCATTTCACTAAAATACTGTCTGAAAATCTTTGCATCTTGTCTATTAAGCAAGCCCATATAGTTTACTCCTTCCTTTCTATTCTATGTCAAGCAAGACCTTTGCTATACTGTAATCATTGTATAATCCAACTACTTTACCTATACTTCTGATGTCAAAAACTCTTGTATCATCATTAGCATATTTTATAGCTCTTGCTTTGCCTGCCACATTACTTGTAGTTAGTTTGTCACCTACACAAATAAGCCCTGTGACATTAACATCTACCATACCTCCATTTATAACTTCAACTGATTTGTCAGATATTGATTTACATATACCTAACACCAACATATCTTGATGTTTATAATGTTTGGTACAGCTTCTTGTTACTAGAGATGTTTCAGGAACTAATGAAACTAAATCTCCAACATTAAAAGGCTCTGTTTCATTATATTTATTATATGTTGCTATTTTAGCCATTAATTAATCACCTCTACTTTAAACATTTTATATACAACTTCTTAAATCATATAGATGTAATATAGTATCATCAAATATAGCCTCTATATTATTTAATTTATATATAGGACATTTAACGTAACTTGAATATCCAGAAAATTCAAACCCTAAATCTACAAGGTCATCTTCTGTTATTTGACCTAATGCTATATATTCTGGGTCAAATTCATTTACTAATTTCATTTTGATACCTGTAGCTGTTTCTATTTGAGTTGCTATACTATCTATATCATATTTAATTTCTGCCATATCTTTCACCTCATTAATATTTTACACTATATATGTATTTAAAAAAGCCCAGTACAATGCTAGGCTTTCTTCTAAATATACAAAATTAATTGCCTAATATATCATTTGCTAATCCTATAGCTGTGGTATATTCGCTTTGCGATATAGTACCCTCATATGTACCAGTTATTCCTAAGACCACTTCCCCAACTTTTATTTGAGCTGGCAATAAATTTATTGCATCTGTTATATCTGTATTTGCTAAATTTAATTCTCTAGTCGTATATTCATCATATTTCCAATAAAAGTCTATCATATCACTATTACATATATCTAATATAAATCCATCACTTGTTGGAGTTGTATCAATAACTTCAAATGCAGATAATGTTCCTACATCATTTAAATCACCTGTTACTAACTGACCATTTACATATGCAGTTTCACCACTAATAATATCACCAGCGGTCGCCGTTGCATCAGATGTAAATGTACCTGTAACACCTAATATATCTACACCAACCTTTATATTACCTGCTTGTATATCACTATCTATATCACTCGTAACTCCCTGTATTGTTCCTCCTGATGTATAACCTAAAGGGATTTGTTGAGCCGATGTACTTGGTGTGTAATTTAGTTGTCCATTATCAGGCATTGTTCCTGTTAAAACTTCTCCATTAAAATCAAATGCTTTCTTACCTATTAACATTTCACTAACTTGTACATCTTTATTGAAACTATTATAGTATATAGGATTACCCTCAACAAGTACACCTATTCTATGCGTTACATCTGGTATAGGTAAATATAATGTAATTTTTTCATATGCCTTCAGATTTATTCCAGATGGCAATGCATAATCCATACAGTTATCTCTTAACATATATCTTGACATATATGTTAATTGTTCTGCTGTTAATCCTGAATATAATAAATCAAAAGTATTTGTAGTATTATCAAATTTTACCAAACTTGCTGTACCTGTTGCAGGTGCTATTATAAAATAATCATCCGATAAATAGTAGATATATTTAGGTACAAATCCCACTAAATTTGTCATATCAAATTCAGCTAACTTTGTCGTAGTTATTTCTTCATTTTCTATTTGTAATATAACACCATTAGCAAAAATACATTTATCATATGGAGTAATTATACCATTAACAAAATCACCAATTAAGGAGTCATAATCAATCGTATTATTTTGTATCCAAGTATAACTATATCCATCATTACCTAAACCATAATATGTGTATTGATAAAAATTAGAACCTTGAACAGTAACTTCACCTGTTTGGTTATCCCAATTAGAGATATTGGTTAAATATCTATTGTATAATAAATAATCATACATTAAATTTTCTCTATTAAATTTATACAAATATCTTTCTGAAATAACAAATCCATAAGGTCTATATATCATTGCACCAAAAGTCAATCCACCTTGTGATGGTAAATTTATAATACTATCTACTTTAGTATGTGTATCATTACTATATGTAATTGTAGAAAGTATCGAGTCTTCTACAAACGTATAATCAGTTCTAGCTGTAACCACATAGATTTTATGATTTTCATTATCTATATCAGTTATTATACTTTGCCAATAGTATCCATCTGTCCAACTAGAGTCATTATTATGTAATTTATCTATATATACTAAACTATCATTTTCTATTTTAAACAAATAAGCACAATGTAGTGTTGTATTATTTACTAATGATATTATTATATAATTATCATAACAACTATTTATCGCTATCGCAGGATATGTGGCTATTTCAGATACAGTTATATTATTATTTGAAACAGATTGCATTAATTGAGGTGTTATTTCAGCTATACTTATTTCACCTGTTTTATATAAATAACTAACATCTGCTGTACCTCCACCATATATACCTGTTACACCTAAAATAGTTACATCACGTTTTATATCACCTGCATTTAATCCAATTGTAGTAGCTAAAGTGTTATATGGGATTGATATATTTATATTACTATTGTCATTTAGTACTAATCTATTAGTTGTAGAATAACTACTATTAATTAAACTATTTACTGTATCATCTATAACCGTTATAGCTTGTGAATTTAGTGAATTATATAAAGGCAATGTACCAACAACTCGTACATTATCATTATATGCTATTTTACCTATAATCATATCAGCAGGTGTTACAGTTGCATCTGATTCATCAGTACCTACTGGTATACTCATTATTTTGTTTGCATAAGACCTTAATGTATCATCATCAGATACTTCTACACCTTTATATCTAATAGCCTGTTTTATAAGTGTTTTAGTCATATCTGTATAATTTAATTTGGTCATCATTTTACTTGAATTTCCAGACATTATATATTACCTCTCTTTATAAAATCATCTATTAATATTTTACTAAATAAAATAAAGGAGCATTTCTGCTCCTATTATTCTCCAACTATTTCATCTGCTAAATCTGCTGCTTCTGATATAGAACCGCCAACCTCTTCTATTTCAGCTGTTACAGGATTATATGTGCCTGTTAATTTAACTCCATTTACATAGGCTGTTTTCCCCTCTAATATATCATCTGCTGTTGCATTTGCATCTGATGTATTTGTTAGTGTGCCAATCAATGTAGCAAAATCTCTAAATGTAGCATTGGCTGGTACAGTCACACCTTTATCTATTAATGCTTGCTTAATTGCATTTTTAGTAGCAATTAGATAATTTAATTTATCTGCTGTTGTATTAGCCATATGCTACACCACCTCTCCATTTATACTATCTAATATTGTATTTATATCTCCAATTTTTGTATCAACATAATCTATTGTCGCTCCAGTTATATTTATCCATACTACTGTATTATTTTCCATTTTAGCTTTAAATAAAGTATCTGTAGATGTTTCATAATATAATTTTGAAATTACAGGTGTAGATATATTAGTTTTATCTGCCACTATTACAATATCAGATACTTTATTTCTATTATTACCAACATCTAAATATACTTCAGCTGTATCTTTTGTATATATTAATTGTCCATCTACTTTTGGTACACTAGCTAAATTGCTTGAATTACATCTACTAAATTTAACTTTCATTTTTATTTCTCCTCTCTCTTATTTGTTGAGCTTCTCTTATCCATATTTCTCTATCTCTGGCTAAACAGGCAGAAAGTTGTGTATAATAAAGATTAGCATACGCCTCCTCAATTGATATACCTCTTTATCTTGAATTTATAAATGTCATATCTTCAAATCCAACTACTTCCCCAAATGTAATTATAGTATCACCAGTTTCTGCATCAGTATCAAGTATCATATCAAAATAATTATTATCAGGGTCTTCATCTAATGTTACATCCATAGAAGTATCTGATGTAGCATAACCAGAACAATTCCAACTAAGCATATCTTGTATAATTTTTAATTTAATTGGTTTATCCTGCTCATATGAAGGTTCTATTACATTATGTTTTATCAAATCAGATAAATCTTGGTCTTCAATTGTTTTATCAACTATTGGTAATGGAAATTGTATTTCAACTCTAACTTCAACAGGATTTCCATTAATTATTTGTTCTTTAACTTTTTCATAATATTTCATTACTTCATCATTACTAGCTGTTAAAGTTAATTCTTCATCCGGCTTTAAAGTTATGGGCATATTTACCATATATAGTCTTAGTGTTACATTTTCATTAGTTGTATTCTTTATTACTATATTCATATTAAATCCTCCTAATTTTATTTATTTGGGCTCTATATTTCAAGAGCCCTGTGTTTAATTATTATTGCCATATAAAATTCCATCTAATATCTCATTTACTTCTTCCTCAGTACCACCTAAACCTTCATATGGTTCCTCATCACTATCTACACTATTTAATATGTTCATTACATCATTATAATATACTTCTTTTTCTTGCATTATTACAGTTACATATTCATTTTCATTTGTTACATTTAAGGTTATAGTAGAAACTTGAGTATATACACCATCATTATCTATAACATTTACATAATAGCTTCTGCCTGTTGGTATGTTAGAAAATTCTGCTCTATCAGTATCAGATATATCTCCTGTATATTTAATAGATGAATCATTCACGTCTTCTAGTTCAAATGTACAATTATTTGCTATATATACAGGGTCACCATTAGTGTCTTCCAAATTTACAAATACTGTTGCACTTTGTGGTCCTACAGTTACCCATTCAAATGTAAAATTATTCTCTACATATGATAAATCCACATCATCAGGTAATACACTAGTTGTATAATAACTACCAAAATCATTCGTAAATACACTAGCCTCATAACTATTTGGTATATATGTGAAGTTAAGTGTATCTGTTTGTGAATTATTACGTACTACAAATAAGGTTTCACTAGTTACACCATTCATATCCTTTTGTATCTCTACTACAGGTACATTGCTATCACTAGATGTTGGATTATCTAAAGTGAAAGTATTTATTACTTCCCAATCAGGCTGTGGAGCATCTATCCATTGAAATAATATATATGTTTTTAAATTCTCTGCTGTTTGTACATCATATGCATCTAATCCCGTTATTACTATTTCTGTAGAAGTATATTCACCTAAATCCATTGGTAAATCATCTGATAATATAGCATATTGTGGATTTATAGATATATTTACCATATCTGATGATGTATTACTTACATCTAATTTTGTATAATTACTATCATATTCATCAGTATATGTAGTAACCTCAGCTATACGCTCTTGTTCATCTTCTATATTAAATTGTGTGACAAATACCCAACTATGTCCTGCAATATAAGACATACTAATTAGTTCATTAAGTTTTTGCTCGTCATCATAATAATCAGCTTCTTGGTTTGCAATTACTGAAACTATTTCGCAATGACCATTTGAAGGAATTTCAAGAGTACCATAGTTTGTTATATCTACATTTAATGTATCTACTTCTGAAGGATTTTCAAAGCTAAGCCCAATTTCATTTGGATTACTAGAATTTAGATTTCTATATGTTTTTGTTAAAGGATTTTGTCCGTCACTTGATATTACATCTGACATTGTAATGTCATATATTCCTTCCCAATTAGGTTCTGGTGTATCTTCTCCGTGTTCTTCTGGTATTCCAATTAATTGTAAATTACCATTAGTACAATCTAACATAAAGCTTTCATATGGTGTAGGTTGTGTACTATCTGCTGTAAAACTCTTCATTACTCTTGCCATTAACATTACACCATCGTCTCTTCTAAATGTCACATAATTTTGAGATGTATATATACCAACAACATCATAATACCAAGTTTGATTATACTCTCTAATCTGATTATTTAAATCATTTCGTACATTATAAAGTTGATTTTGTAAGTCGTCTAATATTGTTTGTAAATCTTGTTGGTCAGATAATGTTCCTTTTATTGTTCCCCATACTGCTTGTGCGTGTTTTTTAAATGTCACTACTGTACAAGTATTGTTTTCAGTATCTATTGATTTAACTCTACCCCAAGTTCCTTCTGGGTCTGAAATTATATCTTGAATTTCTACAACTTGTTTATCAGTTGCTGTAAGATTATTCATATCTAATACTGTTTCACTTGCTATTGTTGTATTTATAATATCTGTTGTTACAAAATAATTTACATCTGTATCTAAGTTTGTTGCTAAGTCAATTGTTCCATCAGATTGTCTTGTTGCTATAACTGTGTTATCACTCGAGATTATTTTTATATTAGATACACTTGAACTTCCATCTTGAGGACTTACTAATGTTTGTTTTAAATTGATTAATTCATTATTAGCTATTGTATCACTTTCTAGTTTTCCAACCACTTTATCTTCTGTATCAGATGCAAATGTTCTATCTGCTTTTGTAGTTATAGCCACTGCATTTGTAGTTATTCTTGCCGATAAAGCATTATCTGCACTTTCTCTAGCTCCTGCCTCAGTTTCTAAATCATTTTGTAAAGTAGCTATAGCATCTTCATCAGTATCAAGTCTTGTTTCGTGTGTTGCTATTTGAGATGTATGTGTTGCTAATGTTCTATCGTGATTTACATCGTGTTCAAATAATGATGCTATTGATGCATCGTGAGCATCTAATCTATCTTCAGCATTTGTAAGTCTTTCATTTTGTTGAGTATTAATTGTATCTATATCTGTACTATCTACAACTAAATGGTCTTCATCTTCCATATTTACTTTAATTAGACCATTTGTACCGAAGTGTATATAATCATATATTTCTTCCTTAGTTCTTGTATTTTTACTTGTTATTTTTATTGTTGGTTGTCTATCGTGTGCTGATACTTGCATAGCTGTTACAATATTTGTTGATATATCTTTATCTATCTTTGTAGCTAATCCATCAGCTAAATCTTGTTCTATATCATCTTTTGTAGTATCTATTTTATTATCTAAAGTATCTTCAACTGTATTAATTGTATTATTTAGTGTCGCAACTTCAGATGTTACTCGTTCATTTAATGTAGCAACTTCTGTATCTATTCTACCATTAATTAAAGATGAAGTTGTACTTATTGATGTTTCTAAACTAGTATCTCTTTGTTTACTTTCATTCTCAACCCTTGTTACTTCAGCATTAGTATCATCTATTTCATCTTGTAATGCTTGTTCAGTTGCATCAATAGTATCATTTAATGTTTCTACTTCTGTATCTATTCTATCATTTATAGTAGCAACCTCAGTAGTTATTCTACCATTAAGTGTTTCAACTTCAGCGTCTACTCTATCATCTAATTCTTTTTCAGATACAACATCTATTTCTCTTTCTTCCTCAACACTAGAACCATCTTCTAATGACACCTTATCCTCTGTTAGAGTAATGTGTCCAGTATCAGAGTTGTAATTAAATTGTATATCTCTTACAATTTTAACTCCTTCACCTGCAACATTTTTATCAACTTTTTGGTCTAGCTTTTCTTTAATTGTTTCAGTATCTTGAGCATTATCATCATAATTAATATCATTTGCATCTAATTGAATGTTTTTACTTAATTGGTCTGTAGCTCTTACACCATTTACACTATCAACAGTTCTTAAATCATCTATTGGTATTACTGTTTGACCACCTTGTTGTGTTGTACCGTATACTACTCTTTGTTCTGTAGATTTTGTAACTTTTGTATCATTTCTTCTCTTTATTTCATCTAAAGCACCTTGTACTGTTGTTGCATCTAATTCAGATGCTAAATTATCGTAAAATACATCTTCAGCGTGTTTAGATGCTAATATAACCCAATGATTTGGATTAAAATCTCTTTCTGCTTCAAATTCTTCCAAAGCCCTATATAATCTATTTTGATAGAAGCATAAATGGTCTTTGTAATATTTACGACCTACTTCATAATCAGAAATAGTACATATTGCTCTTAGGTTTAATATTCTCACACCTTCTTGTGTTGTTGACCAATATCCTTGTATTGAATTATCTGTAGACCTTATCAAAATAACATCTGATTCTGATACTGCTGTATCTATATTTTTTGTTATTTTTGTTAATCTAGCTATAGCTCCATTCTCACCTAATATTTCAATAGATGATACTGTAGAATAATCTACATCTTCAAATACTGCTATAGACATTTTTTTATCAAGTGCTTGTTGTAATGCTTCATTATCTGAAACTTCGCCACTTAAATTTTCATATGTTACCAAATATACTAGTCCAAATTCTTCATATGGTAAATCATTCCACTCTGTTTCACCGTCGCCTCTTTTGACTCTATGTGTATCATCTTCAACTGCATATTCACCATAAGTCAATATAGGGTTATTAACAGCCCACTGGGTACTAGTATCGTGTCGCATAATTATTGTATATAATTGTTTATCATCCACTTTACATTTCCTCCTTATTCAATATCTAACAAGACTTTTGCTTGTTCTTTATTTATAAATTTTATAACTTTACCTATTGAACGTAAAATAAAATAATCATTATCAATATAGTCTATTGCTTTTGCCCTACCTGCGTGTTCACTTATTGTTAATCTATCTCCAAGTTGTACATATCCACATATATTTACTGGAACCTCACCACCATATGCTATCTGTACTAACTCTCTCATACTCTGCTCTGCTGTACCCCCGTCTATTAAAATAAATTCCGGTTTATCTTCAGACGTACCACAATCTATTTCTTCAACACCATCAGTACTAGCTTTTCCTCCATCTATAATTATTGGTATTTTAGAATAATTATCTGAGAATGTTACTACTCCTATTATCATTCTAGCATTTACTACTAATTCACCGAGGGTTATTCGCAACTGCTCTTGTAACTGTATTTGTAGCAGGGTCTAGCATTACTATATCGCCAACTTCTATGATTTCATCCACGTCTAATTTATGATATACTGCTAGATTTTTACATACATCATTTTTAATCATATTATTTTCAACCCCCTTATTAATACTCATTCCAAGAAACCATATCATCTATATCTTCTTTAGAATAGCTATAATCTTTTTGTATTCCTAACATTTCCCACTTATAATTACCGGTATCTATATCTTTTATATATATCCATTCTTGATAACCATCATCTGGGTCCCTACTAACTTTAACTAAATAGGCTCTATCTTTTATTATATTTGTAGTTGGTAGTTTATCTACTATAAGTGGTTTGGTATCTGTCCCTGAGCCTGAACCAGCACTATCCATACTTTCGTGAACATTCTCAACTCTTTGCTGTGCTTCACTTTCAGTACCATATTCCTCGGTTAATTTGACACCATTAATCATATAAAAAATGACTATGTTCTTATCGTGTTTGCCTACAAAGCAATCTTGTAACCAAAACAAATTCAACATAGCCCCAGATTTTAACTGTATAAACATACTTGTATTTCACCTCCATCTAACATCTCTGTAACCCAGAGCCCTTGAATTAGATTTTGTTTCCGCTTCTACTAACTCTATTAAATTTTAATTACCTCTACAGCTATAAGAGAATCTATAATATTTATAGGCTGTACGAGCATCTAATTTTCTAATGGATACACTGTCACTTACAAGAAACCTAACAGTATACTCATCTATCACACTACCTGAATATAAACACCAATGATGACGGCTGATTAAATATAAAGGAAATCCTAATCCAAATTTATCCCAATAATAACCTTCAACTAAATCTAATAATTCTTGAGCTGTCTTAACATTTTTTAATTCAGTATTTGCCTTATCAATAGCTATTTTAATATTATCTTCACTTAGTCCCTCTGTATATAGAAGATTAATTGTAGCTTCTTGTAAATTCATCATATCATTATCTCCCCATTTTCTTAAAATAAATCATTACTAGTTCCGAGGTATAACTGACCTATAATAATCTGCTTCTCCATTATTTGGTAATAAACTCTTCTCAATTTCCCTTATCGCTTGTTCAACCCTTACCTGCTCCGTTGTAAGAGCATCCAAGAATTCATCAAAAGCATCATAGAAGTCATCACTCTGTAATTCACGTACTGCAACTTCATTTTTTGATGTTGAAAAATTAATTAAATTTTCCAAGTAATCATCATATTTTCTTAACGCTGATAAATCAGCTGGTCTAGGTACATCTTTTCTACCCTTTTTATCTGTAAAAGTATTATAATTTATTGTATCTGAATTATAACCCTTTTCTTGTAATGCCTTTATTGTAGCTTCCTGTAAATTCACTTATCTCACCTCTATTCATATTTATATTCATTGACTTCAACATTCCATTGATAATACTCATCATACGCACCTATAAATTCATCCTTTACAAATTCCTCATATTGTGATTTTGAGATACTATCTAAATCTTTTTGAGCTTCTGATTTTGTATCATAATATTTAATGCCTTTTTTAATAGTTCCATTTTCTATTATTAAATCAGAGCCTCTATGGTCTACATCCCCTCTATCCGAAACGTCTACATTTATAAATATATAAAATTTGCCATTGTTACTAATTTTTCCTATTTCATAATCTATAATCTTTTTATATCCTGCTAGCCATATAGGTATATATTTACTATCTATGTCCTTATAGTCTGCTCTCTTAGTTACCTCTTCATCAATATTATCCTTCAATAATTGTAATTGTTTAATCTTATCTTCGTCAGACAATTTATCAATATTTAATTCTCTTATATCTGCCCAACAAGCATCTCCACCAAACCAACCAGCTTCGTGGTCATTATGGATTTCCCAATTACGTCTACTAACTAAATATTTTTCTTCAGTTAATTTACCTTGTAAAGCTAACATTGTTGCTTCTGTTAAATTCATAATCTCATCCCCGCTTACTTTAATATATTTTAAAATTCATTAAACACCTATAAATCCATCTTTATGTATTTCATAATTTACTACCTCTCCACCAATTTCACCTTTTACTATTATTACATCAGCAACTCTATCTATAGAATATATTATTTCTAATTCATCCATTAAGTAGTCTAAAGCCTCTTCTTGAGTTAATGGCTTATCTGGTTCTGGTGCTGGTCGCTTATAATAACCCATAATATTTATATAAAGTTTTCTATTTGGGTATCTTTTATCTGGAAATACAAATTTACAAGAACGACTACAATTATCATCATTTTTAGGTTCTATTATTTCTGTATGTTCGTTATTATCAAAATTCATTAATAAATCAACTATATTAGGTTTAAATGCTTCTGATAAATATTGTCTTAACTCTTGTTTGCTTTTAAAAGAATGCCTACCATCTAGGCTAGACATATTTACATCCATATTAACCCATATTATATCGTAATTTATTTCATTATCTAAATCTTCTTGTAAAGCTCTTACCGTAGCTTCTAATAAATTCATTTTAATATCCTCCAATTTATACATAGTTATTTTGTATATCTTCTACTTTTTAATTAAGATTTACTTATGTTTTATTTGTTTGCATTAATAGTATTTACAAGCTGTAATACATCATCTTTAGATAGCCCACTAGCATTAATAAGTTTATTCAAAGCATCATCATAAGCTTTTTGTTTTTCTTTCATTTCTGCATCTCTAGTTTTCATATGTTCAACACTATCCTCAATACATTTTTTAACAAAACTCCAGTATTTTGCTGGATTTAATGTATCTGCATAATCATTACATATATTCAAATCATAATCAGTACCCATATCATCTTCATTTTCAAATACTGCAAAATCCATCTCTAGTGTACCCTCATTATCATCAACTGTTGTTTCTGGTCTTAACTCTATAAAATAATCTTTATACTTAAATATATCACTGTCATCACCACCTAATTGTATAATATCTGATGGATGGTTTTTTCTTAAATTTTTTAGAGCTTCTTCACTTTCTGGGTCATTTTCTACATATCTACCGTTTCTATAACCTTCATTTTTTAATTTTCCTGTCAATGCTAACACTGTAGCTTCTACTAATTTTTCATTTTTCATTTTTAATTCCTCCTATTTTAATAAATCATCTTGTAATTTTTCATATCTATCTTGTGCATCTTGTTCTGTTTCAAAATGTTCTCTTATACCATCTAAACTTCCTTTTGCAGGTTTATATACTACATCAGTACCTTCAACCTCAATTATACCTATGTGTGTTAAATTTATAGTTCTTTTATCATTTAGTTCTAAAAACATCATAGTATATTACCTCCTTATAATATCTATTAATATTTTACTACAATACAAAATAAAAAAGAGATAGCTTAAATACTATCTCTTATTTTTATCTTATATTGTTAAATAA
>Ga0247608_10003270_pt1 | contig 19101 bp, 20 predicted proteins | sample 176DNAGHGlowgp2_FD_193490 | JGI IMG/M metagenome (GOLD analysis project Ga0247608, IMG submission 193490) | Sheep rumen microbial communities from Palmerston North, Manawatu-Wanganui, New Zealand - 1766 DNA GHGlow gp2 | ecosystem: Host-associated > Mammals > Digestive system > Stomach > Rumen ...
CAAGCAACTGCTGTTCCTACTGAACCAGTACAAGATGTTCCTGTTGCTGATATTAACCCTGAACCTGTTCAAGACATTCAATTTGATGCTCAAGCAACTGCTGTTCCTACTGAACCAGTACAAGATATTCCTGTTGCTGATATTAATCCTGAACCTGTTCAAGACATTCAATTTGATGCTCCAGCAACTGCTGCTCCAGTGGAACCAGTACAAGATATTCCTGTTGCTGATATTAATCCTGAACCTGTTCAAGATATTCAATTTGATGCTCAAGCAACTGCTGTTCCTGTGGAACCAGTACAAGATGTTCCTGCTGCTGATATTAACCCTGAACCTGTTCAAAATATTCAACCAGAATCAACTACAGAATTACCTTCAACTGAAGAAGCAACTGTAGAAGAACCAATAGATGATAATATAAACATTGATACTATTGATCCACAAAGTATTTTAGGAGAATATACATTAGAACAACCTGAAGAAAATATTGGAGATGATATTGAAAATACAACACCAATTTTTGAATCAAACTTAGGAGAGCAATCAAATTTAAATAAAAGTATAAATAATCCTACTAATATTATAAGTAATTATAATCAATCAGAAGAAATAAATATTGATGATAGCGAAGGAATAAGTTCATACGAGGAACAAATTAGCAATAGTCAAGATATAGATTTTTACACACAAAAGCCTAATAAAGGAAGTGTAGAATATCAAAATGAATTAAACAACCCTACTCCTGTTGAGCCTGTACAACCAGTTCAACCTGCAGTAGCATATAATGATAATTACAACAATGGTTATCAAGATCAAGGATATAATGATGGTTATGATGCAGGATATCAAAATCAAGATTATGGATATGATAATGGGTACCAAGATAATCAAGGATATGCAGATGGGTACGATAATGGGTATGGTTATTATCAAGACCAAGGATATGATAACGGTTATGATGAAGGATATCAAAATCAAGGTTATGATAGTTATCAACAACCAATGCCTGAAGAAGATAATTCAATAATTCCACCTGCTAAAAAACAAGGTAATGATTTATTTAGTGATGGTTCTAAACATCCAAAAACAATCGGCCCAGAAGAATTTCAAAGAAAAATGAAGAAGGCAGTAAGACCATATAACATTTTGTTAGTATTAATTTACTTATTAATACTTGGTGTATTTGGATATTTTGGATATAGTTTATGGTTAGAAAAAAATTCATTCTATGCAAGTAAAGAAAAAATGAATTTAGTTAAAGAATCATCATATCAAGAAAAAATTTATTACAAAGGAAAACTTGATTCAGTTGAAAATTATGAATGGACATCTGATAATACTGCAGTAGCAGTCGTAGATGATAAAGGAACTATTAAAGGTGTTAATGCTGGTGAAACAAAAATTAAAATTAAAAGTAAAAAAACAAAACAATCTATAGAAGTTGATGTAAAAGTACTTGATGTAGATGTTAAACAATTTACTGTAACACCAGCTGAAAAAACAATATTTACAGGTAATACTTATACAATTACTCCAAAGGTAAATGGACAAACAAGTTTAACAATAGATTTAGAATTTAAATCTGAAGATGAAAGTATTGCTACTGTAAATGAAGATGGAGTTATTACTCCTGTAAAACGTGGACATACTAATATAACTGTTACAATCCCAGGAACAAAATGGGTTGCAAATATGTCTGTTATAGTTAAAGATAAATAAAAAAAGAAATATCAAATATTTCTTTTTTTTATATTGTAAATTGGAATAAAAAACATAATCCAATAAAAATAATTAAACATGATTCTATAAAACCATAAAAAATTCTATATTTTAAATTTAAGTTATGAACTATTAAAACTACTCCTGTAAATACAGTTGGAATAATATACCTAAAATCCATTGTACATAAATATGGATATTTATAATTAAATAAATAGAAACTAATTATATTGGCTAACCATACAAACAAAAGTAAATTAATTATAAAATTATGTTCTTTTCTTTTAATCATATATTTAATCATAAATATGATTGAAGCTACTATCAATATAAAATTAACAAATACCATAAATATATGTATAAAATTTAAGTTACCATATAAATATTCTCCAAATATAGAACACTTAACAATATATGCAAAAATATTATAATCACCAGGTATAATACAAAATATTTTAAAAATAGATATAAAAGATATACTAAAAAATCTTTCAAACATCGAATAATTACCAGTATATAATAAATCATCAGGATAAGGTACACTATTACCATCAAATAAAATATATTCTCTAACTTGATACCATAATCCTATTGGAAGAGATATTAATCCAAATATAATTATTTGAGTTATTAACTTCCATATTTTATTCTTATCATTCTTATATAGTTCTATAAATTTCTTAATAAATACATATAATATAGGAATGGCCATAATTGCGCCATTTAATTTAGTCATAACACATAATCCAGTTAATGTAGCAAGTATTACTGTATTATACCAACTGGTATTGTAATACCAGTTAATTAAATAATATATTATACTAAATTCTAATAAAGTAAGTAAGCAATCATTATTAATACTTCCAGATAATATTATAAATGTAGGATAAAATGCCATAAAAGCATTTAATATAAATTTATATTTATCTTTTATTTTTAATTTATCTATTATCAAATAAGATACCATCATAATTAAAGATGAAAATATTACAGTTAATATTTGTAATCCTTCTAAACTTCTTTCTAATGGTAATCCTATTATACTATTTATTTTTAACCAACCTGCTCCTATTAAGTGAAAAAATGGTGGATGATAAAATTGCCAATCATTTGTAACTGGTAATTTACCAGTTTTATATAAATCATAAATATATCTAAGATGTCCATTACTATCTAATGTTTCAACATCATGTTGTCTTTCATATATACTAGTTTTAAGTATATATAAATTTCTAATTAATACACCTATCACTAATACTAATAATGTAATTGTTTTATAATTAAGACAATTATTTTTTTTACAATAAATAATATATATTAAAGATATCAAAGATATTAAAATAATAATAAATATATTTGCTTTTGAACCTATATATGGTTCAACCATATATATAAATAATTCAAAAACAATTAATAATAATGTATATAGAAAAAAACTACTTTTCTTCTTTTCCATCTAAATCCTTGCTTTCATGATAGTCTTTTTCAGTGTTTACGTTCCAAATATTTTCTCTACTCTTTTCTCCAGATATTATATTTTTAACAGTTTCAAACGATGTTATCATTGAGTGATCCATATTATTATATCTATGTTGTCCATTTCTACCTACACAATATAAATTATCAAACTTATTAACATATTTTATTACTTCATCTATATTTTCATATGTATCAAAATAAGCAGGATATGCTTTCTTTACCTTTTCTCTATGGGCGTCTATTACATCTTCTTTATCTATTATTCCCATATGTATTAATTCTTCTGTTGCGAACTTAATACATTCTGATTCAGTCATATTCCAAAAGTCATCACCTTCATTACAGAAGTATTCTAATCCTACCCATACAGTTTCTTCAGGTTTCTTAACCATATATGGACTCCAGTTATTAAATACTTGTATTCTACCTAATTTAACTTCTGGTTCTTGTACATATATCCAACAATCTGGAACTATATTATTTAATGTTTTTATTTTAGTAGTATTCTTTAAATTTAATTTTTTTAATAATAATCCTATTGTTACAAATTCTCTATAAGATAAACCTTGTGCTACCTTCTTTACCTTAGGTGGTAATTTACAATCTAAATCTAATACTAAATCTTTAAGTGGCATACTTGATATAAATATATCTCCTTTTATTACTTCTTCTTTACCACCTATAGTACATACTACAGACTCTATCTTTTTACCATTAGTGTTTATTTTTACTACCTGGTGGTTAAGTAAAACTTCACCACCTTTATTAGTAATCTCACTAGCTACTGTTTCCCATAATTGACCTGGTCCATATTTTGGATATATATATTCTTCTATTAATGATGTTTCTTTCTTTTTACTTAAATGTAACATATCTTTTAATACAGCAATTATAGATAATCCTTTTACTCTTTGACTTCCCCAGTCTGCTGATATTTCACTTGGATGTCTTCCCCATAATTTTTCTGTATATTTTTCAAAGAACATACTATATAGTTGTTTACCAAATCTATTTATATAGAAATTTTCTAGTGAATCTTCTTTCTTTTTTATTACCATACTTTTTAAATAACTAAATCCACTCTTTATTGTTCTTCCAGCACCCATATTAGTAAATGTTTGTAATTTTAAACTTATTGGATAATCAAAGAATTTCTTTAAATAATATATTCTTGATATTCTATTTCTAACAAGCATTACTCTATCTTCTACTTCAGGGTCTGGTCCTTCACTAGCAATATTTTTCTTTCTATCTAATTTTTTATCATCAAAAGATGGACTACCTTGTAAAGGTAGTATATTATTCCAAAATTCCATTACTTTAGGGTCTTTAGAAAAGAATCTATGACCGCCTATATCCATTCTATTACCCTTATAATTAACAGTTCTTGATATTCCACCAATACTATTTGATTCTTCTAAAATAACTACTTTATAATCTTTACTTTTAGTAAGTAATTCATATCCTGCAGTAAGTCCTGCAGGTCCCGCACCAATTATAACTACTTTCTTCTTCATGTTGATTCTCCCATCTAATTCAATTATAACATAAAAAAAGAAGATTAAATCTTCTTTTCATTCATATAAATTAGTGCAAATCTAAAAATATATAATAATGTTATTGAAATAATAATTCCACCTAATATATCTGAGAACCAATGTACTCCGGAAATTAATCTTCCAAATAAAATAATTGGCGCTACTACAATAGCAAGTTTATTAACATAAGTAGCTGCTTTAATTCTAGAATATTTTAATTTATTTAATATAATAGCACTTCCACAAATACACAATGATAATATTGTATGTGATGAAGGATAAGAAGCTTCTAATTCTCCATCAATTAATGTAGGTCTAAAATTTATTACAACTTTTTCAAAAAGTACATAAACAAATAAAACTGCTACATAAAATAATCCGATAGCAACTATTTCTTTATCTACTTTTTTAATACTCTTTCTAGTAATTAATTGATATCCTCCAACTAAAGCATACCCTCCTACTATTAAAAATGGAATATATCCTGCTATTTCAGATATATTATAAAAAGTCATATTAACTCCAAATAATTTATGGAAAAAATTATTTATAGTAGAAAAACCAACACTACTTCCTTGTGGTCCTATTTGAGAAACATCAATATATTTAACTAGTAATGTATATAAAATACATGCTCCTATTAAATATAAAGATATCTTAAACTCTTTTCTTTTTGTCATTTCATCGCCCTCTATCCAATATATAGTTTATAACAAAATAATAATTTTTACAACTAACATATTTTTCATATTTAATTAATAAAATATATTAAATATGAAAAAATTATCTATAAATATTTTAGGAATTATATTAATAGTTAATAGTTTAATATATATAATAGCTAATCTAAATTTAATAGATTGTGGTTATTCTTATTTTAAATTTTTAAATGTATTTGAACTTATATTTCTAATATTAGGAATTATAATGTTAATACTAAATAATAAGGGAGGAATTAAATGAATTATATACATAATATATATTTAAATTTTAATAATGAGTATTATGATTTTTATGAATGGGTGGATAATGATAATATTATCCACCTTAATAAGATACCTATAATTAAAGTAAATAGTAATATACTAAAAGAAATCTTAATAAATAAAATACTAATAGATAATGAACTTTATAAAAGAATTAATAATAAAACAGAATCAAATACTAATAAATATAAAACAAGTTTACTTATTACTGATAACAAAGATATAATAGCACTATCTTTTGATAAAAATCGTATATCTACATATATATCATCTTTAGTACTTAGTGATGAACTAGATATATTAAATGAAATAAATAATATTAAAGAATATAATTTAAAATATAAAATAGTATCAAAAAGAAAATATATAACTGATACTAGAGAGGATTTAAAAATGAAAAAATATATATTAAAAAACATAAAAAATACCTCATATGATAGATTAAAATATATTTATTATGATTGTTTTAATAAAGAAGAAAATAATTATGATATCATGTTTAAAAATATAATAAAAAAATTAAAAGTAGATAATAAATTAGTAAGTAAAATTTATAATACTTTAAATCCTATATCTAGTAATTAATATGATATAATTAATTAGAGGTGTTGTTATGCAAGAAGTAACAATTATAGATTATGATCATCAAGGAAGAGGTATGGCTAGGATAAATAATAAAATATGCTTTATACCTAATACTATGATAGATGAAGTAGTTAAAATTAATATTACAAAAGAAAAAAAGAACTTTATGGAAGCTGAAGTAGTTGAGTATATTAAAACTAATCCAAATAGAAAAGATAATTTATGTCCTTATTATACTACATGTGGAGGATGTGATATCCTCCACTTAAGTTATGAAGATCAACTAAATTATAAATATAATAAAGTTATAAACATAATAAATAGATATGTAAAAGAAGATATAAAAATAAATAATATAATAAGTGATAAACAATTTAACTATAGAAATAAAGTTACTCTACAAGTAGATAAAAATAAAATAGGATTTTATAGTAAAAAATCAAATACTATTACTCCTATTAAAGAATGTAAATTACTTGATGAATCATTAAATAACTATATCAAAACAATTACTAATACTAGTGAGAAGATAGTACTTAGAACTAATGGTACTGATGTACTAGATAATTATCAAGATAGAATAATTAAATATATTGGAGATAAAAAATATTCTGTATCACTAGAATCATTCTTTCAAGTAAATGACAATGTTACATATAAAATGTATGAAAAAGTTAAAGAATATGTAAACTCTAGTAAAGAAGATTATGTACTAGATTTATATTGTGGTACTGGCACTATTGGCATATATTTAGCAGATAACGCTAAAGAAGTATTAGGTATAGAAATAAATAAACAAGCTATTAAGGACGCTAATAAAAATAAAGAATTAAATAATTTAGATAATATTACATTTATTGCTGATGATGTAGCTAAAGTAATTAATAAGATAGAGTTTAAACCTAGTATTGTGGTGGTAGATCCACCACGTGCTGGTTTAGATGAAAAAACTATTAAAGAAATAATAAAAATGAATCCTAAAAGATTAGTATATGTATCATGTGATCCTATGACATTTGCAAGAGATTTAAATATATTAAAATATTATTTTACAATTAAGGAAATAACTCCATTTGATATGTTCCCTAATACATATCATGTAGAAAATGTATGTTTACTTGAAAGGAAATAACTATGAATAGTTCTAATTGTTTAAGGATGCAATATAAATTATTAAAAGATATGTACTTTGATAAAAAGCAAGAAACTAATGATTATATATTATGTACTTCTAATATATTAAAGGATTACTTTTGGAATATAGCATACATAAAAAATAAATTAAATGATAATATACTAAATGAAATAGAAAATAAATTTAAAGAAATAGATTGTATCCCCTCTTTATATATTGGAAGAGATGATACATATTATGAAGATAATAAACAGTTTATACTAAATAATAATTATAAACTTAATGATACAGATGTAATTATGATATTAGATAATTATAAAGATACTGATATTAATATAAATATAAAAGTAGTAAAAACAGAATTAGATTATAATGATTATATGTATTCTTTAGCATCAGCTTATAATGATAATATAGAAAATGAAGATGAAAATGTATATGCTGATTCTATTACTAAAGAATATTATACTGCTATTAAGAACTCTATAGATAGTAGTAAAACTTTTAATATTGTAGGTTATAATAATGATAATATACCAGTAAGTGTAGCTACATTAAACTTAGTAGATGGTATAGGTATGATTAATAACGTTGGTACTACTCAAGGACATTGGAATAAAGGTTATAGTAAGCAAGTACTTACATATTTAATTAAACTATTTAGAGAAAATGGTGGTAACCATTTGTTATTAGTAACAGAACATAATAGTAAAAATCAAACATATTATGAAAAATTAGGATTTAAAGAATTATATGTAATGGAACAATATATGAAATAAGGTGAATGTAGTTATGCAAATAATAGAAATAAATGTAGATAATAAAGAATACCAAATCAAATGGGCTTTATCTGAATTTTTTGGGGAATTAAAAGGTATGAAATTTAATCTTAATGAAGTAGCAGCAGATCAAATAGTTAAACTTACTAATTTATCAGAGACTGCTAAAATATTATTATCAGCAGTAGCTGGAGCAGTAATACAATATTTAATGGATAATAATTGTCCAATAGATAGTATATTTAATAATGGATATTTTATTGTAAAATAGGAACAAGTAGTATGGATAAAAATGAAATATTAAATGCTGTAGCACCTTGTTCTATGTTTTGTAAAACATGTACTGGTTGTAAATATGGAGATATAAGTAAACTCTCTAAAGAATTATTAAGATTACTTGAGGGTCATAAAGAATTTTTAGATAAAAATTTAACTAAAGATTATAGACATAAACTAGATGAATATATAATTTTTGAAAAAAAATTAAAGAAATTTTCTAATCCTAAATGTAATGGTTGTAGAACTGGTGGAGCTAATGGTTGTAGTATTAAAGGATGCTTTATTAACGAATGTGTAAAAGAACATAATGTAAATTATTGTGGAGAATGTTCCCTATTTCCTTGTGATAAAGTAAATAAAAAGATATTTAGTGAAAATATAATTAATAAATGGTTAGAAGGCAATAAAATAATAAAAGAAATTGGTATTGATAAATATTATGAAGAAAGAAAGGATATTCCACATTATATAGAATATAAATAGGAAAGATATTATGGATAGAAAAGAAATATTAAATAAATTTTATACTGAAAGTTGTAATGAAGATGCTAGATTAGTTAGTAGACATGGGCAAGTAGAATTTATTACAACTACAACATATATAGAAAAATACCTTAAACCTGGTGATAAGATATTAGAAGTTGGTGCTGGTACTGGTAGATATTCCTTATATTATGCAGATAAAGGATATGATGTTACATCTATTGAATATATAGAACATAATGTAGAAATACTAAAAAGTAAAATAACAGATAATATGAATATTAATGCTTCACAAGGTGATGCATTAGATTTAAGTAGATTTGATGATAATACTTTTGATGTAACTTTAGTACTAGGTCCCCTATATCATTTATATAATGATGATGATATAAATAAAGCTATTAATGAAGCTATTAGAGTTACTAAAGAAAATGGCATAATAGCCATTGCATATCTTACAAATGATTCTATTATGATAGAATGGGCATTAATGGATAATCACTTAATAGATGGATATCCTAATGACTTTGATGAAAACTTTAGATTAAAAAGATATCCTGAAGGAATATTTGCACCATTCTATATATCAGAATTTAAAAATATAATGAGTAAATTTAATGTAGAATTACTTAACAATGTAGCAACAGATGGTTTTACTAGACATGTAAAGAATAAAATTGATACATTAACTGATACTGAATTTAATATATATATGAGATATCACCTATCTACTTGTGAAAGAGAAGATTTACAAGGATATAGTAATCATATGTTATATATATGCAAGAAAAAATAGAATACACATGATATTAAGATACTTATTTAAGAAATAAGTATCTTTTTTTTCTAGAAATAAGAATGAATAGAATTTGACAATTATTAAAAAGCATTTATAATATAGCAAAAAAAAAGGGGGATTTTATGAATATAATAGAATTAATGGAAACAGATATTTCAAAGGATTTATCTACTAGAGCATCAAATATATTAATAAGAAATGGATTAGGTAGTATTTATGCAATTATTTTGTATAAGAAAGAAAATTTGATTAAACTAAGAACTATGGGACAAAAAACCTATGCCGAAATAGAAGAAAAATTACATTCTTTAGATATTGATTTAGATAATGAAGAAGAATGTAAAAAAATGATAAAGTTATATATAAGTGAAAAAATAAATGAAATGGGTAACGTAGTAGAACTTATTGAAACAACACTTACTTTTTTAAATGAGAAATCAAAATGGAAAGCATTTAACAATGCTTTAAATACATTATCTAATTATGATTACAAGACAATATATGATTTATTAAAAGAAAAAAAACATATTTTAAAACAAAAATTAGATTCAAATGATATATCAAATATAGATAAAGTATATAATACTTCTTTTCTTACACAATATGGATGTTTAGTTATTGCTTTAATGAAATATGGGATAAACCTTGAAGATAGTGAAAGTTGTGAAATTTTACTTTCATACTATGAAGATTCAAAAAAACAAAAAGAAATTAACTTAAACGAGTTAAAAGAAGAAAATGAGCAATTACAAACTACTTTAGATAATAAAAAAGATCTATTAACTAGAGTTAAAATTGAATTAGAAAGAAAAACACAATTAGAAAATTCTCTAACGGAATGTGATGGAATTTTAAGAGAATTATTTGCTGAATATCTTAAATTAACTCAAGAAGAGGAAAAGAAATATGAAAAATAATAGTTTAGAAGAATTATTAGAACAACTAAAAGAAGAAAATGATAATTTAGAAGGAGTTCTAAATCAATATAAAATTACTATTCAAAAATTACAAAATGAAATTAATATATTAAAAGAAAACAAATAAAAAAGAGCATAGCTCTTTTTATTTTTGAAATTTAGATAAATCAGTTACATATGCTGCAAAATAAGGTAAATCCTTATCTTTTTCTTTTAAATAAATAACAAATGAAGTATTATATGAAAAATATCTTGGATTTTTATTAGGGTCATATGCACTTGTCATTTCAGTTGAAATAGCAGCTTCACTTTTAATATCTCCACCTGATTCACTTAATTGAAATTGTATAGTTTGAACAGCTTTATTAATTTGTCTTTCACTACCATCACTTTGTTTAAATTTTAAACCAGCTAATTCATCAAACTCTTTATATAAATTAAATTTTAAATAAGGAACAAATACCCCATCATCCTTTTCAATCTTTTTAGACCCTTTATAAGTTTTTTCATTTTCCATTACTTGTTTATATAAATCATTAAAATTATTAATTTTATCATTTGTAGAAACTAAAATAATTTCTTCATTTTCTTTAGTTTGTAATTTAATAGCATGTCCTTTATCAGAATAATATAATACATCTACTTGATCTGAACCATCTCTATTATCATCATCAATACCAAAATATCTATAATCACCATTTCCATTAAATCCACTATTTTCTAATTGTTTAAATGGTGTTTTAAATGTAAATTTTTTATATAACATAGCGTATATAAAATCAACAGTACTATTCTCTTCCCAATTAAAACTATTTAATATATCACTTGTTTGATTAAACTTCTCTTTAATAGCTTTTTCTATTTCACTTTTTGTTTCTGGTGTTTGTTTTCCTACTTTAGTATAATATCCATTATCACTTAAATATGATTTATTAAATACAGTTTTATTTAAATTAAGAATTTGTTCTGTTGGATTATCAACAATTATATCCCCTTTTACAAATTCTTCTTTTAATATATTCCATACTAAATTAAATGTTCCACACCATGTAGTATTATCTAAAATTGTATCTTCCAAAGAAGTTACTACATTAATATCTTTTGTAAATTCAATATCTTTTTTTTCTTCTTTTTCACTTGGCTTATCGCCAGTTTTACTACTTTTTGAACCACATGCTGTTAAAGTAACAACTAAACAAAATACCCCTAAAAATGTTAATATTTTCTTCATTCTATCACCATACCAATTATAACATATCATACATTTTCAATCAACATCAGTAATAATTTATGCTATAATATTGATATCACTAATGAGTGGATATATAAATAGATATGGAGTAAATATGAAAGATTTAAATCAACTAGATATAAAAAATAAGAAATATATTATATTTGATATGGATGGAACATTAATAGATTCTATAGGAGTATGGAATTATACTGATCAAAAACTTATTCTTAAGTATTCAGATGCATATATTGATGAAAGAACTATACAATCACTTAGAGATTCATTTTTAGATAATAATACTAAAGGAGATACATATATAGAATACTGTAAGTATTTAACAAAAATATTTGATTTAAAATGTGATTATAATGAGCTTAATAGAGAAAGAGGTTTAACTGCTACTAAAATATTAGCTACTCAGTTAATATATAAAAATGGTGCTGTTGAATTATTATATAAATTAAAAGAATTAGGTTTTACTTTAGTATTAGCTACTATGACTACTAAAAAACAAATTGATACTTATTCTTATGAAAATCCCCTTATGTCAAAACTAATTAATTTATATGAAGTATTTGACTATATTACTACTATAGATGATGTTAAAAAAAAGAAGCCTAATCCAGAAATATATTTAAATATATTAAACCATTTTAATGCTAATAAAGAAGAATGTTTAATATTTGAAGACTCATATACTGGAGTATTAGCAGGTAAAAACGCTGATATAGAGGTAATAAATATATATGATAAATTTTCTGATTTAAAAAGAAAAGCTATAGAATCAATAACAGATTATAAAATAGATACTTTTGATGAATTTATAGAATACTTATTAAAAAATTATACTAAACAAAAAACAAAAAGAAAAAGAATATAATATATTCTTTTTTTTATATTATAAATTTAATACCTATAATAACTAATATTAATCCACCTATTATTTGAGCTTTAGACTTATATTTACTACCAAACTTATACCCTACTTTTATACCAATACAAGATAATATAAAAGTAACTATAAATATAATTAAACAAGAAATAAAAATATTTAAACTAAGTAATGAAAATGTTATACCTACTGATAATGCATCTATACTAGTAACAATACTAAGTATAAACATTTCTTTAATAGATATACTATCAGTAATATCATTTTCAATACTATTTGATTCTCTTATCATATTAATACCTAATAATACTAATAATATAAAACATATAATATGACTATATACTTTTATATTACTACCTATATAGTTACCAAAATAATAACCTATTAAAGGCATAATAAATTGAAATATAGAAAACCATAAAGATATTACAATCATCTTATATATAGATAATTTATTCATACATAAACCCTTACATATAGATACACTACACGCATCACTAGCTAAACCTACACCAATAAATATTATCTCTATTATATTCATATATCACCATATTAAAATATTAATTAAAAATAAATATATAAACCATACCATGTATATATATAAATAAAATACTTTATATCTTTTAATCATAATAATCAAAATAATAAAATTAAATATAATAACTATTAAACTATAAAATATATTCTTATATAAGAAAAATAAAAATAACCATATAATATTTAAAAGTATATGTAATCTAAAATAATATATATCATCTAAAGTCTTTTTTATTTTATATACTACTTTATATAAAATAATTAGCATACTATAGAATAGAAGTATATATAATTTTTTAGGTAGTATATAGTTATAGTTTATATAGTTAAAATAGTACATTTTACTTAATATACCTGGTAGTATTATTTGTATTAAATATAACATTAATTTCATTACTATATAGTATGTTTTAAATACTAAAATATTCTTATTAGCACTTACCCTTGACAAGTGCTAAAGAAAGTGTTAACATTTATATTGTAACTAAGAAAGAAGGATACACATGAGTAAAAAACAATTTAAAGCTGAGTCTAAAAAGTTATTAGACTTAATGATTAATTCAATATATACTAATAAGGAAATATTTTTAAGAGAATTAATTTCTAATGCTAGTGACGCTATGGATAAATTATATTTTAGATCACTAACAGATAAAAATGTAGATATTGATAGAGATGAATTTAAAATTGAAATAAGTGTTGATAAAGAAAATAGAACTATAACTACTGAAGATAATGGTTGTGGTATGAATGAAGAAAATCTAGAAATAAACTTAGGTACTATTGCTAAAAGTGATACTCTAGATTTTAGAGAACAAAATAAAGATAAAGCACTAGATATTATAGGACAATTTGGTGTAGGTTTTTATTCAGCATTCATGGTAAGTGATAGAATCGAAGTAGTAAGTAAAGCTTACGGAGATAAACAAGCTTATAAATGGGAATCTAGTGGTGCTGAAGGATATACTATCGAAAAAGTAGATAAAGAAGACTATGGTACTATAATTACATTACATATTAAAGAAGATACTGAAAATGAAGATTACACACAATTTTTAAATGATAATAAGATTAAAGAATTAATTAAGAAATATTCAGATTATATTAAGTACCCTATCAATATGGATGTAGAAGAAGAACAACTTAAAGAAGGTACTAAAGATGAATACGAAAAAGTAATTAATCATGAAACAATAAATAGTATGCAACCAATATGGAAAAAAGATAAAAAAGATATTACTGATGAAGAATATAACGAATTCTATAAAACAACATTCTATGACTATGAAAATCCTATTAAAACAATTCATACATCTGTTGAAGGATTATGTAGTTATAATGCCCTACTATATATTCCAAATCATGCTCCATATGATTTCTATACAAAAGAATATAAAAAAGGATTACAATTATACTCAAATGGAGTATTAATAATGGATAAATGTGAAGACTTACTACCAGACTACTTTAGTTTTGTAAGAGGATTAGTAGATAGTAGTGACTTATCACTTAATATATCTCGTGAAATATTACAACAAGATCACCAAGTAAAATTAATAGCTAAAAACATTGAAAAGAAAATCAAAAAAGAATTACAAGATATGTTAGAAAATGATAGAGAAAACTATGAAAAATTCTTTGAGGCATTTGGTATTCAATTAAAATTTAGTACTTATAATAACTTTGGTATGAATAAAGATGCTATTAAAGACTTATTATTATTCTACTCTTCTAAACAAAAGAAATTAATAACTATTAAAGAATATATAGATAATTTAAAAGATGGCCAAGATAAAATATATTATGCTTGTGGAGAAAGTAAAGATAAAATAGATTTAATGCCTCAAATAGAACAATTTAAAGAAAAAGACTATGATGTATTATATCTAACAGATTATGTAGATGAATTTACTATGCAAGCATTAATGGAATATGAAGGAAAGAAATTCACTAATGTATCAAGTGAAAACTTAAATCTTGAAAGTGAAGAAGATAAAAAGAAAATAGAAAAAGAAAATGAAGACAACAAAGATATGCTAGAATTAATGAAGAAAACACTAAATGACAGTGTACATGATGTTAAATTCACTAATAGATTAAAGAATCACCCAGTATGTTTATCAAGTGAAGGACCAATATCTATTGAAATGGAAAAAGTAATGAGTGTAATGCCTACTGATCAAAAAATAAAAGCATCAGCAGTACTAGAAATAAATGAATCACACCCTATTGCTACTAAAATAAAAGAATTATATAAGAATGATACAAAAGAATTAGAAGAATATACTAAAGTATTATATGCTCAAGCAAGACTTATTGAAGGATTACCAATAGATAATCCTACTGAAATAAGTAATATAATATGTAATATGATATCTAAATAACTGGTTTATAACCAGTTTTTCTTTTATATAAACAATAAATATGTTATAATATATTTATAATAAGGTGGTGTATAATGAGTTTTGTAGAGAAAGCTAAATATAAGTATGGTACTGGATTTGCTAAACAATGTATCAAAAGTATTATGAAACAAAATAAAATTGATACAGTTGAAGAACTTGTAAAAAACTTTAATACTTGGGATGAAGTTAGACAAGCTTGTAAATACAAAGAACCTAATTACGCTAATATAATTGGTAATCATGGTATTACAATGACTGAAGAATTATATCAAAAGATTATTGAATTATTAAAAGAAGAAGAAAAAAAAGCAAAAGAATTAAAATCTGATGTTAAAACTACCATAATAAATGGTAAAGAGATTTCTACTGTTACTGATTCTGTAACAGGTGAAAAGAAAATCTTTGATAATTCATATTCAAATGAGAGCATTGAGTCTCAAATGGAACAAGTTCAAAAAGAACATAAGCAATTTCAAAATTTATTAGATGATAATACTCTTGGGGTAATACAATTTATGGAAAAAAATATAAAAATCACACCTGAAACTCAAGAGTCTAATGAAATTAAATCAGATAATTTAAATGAAGAAGAACAAGCAATTACAAAAGTGGTAAAAACATTTGAAATGGATATTGGACATCCAGTACAAATAGATTTATCAGGAAAAATAATTTATGATGGTGAAAATATTTATACTATTGAAAAACGTGATGGAGAATATCAAATTATAAGTCAAGAAACAAAAGAAAAACAAGAAGAAAATAAAGGTCCGCAACTAGTTATGAAAAAAAATAATATAGATAAAGCGGCTTAATAGAAATGAGGTCATATTATGAATAATGAAGAATTAAATCAAAATCCAGTACAACCTGCACAACCAACTGCACCAGTTGTACCAAATCCTGAACCACAAGTTCAACCAGTTATGCCAGAGGTTTCAACTCCTGCACCAGCACCTGTTGCACCTGTAGCTCCAATTCCACAAACTCAAATCAACCCAACAGCTGCTATTGCAGACGCAACTGCTATTCCAACTGTAGAAGCTGGTTTACCAGCTGCACCTAAAGCAGAATCACCTATTATAGCTGAGGCTAAACCAGAAGTAGAAACACCAAGCGTTACTGAACCAGTAAGTGAACCTGTAGCTGAACCAATAGTTACAAACTCAACTGAAGATATTTCTGATGTAGCCAATACTACATTCGATTATAATGCTTTATATGGAGTTCAAAAAACTGATGAAGAATTAGCTAAAGAAGAACAATTAGATGTTGTAGATAAACCAATGTTTACAGCATCAGAAATTGTAATTGAATCACCTACTATAACAAATAGAACAAGTGAAGATGTAGTACCTGAATTCAATGTTAATGCTCTAGATACAAATGCTAACGCAAATACTAAAACAACAGATAGTGCTATGAACGATGATGAAAAAGATAAAGCTGAATCAAGAAGAGCATTAACTTGGTTAATTGTATTAGGATTATTAATGATAGTATTCTTAGTTGGAGTACTTCCTATTATTACAAAATAAAAAAGCATAAATTTTATGCTTTTTTTTACTATTTAAATACATCACTAAAATTACCATTAGTAAATATATCTATTTCTCTTCCATCAAAAGTAACACCTTTAATATTTAAATCTTTACTACCTATCATAAAGTCAACATGACTTTTACACTTATTCATATTGTTTATTTTTAATTCTTCTTCAGTCATATCAGTTCCACCCTCTAAACATTCTGGGAATGAATCACCTAAAGCTAAATGACAAGCAGCATTCTCATCAAATAATGTAGTATAAAAAACAATATTTGAATTAGATATAGGTGAATCATATTCTACTAAAGCAACCTCACCTAATCTATTAGAATTCTCACATAAATTAATTAATCTATCTAGTGTTTCATATCCTTCTTCTGCTCCATAATCTATTACTACACCATTATCAAATTTAATCCAAAAATTATTAATAATGTTATCTTGATAACTAAGTGGTTTAGTTGAATAAACTACACCACTTGCTGTATTAGCATTAGGAGAAGTAAATATCTCTTCAGTTGGATAATTTACTAGTACTTCTTTACTGGTAGCGAGTTTCTCTCTACCAGTTGCCCATAATGTAGTAGGATTAAGTTCTATACTAAAATTAGTACCAAGACTATTACTATATATTAACTTTTTAAAGTTATAACTATTTAATTTATCTTTTCTTTCTACTAATTTATTTAACTTATTATTTAGAGCTTCAATTGGATTATTTTCTTTTACACCACATATATCAAATATCTTATCCCATAATTCATCAACAGGATTTGACGAATTTGGAAATAACTTAGTAGCCCAACTATATGTTGGAACACATGCTATACACCAAGGTACCATTGATTTATCTCTTAAATCATCAAATTCTTTTCTTGTCTCTAATCCATAAACAGCTACTTTACCTAATAATTCACTATCAACATCTTTCATAAGTCCAGGAGTTTCACTTGATAACATAACAAATGCTGCTCCTTTTTTTGCATATTCATTCCATATACTTCTATCAAACAACTTATTATTTTTTAAACTGTCAAAATCTAAATTAACTAACATATCATGTTTTAAATTAACATCTATAGAATCAAAATATATATCTTTAACACCAATCTTAAAAGCTTCATTAGCAAGTATTCTAACAAACTCTGCATTTTCACTATTATAACTTATAAATAAAGGTTGATTATTTTCTACCTGTAAACATACATTTAATATCATATCAGCATATTTTCTTTTTAATTCTTCCACTATATATACCCTCTTTCTATATATATTATACACAAAAAAGAAGTTATATTACATAACTTCTTTATTCTTATCCATATTATTTTCTTCAATAACTTCTTCTTTTTCTTTATCTATAACTGGTGGATGTTCTTCTTTATAAAATGGTGGAACATCATTATCAATCATTTTCTTTATTTCTTCTTCTTTCTCATTTGATAGTTCTCCACCAGTTGTAGTTATATCCTCATTCTTATTACCTTTAATAATCTTAAATATAATACTTGCTATTACAGCTAATACAGCTATTATAACTAATATTATTACATACTTATTAATAGTATTAAATAAACTATCCTTTATAGAGGTAATTATATTATCTAACTTCTTATCCCCTATTTTAATATCCTGAGTATCTAAGAATGTTTCTAAAGCAAATCCTCCTATATAAAGCATACCAGCTGATAATAATGCAGGAATATATATACCACTTAATTTCTTTCTAGCTAATAATAAAGTTAATCCTATTAATCCTACAAAAGCACATAATGAATATAATCTT
>Ga0247608_10003271_pt1 | contig 19095 bp, 12 predicted proteins | sample 176DNAGHGlowgp2_FD_193490 | JGI IMG/M metagenome (GOLD analysis project Ga0247608, IMG submission 193490) | Sheep rumen microbial communities from Palmerston North, Manawatu-Wanganui, New Zealand - 1766 DNA GHGlow gp2 | ecosystem: Host-associated > Mammals > Digestive system > Stomach > Rumen ...
AAAATAATAATGATATTCCTGAAATAAATATTAAAACAGCTTTTTTTGCTTTTTTAATATCGAAATCAATATTGTCAATTTCAAATTTAATATTATCGAAATCAATATTATTTTCTTTTTTTAAATCTATTCTTTGAGATATAAAATTAAATAATATTGTTGCTAAAAGTCCAATAAAACATGATATAAACATTGTTATTAATATATAATTACTGTTTAATCTTAATAAATGTGTTGTTGCTAAAAAAGGAGAAGATATAGGACTACATAATGATCCATGATTAGCAGCTATAACACAAGCAGTTAAAGGATATATTGGTTTTATTCTTTCTTCAATAGATATTTTTGCTACTAGAGGTAATATCGTTAAAACTATATATGAAGTTCCACATAATATTGTTGCAAAAAAAGTAAATAATGGAGCTATTATAGTTATAAATGTTCGATGTTTTATTATTATTTTTTCAATAATATTTGCTATTAATTTTATTCCACCAGAAGCTGCTAATGAACTAGAAGCTGTAATTACTGATAAAATTATTAAACCTAATGATAATGCAGGTTTATATATTGGTTTATTGAATATTAGTGAATATATTAATAATCCTAAAACAGACATTAAACCAAGACTACCTTTTTTTTTAAGTCCTAATATTACAACAGTTGTAAATATAAAAAACTCCAAAACTAACATATCCTTAAATAACTTTTATAAAAAAAATAAGAAATAAAAAAACTATCTATAAATATAATTTTCAGTAAAATTGTAATAAAAAATGGAATTTTTAGCTAAAATTATCTTTGAATAAGTTTGATGGAAATGGAATATATCCATCATCTTTATCAGAAAGTGTTTTTGATGCTCTGTAGCCATATGTATATAATATCCATAAATAGTCAATATTAACTATTTTATTATATGTTTGAGCTATTATAAAATCAAGTACTTTATCTTTATCTTTATCTTTATCTTTAAAATTTTCTATCATTAATTTTATAGAATTTAATAATGATGTATTTACAATAATTAATGCTTTTGCTCTTTCATAGAAGAATTTAGCTCCGTAATATTTTTCAAAAAATTCTTTATTACTACTTCTCATTTTTTTAAAATTTTCAGAATTATTATTGAGATATTTTTCGAATGTTTCATTTGTTTTTTTTTCATAATCAAGTTCAATAATTAATAATTTTAAAAACATATCTGCAACTTTATATTTTTTATCATTTTCCATTTCTTTAAATTTTTCATTAAACGGTTCATAATATTTTTCATAATATTCCTTTTTATCGTAAATATCAGAACAGCTACTTAAGAAAGTTTTAATAGTAATTTTTTTTTTAGGTGAGAATTTTAATTCACCTTCATCATTTTCTAATAATTTAGAGATATCTTCGTCTTCATTTATCTTATTTATATCTAATTTACCATTTATAAAGTCGTTTTTATCGATAATGTTAGTTAAATTATGTATACAATCTATTATATACTTTTTAAAAGACATTGTAAAATATCTATTTTCTAAATATTTATCAGAACTATAACATTTAAAAACATTTAAGTTTATGTAAAAAAATAGATTTAACAGTACTTTTATATATTGTTTAATCATAAATTTGTAGGTGATATTGGATTTGAACCAATGACTTTTTCGATGTGAACGAAACACTCTACCACTGAGTTAATCACCTTTATTTTTAGTTAATATATTTATTACAATAATATCAATTACGTTTTAAAAATTAAAATTATTACATAAAAGTTATAATTACTATATTTAAATCTATTTATATTAAATTAATATTCAGTATTTTATGGTTAATAAACTGTAAATTTAAAATAATTCTAATTATAAAAATAACAACTTGTAGTTATAATAATAAAATTTTTATTAAAAATAAATAATCAATATATTAATTTTATTTTTAATTAATATATTTAAAAATTAAATTTTAAAAATTTTTTTTGTACTTTTTTAAACAAAAAACGTTACATATTATGAAGAAGTTTATATTAACAGTAAATTGCATTCCGTCATTAACTTTTGGAATGGATAACGAAAATATTGAAAATTTGAATATTAATAATATTATTGAAGAAAATAGTATTAATGGAACTATTAATATTAATAATATATTTGACAAAAATAACAAAACAAAATATAATTTCGATCAAATAAAAAGCATTTTAGAAAAAAATAAAATAAATTACGAAGAATATAAAATATTATTAGATACATTTGAAAATAAAGATTCTGATTATATCTTTAAAATATTAGAAAAAATTGAAGAAGATAATATAATAAAATTAAAAGATATCGAAAATATAATAAAAATTGAAGGCGATAAAGATTCATTAAAAAAAAAAATTGAAGAAGATGTAAATTATATAAATGCTGTTTTTAATAATAAATTTTTTTATAATTTTTCTGATACTGTCGATTTATATAAAATATATCTTATAATTCACACAATACGTTTAATTTTAGAAAGAAATCAAAGTATTAGTAATTTAATTAATGAATCATTTTATAAGATTGATTACAATTTTATTTTAGGTGATTTTAAAGATAATACTTATTTTTGTGATAATTTAGATAAAATTTTAAAAAAATATGATCGTAAATTAGATATTAATTTTATAAAAAAAATATTTAAAGGTAAACTTAATGAAAAAGACACAAATGCTTTTTGTGAGACTTTTGATAAATTTTTTATATTAACCTTTAATAATGAATATTTAACAAAAGATTATTATTATACAAAAAATTTTTTAGATAATAGTAAAAAAGATTATAATATTTTAGACGAATTAATAAATATAGATAAAAATATAGATGAAAAAATACTAAAAAAAACAATATGTATAATGTTTACAACATTACATGAGTTTAATCATTTTATTTTAAGATTAATAAAATCAATAAAAAGTGGAAAAGTAGAAAAATACCATTATTCAACTGAAGAAATAAAAAAAGATTTTATTGAAAAATTTAAAGATTATGAAAATTTTAAAGATTATTATGAAGATGTTAATTTTTACTTAAATAATGAATTTAAATTAGAAGATATTTATAATAATATTAGTGAAAATTTAATAAAAAATTATACTAATTATTCATTAAAAAAAATCAATAAAGACTATAGTAAATTAAGTGAAAATGATAAAAAATTAATTACAGATTTTATAAATTTAAAAAAATATAAAAATGAAATTTCTGAAGTAAAAAATAAACTAAACATACTAAACAAAAAAAATTTTTTTAAATATCTCTATGATAAAAATTTTTTTATTGGAGATGAATACTCTATTTATATAAAATATTTTGATTTAAATACTGATAAAGATCTTTATAATGATTTTTTATATTATTATGATACTTTTACAGTAAAATGTAATTTAGAAGAGAAAGATAAAGAAGATCTGTTTTTATTTTATAAATTTTTACTACTTAATAAATATGATTTTAACGGTAATCAAAACACGATTGATCAATATATAGATATGTATTTAAGAGAAAGTTTAAAATATAAATATAAGTTGGAACAAATAAGATTAAATGAAAAAAAAGACTATTCTAATATAAAAGATATTATTATTAAAGTAAATACAGGTGAATGTTTTGCTGATGTTTTTGCTTATTCTAATATGCCTTTTAAAATAAAAAAAGAAATGAGATCTTTAGGATATTGGCAAAGATATATTATAAAATATTTTTCAAAAGAATTATTCATTAAATAAAAATAATATTATATAATCTCTATTTTTATAATTTTAACTATTAAAAATTTTTTATTTTGTATTTTTTTATTAAACGGAAAATATTGCATATTATGAAGAAGTTTATATTAACAGTAAATTTTATTCCGTCATTAACTTTTGGAATGGAAAACGAATACTTAAACGATAACGATATTGAAAATTTGAATATTAATGAAATAATCCAAGAAAATAATAATCGCAATATTATTAATATTAATAATATAATTGAAGAAAATAACAAAACAAAATATAATTTCGATCAAATAAAAAGCATTTTAGAAAAAAATAAAATAAATTACGAAGAATATAAAATATTATTAAATTTTTTGGAAAATAAAGATTTAGATATTTTATTAAAAGAAAAAATATTAGAAAAAATTGAAGAAGATAATATAATAAAATCAAGTGATATTGAATATTTTTTTAAAATTGAAAATGAAAAAAATAATTTAAAAAGTAAGATAGATGAAGAAGTAGAATTTATAAATAATGTTTTTAAAGGAAAATTTTTTTATAAATTTTCTAAAGATATTGATATATGTAAAATTTATTTAATAATACATTCTATATATTTAATATTAAATAGAAATAAAGATATCAATAATATTATTTCAACTGCATTTGATAAAATGGATTGTAAATTTGTTCTGAGTGATTTTAATTTAGATATCTATATGTGTGATAAAATAGATGAAGTTTTAAATGAATACAAAATTAAATCAAATTTTACTTCTTTAGATAAAGATAATTATGGAAAAATAAAAGATATTGAATTTAGTGCATTTGTAAGTATTATAAAGAAATTCTTCACAATAAATTTTGAAAATGATTTTCTTATTAAAGATAATTATAATACAAGTGAATATATTTCTAGTATATTAGATACACATACTATTTTAGATGATTTAATTAATCTAGAAAAATATAAAGATAAACAACAATTAACAAAAATTGTTAACATAGTTTTTACAACATTACATGAATTTAATCATTTTATTTTAGCTATTATAAAATCATTAAAAAATGAAAAAATAGAAGATTATATTATATATAATGGAAAAATTCAAGAAGAATATCAACAGATAAATAATGAAATAAAAGAAGTATATATAGAAAATTTTAAATATAATAATGATTTTAAAGTTTATTATGAAGATGTTAGTAATTATATAAATTATACTGGAAAACCAGAAAATATTTTAAAAAATAAAAATGATGAAGAATTTATAAGAAATTATACATGGTATTCCCTTTCATATTTTGATGAAAAAAATAATATTTTTAAAGTTCCTGATCCTTTTTTTATACAAGAATTACTTAAATTTAAAGAAATTAAAGAAGAATTTTTAAACATAAAAGAAATTATAAATAAATACGAGTTCTTAAAATATCTTTATAGTTTAGGTTTTTTAAAGAAAAACTGTGAATCTGATAAAAATAATTGTAATAAAGAAAACTATAATGAAATATATGAAACATTTTTATTTCATTATAATAATATTTTTAAATCAGAGGATGATAATTTAGATAAAAAAAGAAAAATATTTTTGTTAGATTTTTATAAATTTTTATTACATTATAATTTCAATTTTGATGATATTAATAATTTCAATATATATATAAATGCGTTTATTGAAGGAGTTTCAAAACATTTAGAAAATTTACAAAAAGAATTCCCTATTATAAAAGATTATAAAACTAATGTAAATATTTTAGAATGTTTTGCAGATGTTTTTGCTATTTTTTATATGCCTTTTAAAATGCCAGAAAAAATGAGATCATTAGGAATTTGGCAAAAATATATTTTTAAATATTTTTCAGAAAAATTTAAAAATAAAGATGAAATTATTGAAAGAAATAAAATTAAAAATGAAAATAAAACTATTGATGATGTAGAAAATGAAGATAATGTTGAATATAAAGATAAAGATAAAAATTAAAAATAAAGATAAAAAAACAATAGTAAATGTATTATATTTTAACTAAACAATTAATAAATATAAACTTTAAATCCTTTTTATTTCAAATTTTTAACTTTTAATATTTTAATGTTTTAACATATATATATGGGAAAAAAGCAGGATTATTCAGCAAAAAACATACAGGTTTTAGAAGGATTAGAAGCAGTTAGAAAAAGACCTTCAATGTATATTGGAGATACTGGTGTTAGAGGTTTACATCACTTAATTTGGGAAGTTGTTGATAACTCTATAGATGAAGCTTTAGCAGGTTATTGTAAAAATATTAAGATTACTATTGAAGAAGATAATTCTATAACAGTATTAGATGATGGTAGAGGTATTCCTGTAGATATGCATCCTAAAGAACATAGATCGGCTTTAGAAGTAGTTATGACTGTTTTACACGCAGGAGGTAAATTTGATAAAGGTTCTTATAAAGTTTCTGGAGGATTACATGGTGTTGGTGTATCTTGTGTTAATGCTCTTTCTATAGAATTTGAAGCTACTGTATTTAGAAATGGTAAGATATATAATCAAAAATATAGTAAAGGAAAACCTTTAGAAGATGTTCATGAGATAGGAGAATGTGGTGAAAAAAGAGGAACACAAATACATTTTAAACCAGATGCAACAATATTTGAACAAACAACAGTATATAATTTTGAAACTATTTGTGCTAGGTTACGAGAATTAGCTTATTTAAATAGTGGAATAACATTAGAAATAACAGATAAAAGAACTATCGATGAAGCTACAAATACCTACTTATATAAAAAATTTCATTCAGAAGGTGGTTTAGTAGAATTTGTAAAATATCTCGATAATGGTCGTGAAAAAATAATAAAAGATCCAATATATATTGAAAAATTAGATACAGATGTTCCTATTCAAATAGCTTTAACATATAATGATGGGTATTCTGAAAATCTTATTTCTTATGTAAATAATATTCATACTATTGAAGGAGGTACACATGTTTCTGGATTTAGATTAGCACTTACAAAAACATTAAAAGACTATGCAGAAAAATCTAAATTATTAGAAAAAGCTAAAGTAGAGATAATCGGTGATGATTTTAGAGAAGGTCTTACAGCTGTAATATCTGTAAAAGTTTCTGAACCACAATTTGAAGGTCAAACTAAAACTAAATTAGGTAATGGTGATATTGCTGGTAAGGTAAGTTCAATAGTTAGTTTAAAATTAAAAGAATATTTAGAAGAGCATCCAGTAGAAGCTAAGATAATAGTAGATAAAGTTATTCTTGCTGCACAAGCTAGAAATGCCGCTAAAAGAGCTAGAGAGTTAGTACAAAGAAAAGGTGCTTTACAAGTAGGAGGTCTTCCAGGTAAATTAGCAGATTGTACTGATAAAGATCCAGCTAATTGTGAGTTATTTTTAGTAGAGGGTAATTCAGCAGGAGGTACAGCTAAAGATGCTAGAGATAGAAAATATCAAGCTATATTACCATTGAGAGGTAAGATATTAAATGTTGAAAAAGCTCAAGAACATAGGATTTATGAAAGTGAACCTATTAGAAATATGTTTACTGCTTTAGGTGTATCTATGGGTACTGAAAATGACCCTAAAGAGTTAAATTTAACTAAATTAAGATATCATAAGATAATAATTATGGCTGATGCTGATGTTGATGGTAGTCATATTAGAACTCTTATTTTAACATTTTTCTACAGATATATGCGATCATTAATAGAAAATGGATATGTATATTTAGCACTTGCACCTTTATATTTAGCAATAAGAAATAATAATTTTAAATATTGTTGGTCTGAAGAAGATAGAATAAACGCTATTAATGAATTAGCTAAAGATGGTAAAAGAGATTTAGTGGTTATTAAAAGATTTAAAGGATTAGGAGAGATGGATCCAGAACCATTATGGGATACTACAATGGATCCTATGGGTAGAATATTACAACAGGTTACATTATTAGATGCAATGGAAGCTGATAGAATAATATCATTATTAATGGGAGAAGAAGTAGAACCAAGAAGACAGTTTATAGAAGAAAATGCACATTACGCTAATTTAGATGTATAAAAAATATTAATTTTATAAAAATTTTAATTTTTAAAATATGAAAATAAATAAAAAAAGAATAATTTTAGGGTTTATATTTATTTTAGTTTTTTACATTATTTTATTCCAGGAAATTTTTTATTATAAAGAAAAAACATGTTATATAAATCAAGATCGTTCACAAACAGTTTATATTAAAGAACTTTCAAGAAAATTAATTAATAATGGAGAATATAAAATTTCTTTAAATGGAGAATCTTTTTATGTTTATTATTATTCTGGACCTAAACATAAAAAAAATAAAAAAACTTTAGTAATTTTACCAGGTTATAGTTATTTTGATCCTAATAATTTAAATAAAAAATACGTACCACATAAAGATTTCAAAAAATTAATAAAAGAATTAGGAAAAGAATATAATATTGTTGTAATTGAATATTATGGATATAATAATAGTGATGATACAATAATGAAACGTTCTGCTGATAATATTTGCGAAGAAATACACACAGCACTTTATTTATTAGGAATTAAAAAATATGTTTTAATGCCACATTCTATTTCAGGATTATATTCAATGAATTATATCAACAAATATCCAGAAGAAGTTGAAGGAATGATTGGAATAGATATAACTTTACCTTATTATTGTTTAGAAGAATATGATTCTAATGAAAAATATTTAGAACATAAATTTAATGATGGAGGTAAAAATTTCCCTGAAAGTTATAAAAATATGTACAATTATTTTTGGGAAACATCAAAAAATTTAGAAAACTTTAAATTTGATAAAAATTTACCAGTAATTTTATTTACATCAACAATGTTAATAAATTATATTGAGGAAAAAATAAAAAAAGGTTCATTAAAGACAAAAGTCATAGATTATTTAGAAAATATGATTACTAATAAAAACATTCAAAATATTAAAATTTTAGATGGCACGCATTTTTTACATCATTCACAATATAAAGAAATGTCTAAATTTATAAGTGAAAATTTATAAAAAAATAAATAATTTTAACTTCTTAAAATTATTTATCATTATTATTATTTTAGCAATTATAAATTTTAATATTTATAGTTATTTAACATATTTTGAAATATTATTTTTGAGTTTTTTGTAAAATAAACTTTGTTAAATCCATAATATCTAAAGAAAGTCTAATATTTAAAAAATCTAAAAGACTTATAAAATCTGAGTTGATTTTTGATTTTATATAATTATATTCATCTTTCTTGTTTTTATTAGTATCAGACAATTCTAAACTTAGTAAATTGATAAGTTTTTCTATTTTATCTTCTAAATCTTGTTTTGGACCTAAGAATTTAAGAGCTATTGGTCCACCAATAGAAATACCTATAAAATTCCAATAAAACGTAAATATAATATTTAAAAATATCTTTTCAGTAAACACTTCCATATCATTACTTTTTACAACATCAATAATCTTTTTTAATTTTTCATTTTTAGTTTGAGAGAGATAAAAACCAATACCAATTTCACCTTCTATTGAAAAAAATTTTTTTGAAAATAATAATCTATTATATGATAGAGCTAACATAAAATCGTGTTGTACTAAATTACCAGCAGCAAATCCAGGCATACCATATCTTAGTCCAATAACTTGATCTTGTTTAATTTTGTAACCAATAAAATTGTTGAATGATAAATATTTACCTATTAATGGTTTATCTAATTTTAAAGAACTATATTTACTTAAATTCTTAGTTTCAGCAAAATATGAACTGTTTAAAAGACATAAATCGGTTTTTACAAATAACTTACTATATATTCTATTAAATATTTCATTATTTGTTTTACTTTTTTTAAAATTATCTTGATCATCTAAAATATTTTCAATATTTTGATCTTTTTTATCCAAATCAACAGAATATATTTTAAACGCTAAAATAAAAATTATAAAACTATAGAAAAAAATATGCATATATTTATTATATAGTATAAGTTATTTTAAAAAAAAAATTTAAATAATATATATGAATAAACAGTTAACATCAATATTATTAATATCAGGAACATGTATTGGAGCTGGAATGATAGCTTTACCAATATCTTTAGCTAAAATAGGTATAATTCCAAGTATTATTTTAATGTTTTTAATATGGTTATATTCTTATTACACATCTTTGGTTTTTGTTGAATTAAATTTAAATTCAGAAAATAAAAATCTTCATTTAGAATTATTATGTAAAAAATATTCTGGTAAATACGCTCAAATTATAGGAAATATTAGTGTTAAATTATTATCTTATAGTTTAATTTCAGCTTATATTTATGGTGGATCTTCAATATTACAAAATCTTTTAAATTTAAATGTAAATACAGTTTATATTCAGACTATTTTAACATTAATTACTATATTTATTATTCAAATGAACAGAAATTTAGTATCTAAAACTAATGGTTATTTATTTATCGGATTTTTAATTTTTATTATTTTTTTAATATTTTTATTATTTTTTAAAGTTAATTATAATAATATTCCATGGAATAATAAAATTGATTTTAATAATATTTCAAATAGTATCGTCATTTTATTTACTTCATTTGGATATCAAATTTGTTCAAATGCATTAATGAAATATTGTGATAATGATATAAAAATTATTAAAAATGCTTTATTTTACGGAAGCATTATACCTTTAATATTATATATTTGTTGGACTTTTGTTATACTATCTGTAATTTATAATAACGATATTAATTTTTACAATTTAATTATAAATGAAAACGTTAATGTTGGTAATTTAATTGACAAATTATCAAATATTATATCATTAAACAATTTAAATTTTATAGTTTGGATTATATCTATTTTAGCTATTTTTACATCATTAATAGGAGTTAGTCTTAGTTTAAAAGAATCTTATAATAATATTTTTAAAGAAAAAAATATTAAAAATTACGATTTATTATCAACATTAATTACAATATTACCATCATATATAATTACTGTTTTAATACCAAATGCATTTATGAAAGTATTGGGTTACGCAGGAATTATGTCTATAATAATGGCTATTTTATTACCGATATATCTATATCTAAAAACAAATTTAAAACAGAAATATATAAAAATACTTAATAAAAAATTACTATTTTTCTGTTTTATTATAGGTGTTATTTTAATCTTTTTAAATTTTATTTAACATTATTTTTAAAAAATTATAATTTTTAACAACAATAATTATACTTATGAATAAACAGTTAACATCAATATTATTAATATCAGGAACATGTATTGGAGCTGGAATGATAGCCTTACCTATGACTTTAGCTAAAATAGGTATAATTCCAAGTATTATTTTAATGTTTTTTATATGGATATTTAGTTATTATTCATCATTAGTTAGTGTAGAATTAAATTTACATTCAGAAAAAGGTTTGTCATTAGAATCTTTAGGTAAAAAATACTCTGGTAAGAAAATAGAAATATTTTGTAATATATTAGTAAAATTATTATGTTATTCGTTATTAGCAGCATATATTTATGGAGGATCTTCTATAATTAAAAACCTTTTTTCTTTAAATTCAGAACCAATTTATATTCAAACAATATTGACTTTATCTTTGATTTTGTTATTACAAGTAAATAATAATATAATTTCAAAAATCAATGGTTATTTGTTTATTGGATTTTTAGCGTTTTTATTTTTTTTAATAATACTATTATTTTTTAATGTTAACTATACAAATTTACCATTAGTTAACAAATATGATTTAAAATCAATTGCAAGTATTATTTTTGTTGTTTCTACATCATTTGGGTATCAAGTAGTGTTTCATACATTAAGAGATTATTGTGGAAATGATGTGAAAATGTTAAAAAATGCATTTTTTTATGGAAGTATTATACCTTTGTTTTTATATATAAGTTGGACTTTTGTTGTATTATCTGTAATTTATAATAATGACATAAATTTTTATAATCTTATTATTGATGGAAATATTGATGCCGGTATTTTAGTTGATAAATTATCTAAAATACTATCTTTTAATAATTTAAATTTTATTATATGGTTAATATCTATTTTAGCTATTTTTACATCAATAATAGGTGTTGGATTAGGTTTAAAAGATTCTTATATTAATATTTTCAAAGAAAAAAAAATAAAAAACAGTAATTTTATATCAACATTAATAACATATCTTCCACCATATTTAATTACTGTTTTAATACCAAATGCTTTTATTAAAGTATTAGGTTATGCAGGAATTATTTTAGTAATAATAGCGATTTTATTACCAATATATTTATATTTTAAAGCAAATATTAATGAACCTTATATTAAAATTCTTAATAAAAACACATTAATATTATGCTCATTAATCGGCATTTTAATGATTATTTTATCTTTTTTTTATTAACATTTGAATTATTTTATTAATTATATATTAACTAAAAACAAAAAATGAATAAACAATTAACAGCAATATTATTGATAGCAGGAACATGTATTGGTGCTGGAATGATAGCTTTACCAATGGCTTTAGCTAAAATAGGAGTTATTACTAGTATTTTAATAATATTATCAACATGGTTATTTACATATTTTTGTTCGTTAATATATTTAGAATTGTCTTTACATTTAAAAAATAAGAATGTAAAATCATTTCCATTAGAATTTTCAGGTAAAAAGGCAAAGTTAATAGAAGAAGTTAATATAAAACTATTATCATATTCTGCATTATCGGCTTATTTTTACGGATGTTCTTCTATATTTCAAAAATTAATAGGATCTGATAATTCTTTTTTAATACAAACTTTATTAATGTTTTTAGTGTTGTTTTTATTTATATTTCCAACGAATTTTATATCAAAAGTTAACAATGTTATGTTTATTATATTTAGTTCTTTGTTTTTATTATTGATTCTTAAAGTAATAACATGTGTTGATTTTACCAATATTCCATTATTTGTACATCATAAAATAAGTGTTATTCCGTCAATAATATCACTAGTATTTATGTCTTTTGGTTATCAATTAATATTTTACACTATAAAAAATTATTGTGGAAATGATGTTAATATGATTAAAAAAAGTTTTTTTTACGGAAGTATTATTCCAATGTTTGTGTACATAGTATGGGCTTGTGGATCTTTGTGTGTTATATATAATAATAATATAGATTTTTTTAATTCAATGGTTAGTGGTAATATTGAAGTTGGAGATTTTATAAAAGAAATGTCAAAATGTTTTGATTTTCCAGGATTACAAACATTAATATATATAATTTCTATTTTTACTATTTTTACATCAATAATAGGAGTTGGTTTAGGATTATTAGAACTAAATCACAAAAGTTTAGAAAATAAGATAAATAATTCGAAAATACTATCTATATTAATAACAATAATACCTCCATATTTAGTATCTATCCTTATTCCTAATGCTTTTGTAAAAATACTTAATTTTGCAGGAATATTTTTAATAACAATAAGTGTACTATTACCAATTTACTTATATTTTAATGCAAAAATAGATAAACCATATCATAAAATATTAAATAAAACAACATTGACAATAAGTTTTTTTGTCGGAATCTTTATAATGATCTTCTCTACTTTTTGAAAAAGTAGCAAAAGCACGTTTTTGCATTCGCAAAAACAATAATACATAATTAATTTTAATACATTATATATTAAAATACACTATGTATTCGTTTCTACGAATGTAGAAACATATAGTTGCTTACTTTCTAAGAAAGTACCAACGTGACGTTGGATCCAACATTTATTACTTGGTTACTTTTAAAGTAACTTTTAACTATGGTCAAAACAAAGAATACTTACTTAAAAAGTAAGCAAATACGTTCTCAAACGCCTCACTGACTTTTTGTAAAAAGTCAGCCAAAAACTTTTACGTTTTGACATTCGTCAAAACAAGAATACATAACTAATTTAATATATTATCTATTAAAATATACTATGTATTCGTTTCTACGAATGTAGAAACATCCTAAGGTCCAGGACTTAGTCCTGGGGTTATTTTATAGGATTGTTAAAGATATCAAAATCTAGATTTTGATTATTTTTGTTATTATTATCTATATTTTCATTATTATCGTTAATATTTTTTTCATTATTATCTATATTTTCATTACTATTGTTAATATTTTTTTCATTATTATCTATATTTTCATTATTATTGTTGTTAGTATTTATTTCTTTATCAATATTATTTTTAGTTATGTTAATATTTTCTTTATTTATGTTAATATCAAAATTTGTATTGTTATCTGATATTTTGTCATCATCATTGTTGTTATAGAAGTTTGTTATTTCATTTTTATTTTTCAAATTTTGTATTAGGTTTATAAATTTTAAATTAGTTTTATCTTTAATATTATCATCACTTGTTTTACTGTTAAAAACTTCATACCAATATTTATACATATTTTCAAAAACATTCATTTCATTAAAATTCAACCATAATATATCTACTTTTATATGAGCTGGACAATTTTCATATAACCATTTAGATATAGATTCTCTAAAAATATTATTTTGAAATTTTACTGGCCAATTAGGAAAAACTATAGTTATTCTACAGCTAAAGACATCTTCATCAATAGTGTTTTTATTTTTTTCATCATTATCTGTATTTTTTATATTTTTAAATGATAATGAATTATCTGAAGGTCTTAATAATATATTTTCTATTAAATGAAAACCCTCTGATTTTTTATTAAAATCGTTGATTTTTTTTATAGATTTATCGACAATAGCTAATGCTTCTTCATAAGATAAAATATCATGATTTACTATTAAGTATATAAATTTATTAAGTAAATTTATTGAAATTTTAATTTTAAAAAGATCTTGTGAAGATTCATTATTTGTAATTTCATTTTTATATTTTTCGATAATATAATTTTCTTTAACATTACCATAATTTAATACTAAATCAATAATATTTTTATATTTACAGGTATATCTTATTTCAATATCTTTACTTTCAAAAACGTAATTATCTTTATAACCAGTACTCCATTTAAAAATATTATCTTGTAGAAAAAGATGTAACATTCTTCTGTTAAAGTTATTAATATTCCAAAATAAAGATATTTTTTTTTCTAATCCTGAGATATTAATACCTTCCCATTGATCATCATTATGTAATATCATTCCTTTTATTTTTTCTTTTTCTATTGATATACAATTTGAAAGATATTCTTGTTTTTTTTCATAATTAAAATATGCTGCTAATATTAAATTATTTTTAAAATCTTTAAAATTATCTCTAAAAAATGTCATTAAGAGATAATCTATAATATCTTTTCTTGAATATATATCTACTTCTTTATCAATAAAATTTAAATATTCATTAATATTTTTGTTAAAAATAATATTTTTATCATGTCTTTTAATAATATATTTTCGTTGAATATAATATCCATCATTTTCAATATTATCAGATAATTTATAGTTAGAAGGAGGTTTTATTAATGTTTTTAATAAAGGTACATCTTTAACTAAAAGAGATTTTACATAATTTTCAGATTCTATAGAATAAAAATTTTTTAAATTTTCAATAATTACTTGATATTTATAAAATATTTGATCGAAAAGTAATAAAAAACATTTTAGATGATGACAATCTTCTTTTATTTTATCAGTTACTGAATTAGATAAACCTTCTTCACCTACACCATATATCAATGGAAAATCATTTTGTATTGATGAGTATTCTAATAGATTACGATAATTTCCTTCATAAACACCTATTTCTTCATCATTAACTATATCTTTAATATTTAAAGCATAATATTGTCTTTTAGCTAAAGCTATATATTTATCTTTATCAATAGCTACATTCATATAATTGCTAAAGATTTTTATATTACTTTTTTTAAAATCTACTCTTAAAACTTGATTTTCTTTTAATGTAATACAGTTTACATAAATCTCATTAGTATTAATATTTCTTATTGTCAGATTATTTATTGTATTAATGTAAGGTATTTTGTTAATAAATTCTATTATGTCTATTATAAAAATATTTGTTTTTAAAGAATATTTATAAATATCTTCATCTAAAATAAAACCATGATTTAGCATTGGACCATTATAAATATCTTCCAAGTTAATTCCTTTATTAAGTAGATCACTTAGTTTTCTAAATTTTATTCCTGGTACTAAATAATTTTGTACATAAGCCAATAAGTATCCAGCTAAACCTTCATATTTAGACAAAACTCCTTTTAGTTCATGATCAACTTCAATATCTATATCAATAGAGATATTTATTTGTTCAAAAACATCTATTTTATTAAAATCTTCACATATATTTCTATTTTGATACAATATTGATTTTACCTCTTTTTTAGTTTTTTCAATTTGTTTTTCATTAAAAGGTTCAACTTGAATATATATATCATATAATCCAATAACTTCATCATTATTATTTCTAGGAATAATTCTACAATTTTTTACATTATCGATATCTAGTATTAGTTTATAATAATCCAATAAAGTAACTGGATTCATTGGTAATATTTCTTCTGGAGAATAAAACATTTTTAATTCTCCTTTATCTTTAGGATTTTTTGTTAAAAGATCTTCAATAGGGAAAGATAATCTATAATCAAAATCTATTATAGCGAATATTAAATTTTCAAGAATTGTTATACCAGGATCATGTTCTCCATAATAATTCCACTTATTATATCCTATTTTACTAATATATTCTAATGTCTCTTTTTTTAAATCATCATATTTCAGATAATTATATAAATATTTACTTTCATTATCCATTTTTTAAACTTTATATTGAAAATCTAAATTATCATTTTTACCATTAACTTTTATAATATAACTTATCGATATATTAAGTATTCCTTCAAAATCTTCACCATTTATATCAATATTTGTAACTTCTATTCTTGGTTCCCATCTTAAAATAGCAGATTTAATGTTGTTAGATAAGAACGTTTTTACATTTAAATCTAAAGGTTTAAATAATATTGACTGAATATCACAACCATAATCTAACTCCATCAATCTTTCACCAGGTATCGTTGATAATAATATGTATAAACTTTCTTTTATAGAATTTTCATTATCAACAACATCTACTGATTTACTAAATTTGTTAAAACTTGGAGGAAATTTCCAACCAAGATATTCTTTACTCATAATTATGAGTTAATAATATTGTTAGTAAAAATTTAATATTTATGTTTGAATTTATATTTATTAATCTTGTAATGCAACATTGATGTTTTTTATGTTTATAAACTTACTTTAAAAGTAAGCAACCAACGTGATGTTGGATCCAAGATGTCTTTACATTCGAAAACTTTCTTATAAGAAAGTTTTTATTTTAAAAATTAATAAAATATATTTTTTTACATAAAACACACAATGAATCACTCTCAACATTTAGATTTTCGCCGTAAAATATATTTTCTAAAATCTTAGTTAACACATTTTACACCAATATTATGTATTTGACATATATTTCTTAATATTTCTTAATTTTTATCAACAGCAATAAAAACTATTACCTTCAAAATATAATCTCATTGCATTTTTTCTTTAATTTTTCATGATAAAATCTCTTTATTTATTCTAATATAAATGTTCTTCCACAACTTTTAACAATTAAAAATATATCTTTGTTTATTTGTTTATGTTTTCCTCTTTTAATACAATCTTTATAATTACAATACCTGCACTCAACATTTATTTATTAGTAAAAATAAATATTTTTTATAAAAAAGAATTCAAAGAAGCACTCCTAATAAAATTATAATTTAATTATTTTGAATTAATAAAAATTTTTACAATGTATGATTATATATTATTCAATCGTAATTTGTGCAAATATTGCTTAATTTATAATACTTTTGAAAAATTCTATAATACATCTATTATTTTATTTTTATTATCTTTTTTTATTGTTAATTTTTTAAAAGATTTATTAAAAAGATGATGACTTTCAGGAATGTCTACATATATTTTAGATACTGATTTATCTTTTTCTGTAATATAACTAATATGTTCTGAAAAAGCATCAAGATTTAACTCTATTTCTTCACAATCATAACATCTACAAGTTATAAATAATTCTTGAAAATTATTTATAATATATGTATTACCTTTTATATTTCCATGTAAATCTTTTATTTTAATAAAATTGTAATCATCAATTCTACTGAATAATTCTAATCCATTTTTTTTTAAATCTTCCTCGGAAATATGATAACTCATTTTCATAACTAACTCACAATTTTCAGAACAATATTCATAATATTCATGTCCTATATTCAAAAAACATTTTTTATTAAATTTTTCATATTTCTCTATGTAATTAGATACATTTATTTCTAATTTTCCTTGCAATAATTTATTATATCTAAGAAGTTCTAATTTTTTACGTGTAGATATATATGATAAAACTTCTTTTATGATATATTTAGATCCTATATTCATAATATTACATGTTTCTTTTAATTCTTTTATTTTTTTTTCGACAATTATATCTTTATTTGTATTATATATTTTTTCAAATAATTTTTCTTTTTCGCTTATATAATTAATTCCATCAAAAAAAGATCTTAATATTTTATTATACTTAGTACAATTCTCAATATTATTAATATTTTCTTCAAATTTATAAAATTCAAGAATTTTTTTGATAGAATCTTCTATTTTTTTGTAACGATCATTTAACAGAGTCATTAATCTTTCTATATAATTATCACTAGCGCCATAACATTTTTCATCAGATTCTTGTTCATATAAATTTCCTGCTTTTAAATAATATTCTAAATATTCATAATACATTAAAATTTTTTCTTCATGTAATTTAAAATTAGCATATAATTCTTTTTCTTTTTTCTCTTTTTCTTCTTTTTTAAATTTTTCACTATTATTGTGTTGTAAATTCTTAATTGCATCAAAAATTCCTTTATCAATATTACTATATTTAAATTCAATATTTTTTTTTATTTTATCTAATTCTTGTTTATTTTTTGTAATTAAAAAATTTTTTCCAGATTTTTCTTGAAATTTTACAGCTTTATCAATGTAAGCTTTTTTATAGATTCTAACATTATTAGTATATTTTCTTTCTTTATTATTGTGATTTTTGTTCATTGCATTACATAAAAATAAGTTCGAAGATAAAGCACCACATTTTAATGATGTTTTTAAAAAGTCAACTTTTTTCATAATATTTTTGTTTATAAATTAAAAAAAAGAAAAACAAATTGTTGGTAAATTATTTTGTTATTAAAATTTTACTAATATAATATATTTTTTAATTTATTTGTATTTATAAAAATAAATATTAACATTAAAA
>Ga0247608_10003274_pt1 | contig 19087 bp, 17 predicted proteins | sample 176DNAGHGlowgp2_FD_193490 | JGI IMG/M metagenome (GOLD analysis project Ga0247608, IMG submission 193490) | Sheep rumen microbial communities from Palmerston North, Manawatu-Wanganui, New Zealand - 1766 DNA GHGlow gp2 | ecosystem: Host-associated > Mammals > Digestive system > Stomach > Rumen ...
GATCATCGGGCTGACGGTCTTTCCGTCGGCAAAAGCCAGAAGCGTCATCTCCGGTCCAACCATGCATTCTTCGATTACGACGGTATTTCCCGCCGCTCCAAAAGCACCATCACTCATCATGGAGACGACGGCCTTCTTTGCGTCTTCGAGTGTCTGTGCGATGATAACGCCCTTACCGAGTGCGAGTCCGTCCGCCTTGATAACGATCGGCATCTCCTGTGTCTCGAGGTACGCGAGCGCCTCATCCTGCGATGTAAATGTCTGGTACTTCGCCGTCGGGATATTGTATTTCTTCATCAGTTCTTTGGAGAAAGCCTTCGATGCTTCGACGATCGCCGCATTGGCGTGCGGTCCGAAAGCGCGGATACCGGCTGCTTCCATCGCGTCGACCATACCGAGTGCGAGCGGATCATCCGGTGCGACGAATACGAGATCGAACTTTTCTTTCTTCGCAAATTCCACCATCGCAGGAACATCGGTCGCCTTGATCGGTACGCAGGTCGCGATCTCGGAGATACCTCCATTACCCGGCGCGCAGTAGAGCTCCGTAACTCTCGGGCTCTGCTTCAGCTTCCAGCAAATTGCATGTTCACGGCCACCGCCGCCTACGACTAAAACTTTCATGAATCGACCTCCGATTATATTCAGATCAATGTCTGAAGTGACGTACGCCGGTAAAGAGCATTGCGATGCCGTACTTATCACAAGCGTCGATAGACTCCTGGTCACGGATGGATCCGCCCGGCTGAACGATTGCGGTGATGCCGTACTCGTGAGCTGTCTCTACGCAGTCAGAGAACGGGAAGAATGCATCGGAACCGAGAACGGCGCCCTTTGCCTTCTCACCTGCAAAATCCAGAGCGATCTTCGCAGCGCCGATACGGTTTGTCTGACCAGGGCCGACACCGAGTGTCTGCTTATTCTTAACAACGACGATACCGTTAGACTTCACGTGCTTTACGACCTTCATTGCAAAGAGCATGTCGTCCTTGAGCGCCGGATCGATCTCTGTCTTTGTAACGGTCTTGAGCTCTGCTTCGTTGTAGATTCCACGGTCGTGATCCTGAACCAGAAGGCCGCCGTTTACGCGCTTGTAGTTAAATTCGCCATCCGGGATCGGTGCGGAGATATCCGGCAGAACGAGAACACGGAGGTTCTTCTTTGCGCAGAGGATATCGAGAGCTTCCTGTGTATAGGAAGGAGCAACGATGACCTCGAGGAAGATCTTCGCCATTTCAGCAGCTGTCTTTCCATCGATCTCACGGTTCGCAGCAACGATACCGCCGAAGATGGAAACGGAGTCAGCCTCGTAAGCCTTGACCCATGCATCGTAGATGTTGTCTGCAGAACCTACGCCGCACGGATTTGCGTGCTTAACTGCAACAACTGTCGGCTCGTCGAATTCCTTGAGACAGTTGATGGTAGCATCTGTATCGGAGATGTTGTTGTAGGACAGTTCCTTACCGTTGAGCTGCTTGGCTTCTGCAAGGGAACCCTTGACCGGCAGTGCATTCTGGAAGAATGTCGCCTTCTGGTGCGGGTTCTCGCCGTAGCGCATCTCTGCGACCTTATCAAATGTAACGGTGTACTGCTTCGGCAGTGTCTTATCTTCAGAAACAGACAGGAAGTAGTTCGCGATCAGGGCATCGTAAGCAGCGGTGTGCTCGAATACCTTCTTTGCGAGCTTGAAACGTGTCTCGTATGTCGTATCGCCGGTTGCCTTCATCTCGGAGAGTACCTGCTCGTAGTCGTCCGGATCGGTGATGACGGTTACGTCCTTATGGTTCTTCGCAGCAGCACGCAGCATGGACGGACCGCCGATGTCGATATTCTCGACGCACTCTTCAAAAGCCACGCCCGGCTTCTGGATAGTTGCTTTGAAAGGATAGAGGTTAACGACGATCATGTCGATCAGGCCAATTCCCAGCTCTTCTACTCTCTTCATGTGCTCCGGGTTATCGCGCATAGCGAGGATACCGCCGTGGATAAGAGGATGAAGTGTCTTTACACGTCCGTCGAGGCACTCCGGGAAACCGGTGATCTCGGAAACTTCCTTACAGGGGATGCCTTCCTTCTCCAGAAGTTTTGCAGTTCCGCCGGTAGAGAGGATCTCCACGTTCAGTTCCACGAGTTTTCTGGCAAAATCGGCGATGCCTGTTTTGTCGGATACACTGATAATCGCTCTTTTAATCATAATGTTTTCCTTTCCGAGTCTTAAGGCTTGACTCTAACCAAATTGTTGACTACTTCTATTCTTCCGTCTGCGATGAGCTGGATCGCCTGCGGGAGGATCACTTGTTCACATTCCTTCATGATGCGCTTCTGCAGTGTCTCCGGCGTGTCGTCCGGGAGTACATCGACCGCTTTCTGAAGGATGATCGGGCCTTCGTCGTAGTGTTCGTTGACGAAGTGCACCGTCGCGCCGGACACCTTGACGCCCTTTGCGAGGACCGCTTCATGCGGTCTTATGCCGTACATGCCCTGTCCGCAGAAAGCCGGGATCAGGGCCGGATGGATGTTGATGATGCGGTTTGCATACGCGGCAACCGTCTTCGGTCCGAGCATCGAGAGGAATCCTGCCAGAACGACGAGCTCCACACCGAGGCTATTTAGTTCGGCAAGTGTCGCGTCATCGTAAGCCTCTGCGCCAAGGACCTTCTTAGAGATGACCTTACTAGGGATCCCCGCCTTCTTTGCTCTTTCTATGGCAAAAGCACTCTCATTACTTGCAATGACTTCAGAGATCTCCACATTTGTGATCTCTCCACTTGCGATCTTATCGATGATCGCCTGCAGGTTCGTGCCGCCGCCGCTGACAAATACTGCGATCTTCACTGATAAATCTCCTTACAAGTTCTTTTCTCAGATCTTATGCGGTGAAGCTTCTCCCGCTTCTGCCGGAACGCCTGCCGGGAAGATGCCGTCGAAGCAGGCGGAGCAGTGTCCGCAGAGCGCACCCTCTGTGGATGCCTTCAGGCCCTCGAGGCTGACATAGCCGAGAGAATCGGCTCCGAGCATATCGCGGATCTCCTCCACGCTCATGGATCGGGCCGGGAGCATCTCCGCCTCGGAAGCGGATACACCGTAGTAGCACGGATACTTAACCGGCGGAGAAGCAACACGGAGATGTACTTCTTTCGCGCCTTCCTCACGCAGGAAGGAGATGATATGTTTGGTCGTGGTACCGCGGACGACGGAGTCATCGACGATAACGATCTTCTTTCCCTTTACGGCTGTCTTCAGAACGGAGAACTTCAGGCGTACCGCCATCTCACGGGCAGCCTGTGTGCCCTCGATGAAGGTTCTTCCTACGTAGCGGTTCTTAAGAAGCGCCTGTCCGTAGGTGATTCCGCTCTCCTGCGCATATCCGATCGCAGCTGCGATACCGGAGTCAGGTGCGGCAACGACGAGGTCTGCATCGCAGGGGCACTCGCGGGCCAGCGCACGGCCGGTCTGTACACGGGACTCATATACGCTCGTTCCATCGATGAAGCTGTCCGGTCTTGCCAGATAAACGAACTCGAAGATGCAGAGTTTTCCGTTCTTATGGGCATCGCACTCCGGAACGGTGTAGATGGAAGAATAACCTTCTTCTGTGATGGTGATGATCTCGCCCGGGAGAACGTCGCGGATGGTCTCGGCGCCGATGGCGTCAAATGCGCAGTTCTCGGATGCGAGGAGATACATATCGTCTTTCTTTCCGAGTACCAGCGGACGTAGTCCGAGAGGATCACGGACACCGATGATACGGTCTTCGCTCATGACCAGAAGTGCGTAAGCACCCTTGATCTCGCCCATCATCTTCTGGATCGCGCCCTCGAGCGTGTCGGTGGAAACGCGGTTTCTTGCGATAAGGGAAAGCAGGACTTCGAAGTCTGCGGTGGTCTGGAAGATCGCACCGATCTCCTTAAGAGAATCGCGAAGCTCGTTCGCATTCAGGATCGATCCGTTGATGGAGATCGCGATCTGTCCGCTGTGGGACTTGATCTGCATCGGCTGAACGACATCGTAGCCGCTCTCATTCGGTGCAGGTGTTCTAACGTGGCCGATCGCCGCGTGTCCGGTCAGGGTCCCCAGGTGCAGATCGTCAAAAACATCTGCTACCAGCCCGTGTGCCTTGTGGCAGAGGAACTGTCCGTCGTGATTCACTACGATACCGGCGGAAGCCTGTCCGCGGTGCTGCAGTGAGAAGATTCCGTAGTACGTGAGTTTGCTGATGTCGGGATTCGTCTTCCTGGTATCAAGAATACCGAAAACGCCGCATTCTTCCTGCCATTTCTTACTCATACCTTTTACTCCCCTATATTTGCGATTTTTTCCTGAAGGCGTGCATCGCGCTCGGCAACCGAAGCCGCAAGGCCTGCCTTATATTCCACTAATTTCTTGCTGAGCGCTTCGTCAGAGAGTGCCAGCATCTGCGCAGCCAGAATAGCGGCATTTGATCCGCCGTCGATGGCCACTGTCGCGACCGGAATACCCGTCGGCATCTGAACGACCGCATAGAGCGCATCCACGCCGTGAAGCGCACCGCCCTTACACGGGACACCGATGACCGGTAAAACAGTATGGGCAGCGATCACGCCGGCCAGATGAGCCGCCAGTCCTGCTGCCGCAATAATTACACTATATCCGTCTTCTTTCGCCGAGCTTGCGATTCTACTTGCCAGATCCGGCGTTCTGTGTGCCGAGCACACCTTCGCATCAAAGGCGATATCGAACTTCTTCAGGAGCTTAAAACACCCCTCCATAACCGGAAAATCCGAGTCACTCCCCATGACGACAAGAACTTTTGCCATGATATCATCCTCCTAAAATAAAACAACAGACCTATTATAAAACAAAATACCCTACTATGGGAGATGGAATTTTTTGATTTTTCGGCAAAAGCACCCGTATTTTTTCTTTTCATTTTTCCCGGCAGCCGGGGTGCGCATCTTCCGCCCTGGCATTCCGAAGTTGCAGCTCCTCTTCTGCCCGGTAGCGCTACTCGTTTTCGTCCGACCAGCGGAGCTTTTTCATGACGCGGTCATACTCCTCGGTCCCCTTTTCATAGGGCATCGGGCAGTAATCGTTCCCGTCAGAAGTGGATCTCATGGAGAACGGGATGCACTCCATACGGTTTCCGACGACTTTTCCGTCCATGACGGAGAAAGTGCACTGGAAGATCGCCGTATCCGGGTCCGACAGCCACGGCTGGCCGCCGAAGCAGAAGTTTGACTCACTGTAGATGATGTATTTTCCGTTATAGAACTCGACCGGCTGGAGTCTGTGCGGATGCGATCCGACATAGATATCCGCGCCGTAGTCGATGATATCGTGCGCCAGGTCGATCGCCGCCTGCTCCGGCTCGTACATTCTCTCCACGCCGATATGGCAGGAGATAATGACGATATCGCAGCCCTTGTTGCGCAGGACATCGATCGCGTTATAGTACAGGGATCTCTCATAGGTGAAGTTAAAGCCGGCCATGCCGATCTTCACGCCCTTTACTTCATATACATTGTAGTAGCTGTTATCGCTCCAGACGATCCCGGCATCTTCGAGTACTTTTCTAGTCTCGAGATGCCCTTCCTCCGTATAGTCGAGCATGTGGTTGTTGGCGAGGTTACAGCACTCGATGCTGCCTTCTTTCAGGACCTCGACGTACTTCGGGTTCATCTTCAGGTAGATCTCACGCTCCGGACGAAGCGAGGTCGATGTCGTCATCGGGCCCTCGAGATTACAGAGCGTCATATCATCGGCCTGAAGATATGGAAGTGCTTTTGAAAAAGGATAGGAATAGTTATCGCCCACCTTCGAGCTGAAACAGTACGGCATGCCCGCATGGTCTCTCTGCTCGCCGAGGGTCGTATCCCCGATAAAACTGATCAGGATCTCCGTCGGTGTCGGGACCGGAGAAGGCGTCGGTGTCGGGGTTTCCGTAGGAAGCGGTGTCGGAGTCGGCGTCGGTGTTGCGGAAGTCTCGGTCGCCCAGGATTGCTGCGATGGCGTAAGCGAGGTCTCATCGTTCTGCGGCTTCTTACACGAAGAACAGCTAAGGCAGAACAGCGAAACCGCCAGAAACAGCACGAAAAAACGGGTCTTTCTCTCCAAAATCGATCACCTCAAATGAAATACTTTATAAGTTTACCAAACCTTTCTTTAATAAGAAACACTTTTTTAATCCATAAATCCTGTTAATATATAAATAAGTTTTAAGATATCGAGGGTGTCATTCACAAATTTGAAACAATTTTTTTCAAACTTTTTAGTAAATACTACTAGCGTAATTGACGATTTAAGTGCATAATCATTATAGAAACTACTTGTAAACTTGAAAGGAAAGGGGCGATCCGGATGGCAAAGATTGATAGACTGACTGAAAAGATCGAAAAACTCGGTAAAAAGCAGAATCTGGGTGCTCTGTTAAAGATGGCTGATGATCCAGAAGATGAAGTTCGTGTAGCAATAGCTAAGGCGATGGGACAGATTAGCACATATGAATCAGGAATGCATCTGATTCCCTTGTTCCGTGATCCGTCTCCGATGGTTCGGGCAGCTGCAGCAGAGTCTGCCGGTTTGATTAATGCGAAGCACTGTGAAGAGTATCTTAAGAAACTCGCATTTGCAGATTCTGATCCGAGCGTACGCGCAGTCGCAAGAGAAGCTTATGATAAGATGAGGACTCACGTCGTATAAAAGTATCGATTAGTTAAGAAGCGTGGGGATCGCTGCAAAAAGCAACGATCCCCATTTTTTTACTATACAGGAGGACATTTATGAAAATCGAACTGAACCCCGATGAGAAAGTCGTCGCCACCATCAAGGAAGGCTTAAAGCAGAAAGGCGGCTACTGCCCTTGCCGTCTCGAGAAGACCGAGGACACCAAGTGCATGTGCAAAGAGTTCAGAGACCAGATCGCCGATCCGGACTTTGAAGGATTCTGCCACTGCATGCTATACTATAAGAGAAAAGAAGCTTAACAGTGCTTTTACCAAAGCAGACAGATAAGCTGTCGCGTAAGGATTTCCCGCGCGGACAGACAGAAGGAGAAAGAAAATGGCAGAAATCGTTTTAACAACTGAGAATTTTGAGCAGGAAGTACTGAAGTCTTCCCTTCCCGTAGTCGTTGACTTCTGGGCGACATGGTGCGGACCGTGCCAGATGCTCGCGCCGGTACTTGAGGAAGTCGCGGAGGAACTCGACGGCAAGGTAAAGGTCGGCAAGGTCAATGTCGATGATCAGGCGGTACTGGCGATGGAATATAAGATCTCCAGCATCCCTACCCTTCTCCTCTTCGAGAACGGCGAGATCAAGAAAAAGAGCCTGGGGTTCCTGCCGAAGGACAAGCTCCTGGAGTTTATCAACAACTGATCAAGGAGCTGCCGATTCATGTCTGAACAGGAAGAAAATAAGAATAAGAGCCTTGCTGCCGCGAAAAAAGAACTAGCCGCCGCCAAGGCTTCTCCGGTCGAGCCGAAAAAGGTCACCACGCCGGTTACCACTAAAAAGAAAAACCCGATAAAGATACTGACGATCGTCGAGTGTATCGTCTTCGTCGTCTTCGCGATCGCAAATGCGATCTTCGTGTACCGCCTCGCGCAACACGACTCGTACTATAATCTCTATTACTTCTTCACGATCACCGGATTACTGCTGTGTGGTCTGATGATCATCGCCTATTTCAAGAAATGGCTGGCTGTGCAGCTTCTGTCCATTATCATCGCCCTGCTGTGGGTGACCTATACGGCCGGATCCATTTACAGCTGTATCCTGACGACCCGCGTCATCGAGCGCGAGGAACCGTACAGAAACTCCGAAATGTGCGTCATGTTTAATGGCAAAGTCTACGAATGGAAGAAAGATAATACCGTCATGTACGGTCTTCCGGCAGACTGGGAGAAACTCGATCTCCGCGCGACGATCGTCGCCCGCGATGATTCCGGAATGCCGACCGAAGAACTTCATGCCAAGGGCGTCGATGCCGGATCTGTGATCTTCTATCAGGATGACTGCAAGTACATCCTCGTCGAGGTCATCACCGGTTCCCTCTTCGAGTTCGTCGATCCGAACGACCTTCCTGAAGATACTATCACCACCGCCACCACGACACTCGGCATCGGGTGATCCTACTTCACTTCAAAGCCTTCGTCATAGACTACTGTTCCATATGGATCCTTGCGGATGACCAGCCGGTATTTTCCTTCCGGAAGCTCGGGGACCTCCGGTCCCTTAGTTCTCTGGTTCACGGGCATTGAGATCTTTCCGAGATGAGTCCTTCCATCGATGGTCATACGCTCACCTGTTTCCGCATCGAAGAGATAGGTCGTGATCTCGTATTTTTCATTCGGATCATGATTATTCTCTACATAGTAATCATATTGGCCTATGATGCTTTCGCGATATATCTGAACGATAGAATGATCATCTGGCCAGGTTTCCTCGAACAGGCTCTCAACAAAGGCATCCCGCGAAGATGCTTGAATATCCTGCTCACTCCGAAGATCAAGCTCATCTGACACAGGCTGCCAGAGAGCCTCTCTCACCCTGTGTCCAAACTCTTTATCTGTGTAATTCTTACCGGAAAACTCATCTGAATCCAGAAGCTCACGGATGATACACTCGGTATCGCCATGGGATCCGCGGATATCTGCGAATGCTTCTTCTTTCTCATCAGAAGAAGGCTTTCTTCCAAGAAGCGCTTCGTAATAGTGCTCCACGGTGGGGCCGTAAAATTCCTCATCCAGCTTGGTATTTGCCGCATCGATCGGAGTAGCATGATTCGAAACACCATCTGATACGATGGCCACTTTATTATTCTTTTTTGCTTCCGGCATTTTAAAGCCGATAAAGTAAACTCCGGCAGCACCACCAACTAATGCTACTGCACCGGCGATCAAGCCTATGATGATTCTCTTCTTCTTGCTTTTCCCGGAAGCACCATGACGCGATTCCGGAGCTCCCTGTTCTGTTTTCGACCGATTTGAAGCCATGCTGCCTTGCATCTGTTGGTTTCTTTGCGCAGGCACTTGTTGCTGCACTCTTGGTGCCGGCTGCTGCACTCTTGGTGCCGGCTGCTGCACTCTTTGTGCCGGCTGTTGCACTCTTTGTGCCGGCTGCTGCACTCTTGGTGTTGGCTGCTGCACTCTTGGTGTAGGCTGCTGCACTCTTGGTGCCGTTTGCTGCACTCTTGGCGTCGGCTGCTCGACTCTTGGTGTTGGCATCGTCTGCTGTCCCTGGAAGCTCTGCGGGCGGGCAGCATATCTTACCGGGCTGTTCATCGGCGACACTGCTTGAGGAGGCATAGATGCAGCTCTGTTCGAGGAATACTGAGCCAGCTGCTTCATGCGATCGCAGTAAAGGAAATCATTCGTATTCAGATGGAGCAGATCATATTCCATCTCAGCAGCGCTCTGATAGCGGTGTCTCGGGTCCTTCTCACACGCGCACAGGATGATCTTGGCAAGTCTGGCACTTACACCGCACGGTGCAGGGATCACAGGACTGTTCCAGCGCTGCAGGTCCATCTCCGTACGCTTCTCGTTACTCCTCATATCGCTGAAAGAATCGATAAACGGGAGACGGTTTGAGTTGGCATATACATACAGAGTAATACCGAGCGAATAGATATCGACCGTATCCGGAGAAACACCCGGGAATTTCTGCTGTCTTACCAGTTCCGGAGCCATGTAGTCATAGGTGCCGCGAAGCGACAGATTGGACTGGGCGCTGGCGATCTTACTGACACCGAAGTCGGCAAGCACAAAGGAATCCCCCTTCTGAAGGATGTTTTCGGGCTTGATGTCACGATGGACGATCTTTCTTGCATGGCAGGATTTCAGGGCATTACACATATCCAGCGCCATCCGGACGATGCGCTGTTCGTCCATTCTCTGCGTCTCGACAAGCGGCGGGAGATATTCCATATCAAAGCAGACGATCCAGCCGATCTGTTCTTTTCTCCGGATCTCGCGATATCCGAAAATGTTGATGACATTATCGTTCGTTCTTAGCTGGATGATATTCATGACTTCATCCAGTACACGGTTTTTCACGGCCATGTAGTCTTTTTCTATTTCGCTTACGGGATATCCGCAGACCAGCTTTTTGTCGATCTCCGCATCATCATGAGGGATCGGTATGACCTTGAGTGCGCGCTTTTCACCGTTTTCGCGGTCCACCATCTGGAATACCACGCCAAAAGAACCGTTCCCCAGTGGTTTCGGATCTATCTGCCAGTTGCTGTATTCCTTTGTGATGAGCTCCAGTATCTCCTCGCGTTCCATATATTCCACCCACATATACCGGACTCTCCCGGTATGACTCATATTCTACTCAGCCGGTGATCCCGGCAACGATTATCGTTATATTATCCACCCCGCCGTTTTCCAGTGCTTTTGCCAATAAAGACTCGGCAATATCTTTCGGACTTCCGCTTCTTACGGCCGCGGCGATCTCATCGTAAGGGACCATGTCCGTCAGTCCGTCAGAGCAGATGATGTACTTATCCCCCACTACCCAGTCGCTCTGAAGGAAATACGGCCGTAGGATCCGCTCGTCTTCCGGGATCCCGAGATGCTGGGACAGCGTGGATTTCGGCATATTTCCGACTTGAAGGACGTGGTTCTTGGATACCTGTAGAAAATCACTCCCTGTCATGCGGAATATGCGGCTGTCGCCGATATTTCCGGACACGATCATATCGGGAGCAAAGACCAGGACCGCCGCCGTTGCTCCGACGGAGCCCGTCGCGTGTTCATCTCGAAATTCACAGATGCGCCGGTTGGCGGTGTTAAACATATCTTCGACCGATTGCCGGATATCCGGGCCAAATGTCATCTCTGCCGCAGCTTGTGATGAAAGAAGCGATGCGACCTCGCCATATTCTCCTCCGCCCATGCCGTCAAAAATGCCGAGAATTTTTGTCTCTGCAATTGAAAAAGCACCTGCACAGTGAGTGATCGGAGTATCCTTCGCATCCGTGTTGTACGTTTTTTCGCAGATGAAATTATCCTGGTTCCCCGTCCTTGTACAACCGATATGACTTATGCAGTAATACTCAACTCTGTTCATCTCTTCCGGTCATTTCCTAAAATAAAATACGGCAGAAAAACTCCGCTTAATTTAAAGATAATTTTACCATAGATAGAAGCGGAGAGAACTCGATGAATGTTTCGAAATTGTATACGTTTTTGGATAATTTAAGGTGTAACGAAGCCCTCCATCATCCAGACCTCGAAATCCGGTTCTTCTTCGGTGTGGCTCTCAGTGGTCATTTTGTAATTAGTCACGAATAAATTGGATTATATAAACCAGAAGCTACGTTTTTTTCCATTTCAGCATTAAACGCCGATAAAGCGATCTGTCTCTTTTGTTCTGTACTAGTTTCCTTCATTCCGACAAAATACATTACATGATATCCAAACTCCGTCTCGATGACATCCATATCACCGACGTTATGGTATGCAAAGCACCAATCTTCAAACGGCTTCACCATCTGTCCGGCCGATACTGTATATTCAGCAGCCTCAGCAACTTCATTTGCCGCCTTGCCCTGCTCCGCCTTCATCTTCAGATCATCCAGACTCGTTGCCGAAGCCTTCAGTGCCTCTGCCTTCTTCTTGGCTTCAGCCTTCTTATCATCTGGAAGCTTCTCGCCTGTCGTAAGATCCAATGTCGGATATAGAACATGGTAAACCGTCGGAAGCATCGACTCGCCCTCAGTGAAATTATACACTTCTACATAATGATCCATCGCGGCATTTACCAGTTCGTAGCGCTGCAGGATCTCGCGAAGACCGTCCTCTGTAGCTGTCGGTCCATAGAAAGCCTTCAGATACTCGTCAAGTGTCATACCGATACTCTCAGCGGATTTCTTGGCCTTTCCGAACTCCTCTTCGATCTTTTTCCGAGTATCACTTCCCAACTGCACATTATTCTTTTGCGCATATTCGAGAATGAATACTTCACTCTGGAAGTCGGAAATGATCGAATTTCTAAGATAATCCTTCACCTTCATATCCGGTGTTAGCTGTCCTTCCATATCCAGGAATCCGGCCTGCGTCATCGGAATATCAGCAGTTCCTTCCACATTCATCTTCTTCAACTTGACGTACTCGTTAGCGAAGTAGTAGTTATAATCCAACGCGGTGAACTGCGTATTGTGAATTTTCACGACTTTGTTCATCTGATCAATTGCTGCTTGATCATAATTTTGTTCGAATGTCATTTTATTATTTATGGATCCATCCGAAGCAGTTACACTACTACTGTAATTTGACGGCGTTTCCGAAGAAGTATTTTTCTCTTCACTAGAACTATCATCACTTCTATATTTTGACGATGTTTCTGAAGAAGTTCTCCTCTTTGTATTCGAAACAACCGTATCATCAGTTGAATTTTTGGAGAATAAGAAAACACTTCCTACAACTGCAAATATAACTGCAAGAATCCCAACAAGTATTCCTACAATCAGTTTTGTATTTTTATGTTTTGCTTTAGGGGTAATATTCTCATAAGGTAACACAGGCACTTGCTGAACCGATGCTTTTTGAATAGGAACTTGCTCTTGAGTATACGACTGATTATTCTGAATGCGATTAACAGGTACTGTCTCACGAGAATACGGGGTTTGATTAACACTGACAGGAATCGTTTCATTAATTGGTGTTCTCTCTGGAGTAGCAACACCAATTCGCCTATCGCAATTAAGCACATCTTGCGTATTGACTCTCAAAAGGTCATATTCCATCTCTGAAGCACTTTGATATCGATTCCTTGGATCAGCCTGACAAGCGCACAAAATAATTCTTCCAAGTCTCTCACTGACTCCACTTGGCATTGGAAGCGGTTCATTATTCCATCTTCGAATATTCGCTTCATCACGAATATCCGGCATCATCATCTCTTTAACCATTCCAATAAACGGAAGGCAGTTATTATTTGCATAGAGATAAAGAGTCATACCAAGGGAATAAATATCAAGAACGGCTGGTGAAACATCCGTAAATCTCTGCTGTCTTACAACTTCCGGCGCCATATAGTCATATGTGCCGCGGAGCGAGAGACTTGACTGATTTGTAACAATCTTGCTTTCACCAAAATCTGCTAAAACAAAAGTCTTTCCTCTTCTAAGAATGTTCTGCGGTTTAATATCACGATGGATAATATTTCTTTCATGACATGACTTCAAAGCGTTACAAAGACTGCTACCCATCTGTATTATTTCCGTTTCAGAAAGAGGCTGTATCTCCTTTATCGAAGGAAGAAACTCCATGTCAAAACAAATTATCCAGCCGAGCTGTCCTTTTCGCGTAATCTCACGGTGACCATATATGCGAACCACATTTTCATTATCACGAAGCTGAATAACATTAATTATTTCATCCAGAACTTTATCTTTCACCAAGAAATAACTATTAAATATCTCCTCGTCGGAAAAACCACTATTGCGTCGCTCCTCGATTTCTGAATCATCATGCGGAATAGAGATCACCTTCAAAGCACGTTTTTCAGAAGAATCTTGAGACGTCATCTGAAAAACTACACCATAAGAGCCTTTACCCGACGGTTTGGGATCAATAATCCAGTTACTGTATTCTTTAGTAATGATACTTAACAATTCGTCGCGTTCCATAAGATTCTCCTCAAACAACACTCTTCTCTCAGGCTATTAGACCCATAAAGATTTCTGGTTGGATTTACCGTCACGTATTCTAGAACAGGTAAGTTTTCTGAATAAAACGGCAGAAAAACTCCGCTTAATCTAAAGATAATTTTACCATAGATAGAAGCGGAGAGAACTCGATGAATGTTTCGAAACTGTATACGTTTTTGGAAGAATTACGGTGTCACATAGCCCTCGATCATCCACTCGGTGAAGGTCGGTTCACCCGAGGTCAGGCTCTCGGCGGTCATCTCTGTGATATAAGTGACCGCTGAGACAAAGTCTCTCGCTGAGTACTCTCTCAGGACGTCGCCGCATGTCTTGCCGACACCGTTTCCGCGCTGTACGATCGCGAGCTTGATGGCGGTCTCTCCATCTGCCGGCGTACCGTCCGGATTGTACTTATAGTTCTGCGGAAGTCCTAAAAGCTTGCCGCGGAGCTTGTCTCTGGTCGTCGCGCCGTCCATCATGTTCGCATACGGATCGATGCCTTCTTTCTCGATGAGCTGGACGCGGTGCATATTGTAAGGAATATGGGTTGCGGACTGGAATGCATATTCCGCATATACTTCCGTGTATCCGTCATTTGCATAATACTCGACGACCTTCGATACCTCTATCCCGGCAAATGTCTTCGGCATCTTGTAAGATGCCTCGTCACCGAAATAGGCATATGCGACAAGTGTCTTATCGGCCAGGGCCTTATAGTAGAAACCGCTGCCGTTTCTGTCTTTGAATGAAGTCAGAAAGCCCATGCTGCCATATCCTTCCGGAAGGACGATCGTCTTATCGGCGCAGCCCTCGCCCACACGGACGATATTTTTGCCGAGTTTTACGGTCTTTACGGAATCCTTAAAGGCATTATCCGAGATCTCGTCCACGCGGATGCCCCAGAGCGTATCCGGGACAGTTACATCGGAAGATCCCTTCGAGCAGGAATCGATCACGATATGCGCCGGCATAAAGTCCTTTTTCAGATAGAATGTGTAGGAATACCCGTGGATCGGGTCAAACTTCACATGCCAGGCTTTTTCGGAGAAGCTGTAGCTGGCAATGCATGTGAAAAAGAGTGTGACGAGGGCAGCGATCGCTGCGACGATGATGGCGGTGATCTTGATGCGGCGCTCGATCATGCGGCGGTGTGCCGACTTCTTCTTTTTCCCGGTTGTCGCTGTTTTCGTCGCTTCTGAATCGTTTTCAGCGACGTTTTCGACGACTTTTTCAGATATCTTCTTCTCTTCATTATTTTCAGACATACTCATTCTTCCTCATTTAACAATCTACATATTTATACTACAAAATCGATCTTCTTTCCATCTACAGAAGCATCGGTCAGTATGTCTCGGATGTAGGTGAGCTTAAGAGAGAACACATCCTCCCTCTCGGAAAGAAGCCGGAAGAAGATCTTATCGCCCGGCCAGATAGGGAGTTCTTCGATTTTATCGGGCGCGATCCAGACAAGCTCGCCCTCGTCGCAGGAAGCAGCCGGCGCGGGTGCTTTTGCATCGGAGGAACCGGCGGCCGGCGCGGGTGCTTTTGCATCGGAGGAACCGGCCGGATCATAATTACCGGAAAGTTCGCCTTCCCAGGCATCGCAGGTATAAAGAAATGTGATCTCGTCGATATCATCGATCACGAATGTGATGATCCCTCGAAGGCGGTACGATGTCATCGTGAGCCCGGTCTCCTCTTTCACCTCACGGAGCACGCAATCCTCAGGCGACTCGCCATGCTCGAGGTGGCCGCCGACACCGATGTACTTATCCTTATTGATGTCGTTTTCCTTCTTTGTTCTATGGAGCATCAGGACTCCCCGCTCCCCGTAAAGGTAACAGAGAGTAGTCTCATAACGTTTTGCGCCATTTGCTTCAGACATTTTCTTTTCCTTTCACTTCGAAGGTCTTTCGCAAGAAATGAAAATCAATGTGAAAATCACTTTGCCGTTTTCATTGTCGTCTTGCAAGGTGTTTATAGGATAGCACATTTTTTTCTTGTACAAATAACGAATGAACGGGAAAGTCCTTTTTGAGAGGTAAAATGATATACTCTTTGCGGAAAATAAAGAATAAAAAGGAGAAAACACATGACAAACTATTTTGACTTCAAGGGACAAGTTGCTATCGTTACCGGATGCTCCACCGGTCTTGGTGTTCAGATGGCAAAAGCACTGGCAAGTCAGGGCTGCGCTATCGTTGCCGTTGCTCGCCGCCAGGAGATGATCGATGCAGTATGCGCTGATATCTCCAAGGAATTCGGTGTTGAGACACTGGCTCTCCGCTGCGACATCACTGACACAGACGCTGTCAACACAATGGTCGATAAGGTGATCGAGAAGTTCGGCCGTGTAGATATCCTCGTGAACAACGCAGGTACCGGCGCAGTTGCTCCGGCTGAGGACATCACTGATGATCAGTTCAACAACGAGATGAACATCGACCTGTTCGGTTCCTTCAGAGTCGCAAGAGCGGTTGCTAAGAAGTACATGATCGGCGCAAAGTACGGCCGTATCATCAACATCGCTTCCATGTACGGTCTTGTCGGAAATAAGATCTGTGGTTCTGCTCCTTACCACGCGGCAAAGGGCGGTGTCGTCAACATGACACGTGCACTGGCTGCCGAGTGGGGTAAATATGGCATCACCGTCAACTCCATCTGCCCGGGTTACTTCTACACTGACCTGACCCGCGACACCTTAAACAGTGACTTCTTCCAGCAGAATGCGAAGACCATGATCCCGGAAGAGCGCTATGGTGAAGAGGGTGAGCTCGATACAGCAACACTGTTCCTCGCTTCGAAGAACTCTTCCTACGTTACCGGTGTCAATCTCCCTGTCGATGGCGGATACACAGCAATGTGATCCTCCTAGCGACGCCCCTGATATATACCCCCGAAACGGACTGTCCAACCACCCCAAACCTTGGACGGTCCTTTTCATTTTTATGCGCTGTCTGCTATAATTCCAGTATGCAGACGCGTCCGAAAAAGACGACAAATTCATGGAAGATCTTCGGGAATCATTTGCCACATGCGGCTATGAGTTCTACACTAATAGTAACAGCAGAAGCGGCAGCAGTGTGTATGTCTATATTCGAAAAGCACACTCCGACATACTTTTGAGTAGTTCACAAAGGAGGCGGATCTTATGAATTTTCTTCTAGTCGCCATCAACGCAAAATATATTCATTCCAACCCTGCGGTCTATTCGCTCCGTGCTTGCGCGGACCGCGTCTATCCGGGCGTGACATCAATCTATGAGACGACGATCAACACCCCGATCCATACTATTCTTTCTTCGATCTGTGACTTAAAACCGGACGCGATCGGGATCTCCACTTATATCTGGAATATCGGCGCGGTAGAAAAACTCCTGTCGGATCTTCCGAAGGTCCTGCCGGATATCGACATCTGGCTCGGCGGACCGGAAGTCTCGTACCACTACGAGAAGTTCTTCGAAAAGTATAAAAATGTCCGGGGCATCTTCGTCGGTGAAGGCGAGAGTGCTTTTACCAGAGTCGTCGGACAATACTGCCGCGCCATGGAGATCGTGCAGGACGAGCTCGACGATACGAAGAACATATCGAAGCCCACGCTCGGAACCCCTGACTTCTCGGACATCCCGAACGTCGCGCTGCGCGAGCGTCCGAGCGTCATCCGAAACGATCTGGTAAGTCTCGATTCACTTCCCTTCATCTACGAAGACGATATGTCCGGCTTCGACCACCGGATCGTCTATTATGAGTCGTCCCGCGGATGCCCGTACCGCTGCAGCTACTGCCTGTCCTCGATCGATAAGACCGTGCGCTACAGAAGCCTGCCGTTCGTCTTTAAGGAACTGCAATTCTTCTTCGACGAGGACGTCCCGCTGGTCAAGTTCATCGACCGTACATTTAACAGCGACAAGGCCCGAACGAAGGCCATCTGGAACTACATCCTCGAGCACGATAACGGAACGACAAACTTCCATTTCGAGATTGCTGCGGAGCTGATGGATAAGGAAGAGATCGATATTCTGAGGAAGATGCGTCCGGGCTCGATCCAGCTTGAGATCGGTGTGCAGACCACCAACCAGGACACGCTTCTGGCGATCAACCGGCCGTCGAAGATCCATAAGATCGAGAAAGTCGTGCAGGATCTTGCGGAGACGAAAACGATCGCTATTCATCTCGATCTGATCGCCGGCCTCCCTTACGAAGGGTACAGAAGCTTCCGCAACTCCTTTAACGACGTGTATGCTCTTGCTCCGACGCAGCTTGCGCTGGGATTTCTGAAAGTACTAAAGGGCACTCCGATCGAGGAAGACTGCGAGAAGTTCGGCATCGTCCACTCTGATGATACGCCATATGAAGTTCTATCTACCAGATGGCTGCACTTCGATGAGCTCTGTCACCTGAAGAACATGGAAGAGATGGTCGATCTGTTCTACAACAGTCATCAATTCGATGTGACCATGCCGCTTCTTCTCACCGCCTTTGAGACGCCGTTTGACATGTACAGCGCACTCGCGGATTTCTTTAAGGAGAAGAACTATTTCGTGATGACTCCGGCGAGGTCCCGCCGCTACGAGATCCTTCTCGAGTTCGCTGAAGAAAAGACGACACTCTACGAGGAAGAAGTGCGTGAAGCCCTGACGCTGGACTACTATCTGCGCGAGGTGCCGAAGAGCCGCCCCGACTTCGTAAAAGAAGTCCCGGCCAAAGGCAGGATCGATACATCGGTGCGCGATCCCCTCACCGGGAACTTCCGCCTGGTGGAATAACGCTCCTCAAAAAGTCAACAAAGTGGTCACTGTAAATACCCTCTACAGTGACCATTACATAGAATTTCCCAAAAAGTCAACAAAGTGGTCACTGTAAATATCCTCAACAGTGACCATTACATAGAATTTCCCAAAAAGTCAACAAAGTGGTCACTGTAAATACCCTCTACAGTGACCACTTCATAGAATTCCAATATCAGTTAGAACCCTTCAAGCTAGTGCTGCCGCACAAGTGCTTTTCGCGAAGTTTACGCCTTAGTCAGTTCTTCTTTCAGATCCGCTTTGCACTCTGCCTTTACAGCTTCGAAGGTCTCGCCGATCTCCTTTTCCGGCGCCTTGGTGATCAGGCTGACCACTACGATGAAGATGCAGGCGATGATGAATGCCGGCAGCAGCTCATAGATATCCAGGATCGAGCCTGCACAAGCTTTGCGGACGACGAACTTCCATACGAAGATCGTGATACCGCCGGAAAGCATGCCGGAAAGTGCGCCCCACTTGTTCGTGCGCTTCCAGAAAAGTCCGAAGAGCACCATCGGTCCGAAGACAGCGCCGAAACCTGCCCATGCGAAGGATACGATACGGAATACCGAGCTGCTCGGATCGAGCGCCAGGAATATCGCGATGATTGAGATCACGATAACGCAGATGCGGGCGAGCCACATCGCCTTTTTCTCGGAGAGTTT
>Ga0247608_10003275_pt1 | contig 19086 bp, 3 predicted proteins | sample 176DNAGHGlowgp2_FD_193490 | JGI IMG/M metagenome (GOLD analysis project Ga0247608, IMG submission 193490) | Sheep rumen microbial communities from Palmerston North, Manawatu-Wanganui, New Zealand - 1766 DNA GHGlow gp2 | ecosystem: Host-associated > Mammals > Digestive system > Stomach > Rumen ...
CTCAGCTCTCTTGTTTCGTACACGGGCGTTCTATTCTGATATTCATTCGTCCAAAGTCTATCAACTTTGCCTTCTGCATTTCTTATCTTTCCGTCAGAGCCTAGCGTATAGCCTTCAGGTAAATCGTATTGCTTTTCAACCGTAGCAACTTGTTGTCCGGTAAACTGCTCATAATTATCCATAAGCCATGAGCCGGCCTGTTTCTTACTTCTTTCAGCATCGGACTCACCAATAATATCATCAAACACGTCAGCGACAGTCTGAGCCTTTTGACCAAGGACGTCGCCTGCGTCTGTAATCACGCCGGCAACAGAAAGAAGCAGGTTCTTTTCTTCTTCTCCGAGATATTCAGCAGCCTTAGTAACAGCTTCTTTAACCGCACTGAGATCGGCCGTTTCAAGATTTAAATCACCAAGATCTGCTCCTAAAGCTTCAGCCATGCTGGCAAACAGCTTCTTTGCTTTATCGTTGATCGCTTTGCGAAGCTCGTTCTTTCCTTCATCCGTCTTTAAGGACTCTTTAACTGTCTGCTCGTCAACACCGAGATACTCGGCGAGAACACCGGAGCTCTGAGCGCTCACGTGATCCAGATAATAGTTTGCGTTTCTCAGATCTCGAACATTCTTCTGATATCCGGCAGTTGCGGCATATTGCTCACTGTCCGTACCGTATAAGAAAATGGTTCTGTTTTTTGCCGCTTCTTGAGCTGTTGTTTCATCGAGCTTGTTTTCAAGCGTCAGGTTCTTGGCGAAGTCAGTTTCGTCAGCCTGCCTGGCTGCTAACTCAGCTTCTGCAACAGCTAAGTCGTACGCTCTTTGAAGCTCTTCGGGTACTTCATTATTGTTAAGACTCGTTATTTTCTTTTCAAGTTCGTCTACTTTTGCCTGAGCTTCTTCGAGAGTTGTTCCGCCTACACTCTTTGCGTCTTCCAGTTCCTTTTCGGCCGACATTAACTCTCCCTGGGTTGTAAGCTTAAGCTGTTCTCTTTGTCTTAAATAGTCCTTGCCGTAGAACCCAAGGCTGTTATACGCGGCTGTGTACTCTTCTGCATTCGATGCGTTGAACTGAGTGCTACCTAAAATACCGGCTCCGAAAGTAGCAAGCTCTTTTTCTGTCCAGTTTTCTTTTTCCTGTAAAGCAGGGTTGATAACGTCAACGTTTGTAGCTCCTGTATCAGTAAATTTAACCCCCTGGACCTTTCTCTTTCCGCCGTTAGCAAGCCAGCGCGCAGCAGCTAAGCCGTACTCTAATCCGCTCTTGCCGCGAACAGCATCTTCAAGGGTGTACTCTTCTTCAACTTCGCCGACTTCAGAAGTAAACCCAGCGTTTGTCATCGAGTTAACAATGTCTTGCGCGGCCGCAGTATCACCAGACTCCATAGCCGCTCGCCATTCTTCTTCTCTGGATTTGGCCATCAACTCTCTGTTTTGTTGATCGATCTGTCTGGCTCTTTCGGTGTTGCCGTATGCATCCTGATAGAACTGTTCTGCGCTCATGCCAAGAATAGACATGGCCGCTTCATGCTGCTGCTGAAGTGTGCCGTTTTGAAGCATAGCGGACTGTTGACCTTGAGAATACGTTTCTGTGGTGAGTTTAACAACCGCTTCGATCGCAAACTTACCGCCCTTTTTTAGCTTTTCAACAAGAGCAGAAGTTCCTTCGAGAAGTTCTCCGGCGTTTTCAAGCTCTTGCAAGCCTTTAAGCTCAATCTCGATCTCAGAGTTTTTAACGAAGTTGTCCAGCGCAACGTCATACTGTTTAAGGAGCTCAAGGTCTTCTGGAGAAATTGTTCCGGCTTCTTCCTGCTCTTTAAGCATTCTGTATTCCGACCATTGACCGAACCCAGCCATATATTGGCTGGCTGCGATGTCAGAATAACCAGTAATCTTTTGGCCGCTTCTTATCATACCGTAAATATCACGAATACCCGCGATCTTGTCGGACGCAGTTAAGCCAGAAACACCGTAAGACGCATTGCTGACCAACGTGTTGATAAGTTTATTTTCCTCAGCCGATAAAGCTTCGCCTTTATCTTTGCTGTTGAATAATCTTTGCGCAAGCTGTTCGCCTAAAACGCCTTTAAGATATTCTCTTTGATTGTCATCGAGAGATGTGGATTTTAAAAAGTCTGCGTAATCCGCGTCTGAAGTTAAATGGTTTTCCTTTAAGAAAGTCTGATACTTTCTTTGCAGATCTTTTTCTTTGTGCCAGTCGATATCTTCTGATATAACTTCTCCATTTGCGTCTCTGATTCCGTTATCAATTTCCCATTGCCTTATTTTTTCTTGTCTTTGAAGACCAGCATAATATTCAGCTGATTCTCTTGATACAAATCCAGTATCGCTCTGAAGGATACCTAAAGCCGCTTCTGCTCTTTGACCTTGCTCTCTTGTTGTAAGAGCTTCTTTGCCATAGTCTCGGCCCATGCTCATCAAAAGAGTCTTAATGGGTGTTATGTCACTGGATCCGCCTGTTTGTGTTACATTTCCGTTTTCGTCGATCTCAAACCCATATTGATCCATCAAATGACCAAACTCTTCATTTGAATTCAATGCAGACCACTGCTTGATATCATTTTCGTTTACGTATTTAAACAAATCAACAACGTTCGAAATACCGTTGCTTTCAATCATACGAAGCATATTATCAGCGGTAACTGCCATAGAGTTTTTGCTGTCCCACGCGGATGCGCCGACGGAAACGCCTGCTCGAAAATGGTCTTTTACTGTCTTAAGCTTTGGCATCGGAACTTCTGTTAGCGCATCATTTACGGTTTTAATAAGGTCAAGAGTATATTCACCAGTCTGGGATGCTTCCGTCAGCATTGTTTGAATTTCTGTGGGTAGCTGGCCGTAAACATTGACTAATTGAGCCGGATCAACGTTTGCAAGTTCCGGTATGTTATCTTGTATGCCTTCGATAATTTGTTCAACCGGCGCGATATATGAATCGGCGATATTTGAATAAGAATCATCTAATAATTTAAATTCGCCTTGCAATCTTGCTTCAACATTTGAAGATGTTGTATTAATCTGTCCTGCCCAGTCTGTTGAGCCAATTACATCGTAAGTCGCATATTTGTAAGCATCATCTCGGCTCATCCCTTCTGCGATTTGATACTTCATAGCAGCGTTTTCGATTTTGGATTTCTTTGTTGCCAGAGCCTTTTCAGCGTCTTTGCGACTATAAAATGTTTCACCTGTACCAATATCGTAAACTTCGGATAAACCTTCTGTTAAATCTTTTCCTTCTTGTCCTCTACCAACAAATCTACCATTTACATAATAATCGTAATTATCAACATTTGCTTCGTATTCTTGTTTAGCTTTTTCAAAATTCGCTCGTCCTTCTGAGCCAACTCCATAATCATTTCCGTATGTGTCATAATAATGCATAAAGTTGTCTGCGTATATCTGACGGGCTTCATCTTCGGTAGCAGCCGTAGTGTAATATTGACCCTGTTCATCGTAAACAACGTAACCGCCTTTTTCTAATTCTGCGTTTCTTGCAGCTTCAGCTTGTGCATGAGCGTCTGCTCCGTAAAAAGAAACAGTCTCACCCTGCGCATTTACATAGCTTGCTGACGTATTAGCTTGTTGCTCCGCTTTTGCCGCGGCCATCTGGGTCGCATATCTTTCTCTTTCTTTCTTGTTGAAAGCTCCTGCCGCAGCCTGAGCTTCTACATAAGATCCAAACTTATATTCGTCGCCAAACAATTCGTCGCCAGCCGTGGTTTTTAATCCAAATGCTTTAGATGCGATATCTTGTCTTAGCTGAATAAAGGACTCGTCATTAGCGGCTTCTTCTTTTGTTCCTATCTTTGATTTATACGTGATTCCAGTATTTGGATCATAGAAGGTGGATTGCCATAATTCTTGAGACGCATCCGATGCCGCTTGGGCAGCATCTCTTGCTTCTTCTGATGTGAAGAGATTGCCGTTTTCATCTCGATCAACTATCGTACCATCTTGCCTGGTGTAATAATACACACCTTGTTCTTTCGCCGCTTTAGCAGCTTTTTCGGCGTCTTCTGTTGTACCGTTTGTTTGCCAGTTATACGCGCCAAATACTTTACCGTTTTTGATTGCCTTTCCGGTTTCGTCCGCTTCTGCAAGTTGATACTCTGTCCTCTCAAGTTCGAGTCTATTGTTATAATCATTAACTCGCTGCTCTGCTTGAGACGCAGTAATTCGACGACCTTCTTCGTCAATATAATACCCGCCAACACCAGCATCTTCAAGACTTAATTGTTCAAGCCAAGCCGCCTTATCTGCATATCCGCCTTTTCGAGCATACTCTTTTAAAGCGCTTTCAGCAACAGATTTTTCTCCTTTAGGATTTATATCTTTTCCGATTGCTTCTGCTAATAGCTGTTCTACTACAAAACTATCGACTTGCGGGTAATAACCGTTTTTATCTAAAAATTCCTTTATTTTTGGATCGTTATAATAATCTTCTGCGAGTTTTTGCGCAGCAAAATCAACATAATCGCCTGACAGTCCAAGATCTGTAAAAACAGATTTGGCACGATCGATAATGCCCTGCTTTTGTTTTTTGGCAGAATTAGTGTCTGAGTTCGTAAACTTACTTCTGGCATCATCAAGCATCATCTGTATGACTTCGTCAGGCGTGTTATAAAGGTTCGTCGTCCACCAGCTTTTATCTTTACGCCTGTATTCATCTGGTAAATTAATGTTATTTTCGCTCTGATTTGCAGCAAAAGCAATCATATTTTGATGAAGATTCTTGTCTCCAAATAAATCGCCTGCTTGTATAAAATAGTTCTTAAAATCTTCAGCCGTATATGCTTCAGGAAAAGACATACCCTTCTTTTTTGCAAGTTTTTTAGATCCAGCAACGATACTTTGATAAGAACCTTCGTTTTGATAAAATTCTGTTACTTTATTGTTTCCTTCTTCGGCAATCGATTCTGCAGCTCCAGAAATACCCTCATTATAAAATTTCCTTATTTTTTCATTCTCAGCTTCTTTATCTGCCGCATCTGCGATATCCTGCGCAGCTTGTTTCGCGCTTTCCCCAAGCTTACTAGCAGAAGCAGAAAGCGTTTCTACGTTTTTCGCAGCTGAGACGGCTTCATCACCAAGGCCCGAGAAAGCCGCTAAAGTATCTACTAAATATCCATACTCTGATTTTTCTTCATTCGAAAGCTGATCTTTGCTGGCAAGTTCTCTCAATCTTGAAGCATTTTTCAAACGTTCGTTATATACCGAAGAAACACTTTCTACTTTTTGATCATACTTTTCAGTAGCAGTACGCGTATCTTGCTTTCCATTAAAATATGCCGTACCAACACCTACTGCCGCAAGGCCCAATCCGCCTAGTGCCAATACAGGGTTTGCAGTTGCAATACCCATTTTCATCATCGTTATTCCGGCAAGTGCTTCAATCAGCGGAATAGCTGCGGTTGCAGCGCCGCCAAACCCTTTTGCTAGGTTGTTCAATCCATCAATGATAGTTGTAATTCCATCAAAAAATCTTTCTATCGCGCCGTTCTCTGTCAACGTATTAATCAGATCATCAAAAGCATTTTTTACATTCGTGATGCCGGCAGCCAAAGACTTTTCATAAATATCGAACTTCTTATCGACTGTCCCTTCGGAGCCTTCAAGCAGCTCCATGTACCTGTCAATGTCGCCTTCAGACATGCCCTGCATGATCGCAGAGAAATTTGAATACTGTCTGCCGGCAATGTTTGTAGAAAGCTGTTGTTTAGCCGCGTCGGACATGCTGTCCCAATTTTGAGACAGATCATACAGAATATCAAACGTTGATCTCTTCTTGCCGTCTCTGTAAACGTCGACGCCGTTTGCTTCGATCAGTTTTGCAATAGAAGAACCTGAAACAGCATTACCGTTCTCGTCATAAACAAGTTCTCCGGTGCCAACCTTATTCATTCTCTGCATGATTGTAGAGAGCGTTCGGCCGGCAATATTACCGCCTACCTGGGTAGTAGACGTAATGGCTGTCAACATGGCCGCTAATTGACCGAAAGACGTACCATCGGCCGCTGCAGCAGCGCCGGACTTTTCGACGCCTTTTTCAATCTCGGCCGCATTGGTAGCCGCACTGTCGCCAAGGATGGTAACGATATCAGCCGCTTCTCCGGCGCTGTTTACCAGACCGGTGTTCATAGCAACGGTAACCAGCTTTGTTGCGGCGTCTACTTTAGTCCCGGAAACTTTTGAGAATTTCGAAATGGTTTCAAGTCTCTCATCTACTTCTTCATCGCTCAGGCCTTGTCTGTACAGGGCTGTTGCAGTGGACGAGATTTCGGCAACAGAGATCTTCAGCTCTTTCGCCTTGCTGATCAGAGTCGTTCCAAGTTGAGACATCTGATCGTCAGACTTCATGGTGATCATTTGGATCTGCGTTAAGGCCGTGTCAAACTGTTTTACGAACTGAGTAATTTCTCTTGTAGCATTCATAAACAGCCGTCTGCCAAGTCGCGACGCTACGTTAGAAATAGCAGTTCCAAGGCCGTTAAAAGCTGCAGTAGCAGCGCCAAGCGGACCGCTTGACTTGTTTATTTCCTCTGTTACAGCATTGTATTTAGCCTGCAGACCTGATTGGTTTGCCACCGCTTCTTTATATTCCTGTTCTCTCTGAGCTTTTTCTTCGGCGCTTGCGTTTTTCCAGGCCGTTCTTTTTGCTTCAACGTTTCTGCCAGCCTGACCCATGCTTGTTTTAAGAGATTCCTGTTGCGACGCCAACGACTCGTTACGGGATTGCCATTCGAGCATCGATCTCGTTATAGCATCTCGGCCGATCCACTGCGCCCGCTTGTTTCTGTGATACTGATCATACTGCAGTTGCATATTTTTAACAGCCAGAGCGCTGTTTTCATCTATTGCAGTAATTCTATTTTCTCCAAGTGTCGCATTCAGGTTTTCGGCATTGATTTGTCGCTCAGCAAAATAATTAGCATACGCGCCTATAGTCGCTTCTCTTGCTTCTTTGGTGTCAACACGTTTTTTCAGTTTTTCAAAAGCGTCGAGTTCGCTCGCACTCCACGTTTCATTCCTTGTTTTTGCATCAGTCTTCGCAAGCTCTTCGTAATATTTTCTTTCTTCCTGCACACGGTTGTATGCGGCCGCCTTTGCATTCTCCTGAATTTGACCAACTCTGCTTTCGGATATTTTATCGGTCTCTTGCCAGTTGCGGTCGAACTTAAATGGAGTAGGAGCCGGTTTCTCGGTTGTCTGGCCGGCAGCTTCATTGTTGGACGCATCAGTTCCGGTAGGTGCATTAGCGCCGGCTTGCGGCTGCTGCATCGGAGCGGCACTCGTGGGCGGTTGTTGCGACGGAGCAGATCCTACCTGAATAACCTGTGGAGTTGGAGCTTCATCAGGCTTCGGCGTTTTAATTCTTTGAATAGTGCCATCTGGCCCAAACACATATTGATCTAGACCGGAGCCAAGTCTTATCGCCGCTCTAATATCGTCTCTTTGTCCTGCCTTTGTCGCATGCGAACCTTGGAGAGCTGCCATACTTATAGGTCTTAAAGCCGCATCCCTTGCGACTCTATGAACTTTTTCTTCTTCGGCTGCTCTTTGCGCCTTGGCCGCTTTCTCTGCTTCGGCGATCGCGGATTCCTGTTGGTTAAACGCCTGTTCTGTTTTAGTAAAAGACTCAGCTGCTTTTTTAGCATCATCAGTCTTTTGTGTTGCTGTTGCTGCACTTTGATCTGCTACTTGTTTCAAGGCCGTTAACTGATCGTTTTCTGCCTTTGTTTTATCAGCATCTTCCGTTATCAGCGTCTGCGTTGCGGTAGCGGCATTTTGAGCGACCGTCTGCGCAGCGGTCAGAGCGTCGGCATTGCTAGCCTGTTTTTGCGCAAGTTCTTTCTCCCTATCTGTTTGTTCTTTAGCGGAGTTATTTGCTCTAATAATTGATTTTTCCTGATTTTTAAATGCTTTAAATGTTTCTGTGTAGGTTCTTGTCGCGCTTTTTGCATCTTTGTCTTTTTGAGTTGCGTCCGCCGCGGCTTGCTCAGACGATGTCTTGAGAGAAGCCAGCATTGCGCTTTCAGCTTTATTCTTTTCAGCGTCGTCTTGTTTGAGTCTTTCGGCTTCAGCCGCAGCCTTTTCCGCTGCGTCAGCCGCGCTTTGAGCTTGTTCTAAAGCTTCAGCATTGCCGGCTTTTCTTTCGGCAAGCTGCCCAGCCTGCTTTGTTAAATCTTCTTTTTCTCTGTCTAATCTATCTACTTCTTGTTGCGGACTTTCAATATCTTTTCTTATCGCCGCCAACTGACTTTCCTTTTCTGTTACATCTCTATTTCGAATGGCAGCTCCTTCATACTTTTTTATCTTATCTCTTTCAGGCCAATAAGTAGCCCATGTGGCATCATCAAGCGCTTTTGCTCTACGTTTATTTTCTTCTTCAATTGGAGCAATTTTTTCTCTGTAAGCGGCATCTTTTTCGACTGCCGCGTCACGCCTTGTTTGCAAGGCTTCTAAATCTTTTGCTTTTGCTTCACGCTCTTCTGTTAAAATGCTTTCTTTGTTGTCTCTGACATAATCTCGTATTTCAGCTTGTTCTTTATTGTATCTGAACTCTTCTGCATGAAGTTCTGATCGCATATCTTCTTGGATTTTATCAAATTGCTTACCTTTTGAAGGACCAAAAATGCCTAGAGCTGGAGCTTTTATACCTTTTATTCTTTCAGTAGCTTTTGCCTTAATCTGCGAAACTCTTTTCTCGTGCTCTGAATGTGCGTCACCCAATCTTCTGCTTAAAACAGACTTTAATAATTCATCATCTGTAAGCGATTCTCTCATCTCGCTGAGCTGTCTGTCGCCGTTATTTACAAGATCCATTTCTTCTTCTGTCGGCTTCATTCGCTCTATTTCTTCTGGGACGCCAATTTGCTGGTACAGCTCAGGATGAGATTGCAGCAAGTCAGATCGAATTCTTGCTCTCATATCACCTTCGGTTAATCCGAGATATTTAGGTATTTCACCTGTAAAACCGTTTTTACCAGCCAATTCTGCTATTTCGCTTTGTAAATCAGCTTCTTGCTTTTGAAGATTGGTTAATCTTTCTCTTGCTGGATGGGCTTCATTGGTTTGAATTCTTTCGTTTAACGCTTTTTCTTCTGCTTGAATCGCATCTCGTTCAGCTATGAGCCGTTGAACTTCGGCGTTAGCATTTGTACTGTTGGCTGCTTTTTGCTCTTGTTCGCTTATTGCCGCAGCTCTTGTCGCTTGATTCTGTGCAACAGTTTCTTGATAGCCAGTATATGCTTGTGAAGCCTGCGTAGCAGTTTCTTGAGCGCTTATTGCATTAGCCTGCGCTAGTTCCATATTGGCACGGGCTGCCTGCACTTGCTCTGGAGTGATGGTTCTTTCAAGAGCTGAAGTCCCGGATCTGGATCTTAAAGCGTCGGACTCTTTTTGTATTCTGTTTCTTTCCTCTGTCAGTCGTTTTACTTCGGCGTCAGCATTATCCGTAGCTTCCTGCTGCTTTTGAATCTCATCAGCTCTGTTTTTCTGAGCTTCTGTGGCTGTTTTTTGATATGTTGAATATTCGTTTTGAGCTCTTTGGGATTCTTTTTCAGCAGTTTCAGCTTTTGTTCTGGCTTGCTCCATTGCTGTACGAGCCGAATCTACTTGTTCTTGAGTAAGTACACGTTCTGGTATTTTTACTTGCTCAGGGGCGGGCTGGCCTGCAAAAACAGTCGGTTCATACGGCGTTCTGTTAGCCGCAGAAGTTTGAATGACAACAGGCTGCCGCGTCTGCATGGCAGTTGGTGCAGGAGCTGGCTCAGGCTGAGCTTGCGGTGCCGGAACCGGTTCGGCCGGAGTTTGTACAGCAGGAGTTGGTACAGCAGGAGTCGGTGCAGCGTGAATTCGATCTAGCGTTTGCTGAAGTGTCTCTTCTCCTGATTCAGATCTACGACGATCGATCTCATCCATAAGGCTGTTGTACGACATGGCTCTTGCCATGCTGGGAAGATAAGAAAGAGAGTCTCTTCCCATAACATCGCCAGCTAAAAATGTTTCCAGATCAGAAATGCCGGTGTTTCTAGCTTCTTTTAACAATTGAAGATTTCTGATCTGCTGTAAAATATTCCTATCATTGCTTTCTGTTGCAGATGACATAAGCGCATCAATGTCAGCGACTGATGCTGCTGCATAATCAATATTGTTTTTCTTTAAGAAATTATTAGACAGTCTCTTTCGATAAGTTTCGATATTTTCATCAGCTTCGCCGATGTCCATCTTATAAGCCAGTATTTTATTATTAATCTTCGATCTTTTATCTGCTTCACTTCTTCTTGCGATTTCTTCTGGAGACAGATCTCGTCCAATTAGCTTATCTACTTCTTGAGAGATGTTGTTTCTATCGTCTTCATATATTCTTGAAATTAAATCTGCTTCAGTTGCTCTTAACTTATCAATTCTTGGTTGAGCCGACGCATATAATCCTGCATCCGCCATAAAACTGTCAATATCTATTGCATTATCGCCTTTGAAATATACAGATGTTGCATCAGCTGTTTCAAGGCTTCCCATAAACTTTTCTCTTGCTTCGCGTGCTGCCCTTTCTTCTGGCGTATTTTGTCCGTACGTTTCTTCAAGCCTTAATTGTAAACGACCTGCTTCTTGCCATAAATCTTCTGCATTGCTAATTTTAAAAAACGAATCCTTATAAGGATTTTTTAAACTTTGTCTGGTTCCAGCCGCTTGGTTCGCTTGTGCAACAACTCTTTGAACTTGATCGAATGTGCTGTTCTTCGACGAGCCCGTTAAAGCTCTTCTCATGCTTGCTTCAGCCATCTGTGGGTCAAGAACAGACGCTTGGCGTACAATCGCATCCAACGCTTCTTTCTGTCTGTTACGATCTCCTACATACTGTCCGAGATCTCTGACCGCGTACGGCAACGCGTCTTCGTAAACAGCCATCATGGTTGTAATCAGATCTTTATCATCAAGCAAAGACATGTCTTCATACAGCGCGTCAAACATGCTGAAGTTATCAGCGTCCGTTCTTGCTGTTTTACGGTATTTACCACCCACGCTTCTGATCTTTTCTGTTAATTCTGAGAGTTTTGTTCTGTCGCCAGCTTGCTTTGCGACCAGATAATTCCACTCCTGCTGGTGACCTTCAATCCATTTCTTACCGCTGAAACTTTCATTATCACCAGTATTCGCTTTTTTAAAGTCATCTATGTTTTTACGCAGCTCACCATATGTTCCGATATTATCGGCATAATATCTTAAAGCGTCTGCAACTTGCTCGTCTTCAGATACAATACCGTGTTCTAGCATCCAGTTCAGACCTTCAAAAAGAGGGTTTTCTTTAGAAAGATCACCGTCATTTCTAGCTTTTATAAATCTTTCACGTGCTTCTTTAATAGATCCAAGAATCCTTCTTTCTGAATCGTCATTCAGGTTGTGCTCAATCGTCCCCCCGTCGTCTGCATAACCGACACCGACAACCTTCTTTAGACGGAAATCGCCGCTGTCGGTTCTAAACTTAAGCCAACGCCGCTCCTCTTGCGTTAAACCGGACAGTGCGTCTTCTCTTTTCTTTGCTTCATCTGTTTCTTTTGAGTTCTTTATATTTTCCTGATATTTCTCGTACGCTTTTTGACTTTCATCTTTGGCCATCTTGGAGTAATTCGTCATCTGAAATATACTCTGTTTAGCGCCGTGCTCACCGGGCTTCCAGTCGTACATTACAAGATCACCGTTTTCCTCTTCCCAGATCAGGTCGGGACGGAAAGAAGACATGTCTCCAGGGTTGCCTGTTGGATCTTGAACCCTTGTTCCGTTCGCTCCGTAGGCGGATATAACTCCTTTTGTTTTGTCGTATATTTGATTTTCGGACTCAAACAGACGACCGCGGCCGAACAAAGCCTGCAAAAAGTAATCATTAGTGTTGTTTTTCGGACTGAACGTAGACTGTATTCTGTCAAAAAGCCATTGTCTCTTTGGATCAGACGCTTTTAATTCTTTATCCGGATCTGCTTCTCCAAGCCAGGTGCTTATATCATTCCACTCTTCTTCTGTAAACGCACCTTTTAAATTACCAACTTTGTTGCTTGTTAAATATTCTTTCCAGGTCAAATCCGTGCCATACTGATGAGTTTTGCCTGAATCCCAAAGTTCTTTTGCTTTCTTTCTGAAGTCTCCTATGTTATAAACGGGCTTAGCGTCAGGACCAGCGCCAGAATCAACCAAAGCCTTTTCTGCGTCTAAAATAACTCCGGAAAAAACATCGTGCATAAAGCTGCCCAAAGCTGCGTCAATGCCGTAACTCTGTGGTTTACCAAGAACTTTGGCCATCTGGTTGCCGAGAGCTTCTTTTTGATATGTTTCATTCCAGAATAAAGGATATTTCTCATCATCCGTTACTTGAAGAAACTCAGGCTTTAGAGCACCATTTTCTCCATATTTCACCCTGTAAGCATCATATGATGGTGCATTTTTAATATACGGTTCGATCTGCGTTGTTGTTGGTTTCGTGTTGCCTATTTTGTTGCGCCAGAAATTAAAGAATCCACCAACCGTTCCGGACGTAGATTTTCTGATAGCTTCACTTTCGTACTTTCTTTTATTAACTTCAGCTTCAATCAAACTTTGATGTTCTGTATCTCTTGCAATGTTTTCGAAATCATTTGTTTTAAAATATTCATTAAGATCCAACATGCCTTGATACATTTCTTTTTCATAATCTGTTCTTGCTGTATCTCTTCTTATTTTCAGATTGTCTGTTGTTAACAAAAGATCGCCCATTCCCCCTTCTCCGACAGTTGAAGGAGTGTCGACTTTCTTTCGCTGTCTGCGTAAAAAACTTTGTTCTCTTTCTAAAAACTTTATTATCTCTGGATCCGACTTGTTGGTTTTTGCGTTGTCTATTTCTGCTTTCAGCCTTTTATCACTATCTTCGAAGAACTGACTTAATTCTTGCGTTGAAACCAAATAGCTGAGATCTTCTTGCCCCTTTAGAATATCACCATATCTTGAAGCAATATCAAACAGCGCTTCATTGTAATGACCAGACTCAACGCCATAATTATTTTGAATCCAGTCATCTACCATGTCGCCGAAGCCCATGTCCATTCCGCCGGCGGCTTTGCGTATTTTGCCCCTGAACGACGCTGTAGCTAAAGCACCTAGATTATTCAAACTATGTAGACGGTGATTAAAAATACTGGGCTGATTTTTCTCCCTTTCCGCTTCCGGCACATCATAGTTTTCAGAAACAAGTTTCTCGAATCTGGAAAACTGTCTGCCTGCCGCAAACGCGCCGATAAGAGCCGCGTTGCGATAATCGCCGACCCAGCCTTTGTTTTGACCTTCAGACGTAGCCTTATCATAGTATTTAGATGCCAGGTTGTAAGTTCTTGCAAACTTCTCTCGATCCCCATCCTGTCTGTAAATATCGATAGCGTTTCTCATAATCTGAGAAGATTTGCCCATTTCGCCCTGGCCGCTGTAGTAAGAGTACAGTCTTTCTACTTCACGATCCCCAGTGTTCTTCGCAACCGGTTTTTTATCAAGTTCGGCCATTTGCTCTTCAAGTATGGCATTGAGCTCTGCGTTCTCTTCGTCAGTCAGAAAAGCGCGGCCGTTTGCTGCTTCTAAACCTTTTGTCATCTGATCCATCTGATGAGCGTACATCCAGACGGTATCTCCGTCGAAGTCACCTGTATTCATACGGTCGATGGCAGAAGGATCCATCATCGCAACGTTGCTTTGCGTGCCAAGAATGTTTCTCCAAGCCCCGGTTTTTGTCGCTGCGATGTTTAACATTTTGGAGAAGGTGTTCAGGGCAGACGGGGTCCGTCCTACAACACTCCATAATCCATCGCGATCGCCGGTTGCCTGGGGCGCAAACATGATTTTGTTTATATCTACATTGCCTTTACTGTCCAGCAGACCTTTAAGGTCTTCATCTGCCAATTCAAATCTTTTCTTCAGAAAATCTTTATTTTTTAATAAAGATGGATACATTATTGACAGATCTGACTCTTCATTTATCCTGGCATTGGAGCCGGATATGGCGTCTTCAAAAAATGAACCTAAAAACGGAAAAGCAAGACGAAAAGAAGCGTCGTTGCTAAGTCTGTATTTTGTTTGAGACTGTTTATACAGTGCTTTTTTCTGATCCTCAATATATTTTACAGCTTGTCTGTCTGTTTTTATAAAAGCCTGCTTATCTTCTGCCTGCTCAAATCTTTGCTGTATGTCCGCTCTTTCTTTGAACTGCTTTTCGTTGATCCAGTAATCATCTGTTTCCATTCTGAGCAGTTCTTTTGCGTACGATTCGGCGCTTTGTTTGCGAATTTTATCAGACAACCCGATTGCTTCTGCTAATTGCATACCGATTGTCCGCTTACTTGTTTCGAAGTCGTCTTCTGATTTTACAGCGAACAAGCCGCCGCTCTCTCTTAAAGAGCTTGTTATGTTTCTGTTTTGCTCAGGAGCGTCGAGCTGAATCATTTTTTGTCCGTGTGCATCGACGAACGTCATTCCAGCTTTCTCTTTTTTTTCTAAACGGCTTTGTCTTTCAGCTGCGTCCTTTATGTCCATTTGTTGTTCAAGAAATGTTTTATATTGAGATTCATCCATAACAGCCATCTGAGATGGGCCTTTTAACATCTCCTTTTCGATCAAAGCGCCGTACCGTTTATCCATCGCATCTGTAAAGTAATGGCCCAAAAGCTCGTTTCTTCCCATTTCGTTATATTGACCATTACTGTTGATGGCGTTTACGATTCCCGCCTTTTGATCGTCGGACAACTTCGCAAAAGCAACTGAAGGCATATAAAACTTACTTAACGATTGAATATCCTTTTTCTCAGCTTTAAAATACGCTTCTTTCGCCGCATCAATCTCTTCTTGACTTGCGTTGGTGTTTGCGAGTTTAACCCATTTGCCAAGCGCTTCTTTCTTTTCTTTCTCTCGTTCTTCTATTTTGCTTTGATCATCTTCAAAAACAGCAAAAGGACTATCGCTCTCCCCTTTTTTTACAGTTCTCCTGAGAAAATCGCGCCAGTCGTAACTGCCGAAAACACCCTTCAGGGTCTGGCCTAAGCCTCTTGCCTGAAAAGATATATGTGAGAACTGGGGATCAATAAGACCTGCGCCATCGATAAGCTTTTTATCAAATACTTCCTTGCCTAGAATTTTATTAACTTCTTGTTGCGCTTCAAGGCTGATCGTGGCGTATTCAATTTGATCCAGGTCGACTCCAGGCAAAATATCGGCCAGCCTGTTCGACTGAGTTCCAAGTCTTTTCGCATTGCTGCCGAATTTATTAGTTTCACCAAGGTTTTCAACCCATTCGCCGTTTTTGTTTTTTTTGTAAACGACGCCTTCTCTTGCCTGGGGATCAAATCCACGAAAATAATCTCCAAGGCCCTTTTCTCTGAGACGGTTAGTGATTTCTTCTTTCTTTGTTGTCGGGATATACTGCGCGGATTCGCCGTTAGAATAAACAAAAGAATATTCAGCTCCGCCTTCACCATACGTGATCTTTTTATTTAAACTATCTCTGAACAGTTGTCCTTCTCTTGTCAGACGCCTGTCTTTGCCTTGCATCAGCCAGCCTTCTTCATCCCGGGCCCAGACGTTATCTACAGGAACTGTGACGATGTGCGGCATCGTTCTTTCTGTCTGTTTGCCGTCCGGGCCTTCAACTGTTTCAGTGTATTCAGCATATTGTCCATTATTTTTTTTCGGATCAAGACCAAGCATATATGTAAGCTGACTGTTTTGAAGCATAATACCCTTGTCAGCTTCTGTTGTTTTTACAACGCTGGCCTTTAGTTTTCCGCTCTTTTCACGGACCCTCTGCATTTCCTCGTGCGTCCGCGGAACGAGAATGAGATTTCCGTCTTTTTCTTCTATAACGGTTCTTGGGACACCATATGTTGGAATTTTACCAACTGAGTTTATTAGTTCAGTGGTGTGGCGTCCTTTAGTAAAAGCAGGTGTGTTTGCCGCTAGTTCGACGCCGGCCCCGTTAATAAAATTTTCTGCGAACTTGGCGCCGTTTTTCTCATCGTTTGCTCTTCTTGCATATGCGTTTGTGATATCAAGCAGCTCGGCGAACTCTTTATTGACGTTTGTGTTTGACAGCGGGTCTCTTGAGAAGATCGCCTGTCCGCTTCTTATCTGGTTTTGTCTTTCGGTTGCTTTTGCTAAGAACAAACGCATCTGATCTTGCGTAGGTTTACTAGACCAGTTCAGCCTTAACCTGCCGTCGTCACCTTCAACAATCTTGGCAAGTCCGGTTTCGAGAGCGATCCTTTGAGCCGACTCGTTTCCGTTTTGCTGCAACCTTCTCAGCGAACGAAATAAATGATCCGAGTAGGCGAGGGCGTTCCTGTCGGAAGCGACGGGAGTGTAGTTTTCATCCATTTTCCCGGCTCTCGCATATAAGTCTGCGATGCCTTTATGTCTGAATATATCTTCAGGATGGTACGTCTTTTCTGCACTTTGATACAAGGGCGCGAAAGCGTGCTGACTTTCTCTGATTTTTGAACGCGTGCCCAATGTAACATTAACAGAGTTTCGAATCAACTCGGATATATCATCTTCTGATTTCAAAGTAATGTTTCGCCTGGCTGCACTTTGTCTGATTTGCTCACGAAGACGTTGATCGTTCACCATTGTGTTTGCAAGATTCTCTCTGTAAAAAGAAGAATCCTGCTCGCGGGCAAGCTGTTGATACCTGCGTTCTACAAACCGGCTGGAAATGCCCATCAACTGCTGTGCTTCCGGATTTGTAAACCTTGCTTCGCTGGCATTTTTCAGAATTTGGCCTGACGACATCATTTGCCTGTACGCTGTCGCGTACTTAGCGTCGGCTCTTTCGTTGGCCTCGTACTTTTTTGTTGTTTTAGTGACGTCCGTCAACGCCCTTCCGTATAATTGAAGTTCTCTGATAACAGAAGGGAGCGCGTCTTGGCCAAGCGCGCTTATTGAATCGATGAACCGGTACATCGGATGGCCTGAAGAATCGAGCATTTCAGCGCCGGATTCATCTTTGGTTGTAAACAAACTTCTCGCAGTGTCTATCGTTTTCTGCATCTGTTCTTTTTGTTTTTCATCCAAGTCTTTTGTTAAAAATTTTGCGCTTAAATCGTTCAATTCTGCGCCAAGTTTACTTATATCTTCTTTAGACCATTCAAGACCAATTTTGGCATTGTAGATCATTTCGTAAGTTTTGCTGCTCATAGCGATCTCTCCTTTTCAATATATTTGACAGCCACATTTCTTATTGGTACAATTATATATATAAATCCTTTAAAAGGAGGTTTGTCCATGGTTCACGTGACAAGTTTATCAGAAGCCGTTACATACATAGACAGATCTAAATGGGATGAAATATGTGCAAAATGGCTTTCTGAACATGATGAGTCTGAAAATACAGTTTATATATCGGGCTCGTTCACGCAAGAAAGTTATTTAAGAAAATTCGGACATGTATCAAGATACTTAACTGACATAGAAATTCCATGGCTTCCTGATATGTTTTGTATGTTTTCAGACGAACACCCGGAATTATATAAAACTGAAAACGGAATAACAATTGTAATACCTTTATTGCCAAGCGCATATTGGCCAAAATTTCCGGACTCCATACATCTCTCAACTTGTCTTCGTTATATAGAAGGGGTTATTTGGTTAAACACAGTCCCAGTTCCTGTTATCCTTGAAATAGAAAAAAGGTTTGGATAATCCAATATAAAAATATCCCGCAACGCACCAAATAGATACGTTGCGGGTTTTTTATTTCATTCAGCTTTTCCATTTTTAAGCCGCATGTACTCTATCAAATTCTTAACAGCTTCATTTTCTTCTTCCATCATTGCAGGATCTACCTGCGTTGTAATAATCTGATACAACCAGTCTACTACAATCGGAGTATTATCTGAAAGTGCGTTCATCTTCTTAACGTACAGCTCCAGATATTCTTTTACTCCAGTCCAGCTAATTTCGTAGTCTGTAACATCGGCCGGGTTCAGTCCTTCGCTATCTAAAATGACTCTGAACGCGGGCTCTAAATAATATTTACCGTTGTCTGCTTCTACTACAGCAAGACTTACAGCCTTTCGCATAAACTCGTAATAAAGCATGTTTATTCTCCTTTTTTTAACAAAACAATATCGTACTTGTTTTTATCTTCGTTCTCGGGGATACTGACAACACCTTTTACATTTTGAAGATAAATAACCTGTGTTGTCTTTGGCAGCTTTCTTAAAATGGAGATAAGATCCTTAATGGTCATGTCTGCGTCCAAACAGTTTTCTGAAGAACCCTATTTTCTCCTTAGGAGTCTCGTCTTTTACGTGCTCTTCAACGTAGGGTTCAAGTTCAAAGTCATCTCCATCGTAGTCACCTGTATCGCTTGGAATAACCCCGAATAATTCGACGCTGGTTTCAGGTACAACGTGCTTTAAAGACTCCAGGGTCTTAAGCGCTTCTTGAACCTTCTTTTCGTCTTCTTGTCTTTTTAGTTCTTCTTGTTTCTTTTCTTCTAACTCCTGCTGACGTTTCTGCTCTTCGGCCAGCCGCCGCTGTTCTTCTTGCTTTTTCTGCTCTTCGATCCGTTTGGCTTCGATCGCCTGCTGTAAGAGCCGGTCTTTCTTGGCCTGCGCTTCGGCCCGCTGTTTATCCATCTCAGCCTTGATCTTAGCTCTACGCTCGGCTTCAGCTTTCTTGGCTTCTTCGGCCTGAACAATGCGTGCGGCTTCGGCTTCAACCGCTTTGCGGGTTGCTTCTTCCATTGCAACTCTCTGGGCTTCTTCTAAAGCCTTCTTTTCTTCCTGGTCCTTCAAGTCGGCCTTCTTGTCAAACCGGTAAGGGTTCTTAACCTTCATGTCGCATAGCTTGTGCGCTTCGGCTAAAGCCTGCTTGCGGCTGTACCGGCTGCCGACCGTATTCTTCTGAATGCTGATATAATGCTGCATCATCCTGTCGAAGATGGTATGCTCTTCTGTTTCAGCGGCAAACGGGTTCTTATCTTCGAGCATCAGCCACGACATAACGCTGGAAGAGAAAACAGCTTCGCCCTCCTGCCCAAACGTTTTATGTCCGTCTACCATTT
>Ga0247608_10003276_pt1 | contig 19084 bp, 18 predicted proteins | sample 176DNAGHGlowgp2_FD_193490 | JGI IMG/M metagenome (GOLD analysis project Ga0247608, IMG submission 193490) | Sheep rumen microbial communities from Palmerston North, Manawatu-Wanganui, New Zealand - 1766 DNA GHGlow gp2 | ecosystem: Host-associated > Mammals > Digestive system > Stomach > Rumen ...
CCCGGGAACATCGGTCTTGGCCTCTCCATCAAGTTCTTCTATTCTGACCTGAGCTCCGGAGCCGCCGCCGGCGAAGAGGAGGCAACCACCTTCGGCTACGCCTTCGACGTGGGCATCCTCAAGAAGGGCGTTCTTTTAGACAAACTAAATCTAGCCTTGGTTCTCGCCAACATCGGCCCCAGCGTCTACTACGTGGACAAGACTATCGAAGACCCCATCCCCCTCACCTGGCGGCTAGGGATTTCGTATGAACTCTTGGCTCTTGCCGACTACAAGTGGATCGTAGCCGCCGACTACAACCGCGAAGTGGTCTATGACGACAGCAAGGGCGACCCCGAACCCTTCTACATCGCCTGCTGGAAATCCATCGCCAACCCGGAACGGGGCGGACACGGCGCTACCGCCGCCAAGAACTCCCTGATGCAGGGCGTGTTCAACGTAGGTACGGAATTCATCTACGCCAACACCATCGCACTCCGCCTGGGCTACCTCTACGACGACGTGGGCCAGAGAAGCGAAGTGGACTTCGGTTTCGGCTTCATGATTTCGGACATGCTGCAGTTCGACTTTGCCACCATCCGCGACGTAGGCGACAACGACGGCGTCCGTGACGGCCAGATGCGATTTGGCATGCTGTTTAAGTTCTAGAACACAAAAAACACCCTATCTCCTTTAAAAAGCATTTTTCAAAAAAAATGCTTTTTTTCTTTACTTTTTCGATTTTCGAATCGATAAATCCCCTAGGGGAGAACGAGTCCACCTTCTGAAACTACCGTATCACGGACATGTTGTCGGGGACGTTGGAAATTTGAACATGAAGCAGACAGAATACCTCTACCGCAACCACTACGAGAAAACCTTCAAGAATGAGGCTCGGCAATGACTCCAGACCAACTGTTCCCCTTCCCCCTTGACGGCGTCTGGATTGTAACAAAGCCTCACGACTCCCCCACAGACACATTTTGGGCCGAACATATTGCCCAAATGAAGGACTGGCAAGAAATTCTCAACAGCAAGAGACTATACGACCAAGAACTCGGTGACATTTGCTTCCCTGCATATAGCCGACAGACTACTCTCGGAAAGCTAGCGCGTGCATGGCGGTCACCCTTGTGCAGGTGCACATGCCCCCGCTGCAATGGAGACGCCTATTTCATTCCCGACAAGTTCCAAGATGTAGTTTGCGAACCTAGCTGGGAATGGACTTTGCCTCCAAACCTACGGAAATGGACCGATTTTTACAATTGGCGTGAACGCATTCGGTTCGGATGTTCCCAATGCGGGGAAACGTTTTATAAGGATGTTTCAAAAGAGCAATATATTGGACAACACGCTCGATTCGCAGGTTTACTTTGTGAATTTGATGCGGAATGGGCTAGGTCAGATAAAATGCATGGATTTTTCATAGATAATTTCGCCCTGATTATGCGAAATTGGGAAAAGATTCTGAAATACCCACTTCTGTTCAACATCCCCATTGATTTTACGGGAGTAGCCGATTTTGGCAACTCCGTGTTCCCCCTAGGTATTCTGGTAATGGCCTGGAAAACTATTCCAGATATGGTTTCAGAATGCCCCAGATGTCGTGGACCACTCTATTTCTTACCATGGGGTTATAGCGATTTCGTAGAAAGGGAATTCACATACCACTGCACTTGTTGTGGCGAAACTCAGCGTTGTTGCAGTAAAAGCGAATACAAGAAGTTAGGAATTTTTCATGACAGAGTACAGTTCTGGTGCAATTGCGACCTTTGGACTCCCTCGAGCATGACTTTTAGGCGAGCAATCGAGCTATTAAAACTGAGTGAAACCGACAAGAAGGATTACTGCGAGCTCTGGGGACTGTCCGAAGATTCCGACACGGACTTTTCTAACATCGAACCTCACGATGTCGACCATCTTTGGTGAAATAATCCTTAAGGATTGGTATTTTTCTCTTGACATTTGACCCCAAAAAAGCGATAAATATACTGATGGCACCTTTTTTCCGCATAAAATGTCTTCTGACGCTTATTTTTTCCACCCTGCTGCTTTCGGGCTGCGGACTTAGCGACGATACTCGTGAACAGCTCGAAGTCGCCATCGGCAAGGCAGCAGGAGAAGCCTGGGATTTGACAAAAGAAAAGACGGCCCGGGCAGCAGAAAAGCTTTCCAAAAAGCTCGAAGAGAGCGATGACGCACAGGAGCTTTATGAAAGAATTGTCAAATATGTAGACGACCTTTTTGAAGAATCTAATAACGGGAAGGATTGTAAAAAGAAATCCGCCCAAAAGCCAAAACCCCAACAGACGGGCCCCAAGACACTTGTCAAGCGAAGCTCTGCGCAACAGAACTACCACGACGAAGTTCTGAGCCTCACCACCCTAAAGGCGGCTTCCGTAAACATCGACTGTCTGCGTCCGGAGCTTGACACTGCCATAAATGTGATAGTCGCCGCCTACCACGAAGTATTTGAAGATGACAACTACCGCCCCATAATCACCAGCGGGAACGACTCCGACAAGCACGGAGAACGCTCCGCCCATTACGCATGCGCCGCCGTGGACATCCGGATCAAGGACATAGAAGATATCGAAATCCGCAAGGCCCTGGCAAAGGCCATTACAGAAGACCTTGACACCCGATACGTGGTCCTCCACGAAGATATCGGCAGGGCAAACGAGCACCTGCACATTCAACTGAGAAACGGCACCTACAACAGAAACGAGGTGTGGCAATAACATATCCATAGGAGCCTATCAAGAAAGGAGGTTCAAGATGGATATAATCCGCACTTGTTCCAAAAATCTCCTTGAGAAAAAACAAAGCCTCTGTCCAGGTAGGATGTATGAACTTGATTAAAAAAACACTTAACAATTTATGGTTCTGGGTGAGCATGGGAATGCTCCTATCCATAGGCATTTCGCCACTAGTTTTCGGCACCAGTGTGGAACGCGACGACGCATTAGTAGAACTCGCTTTCCAATGCCCCGAAGGATTTATCCGTTGGGAAAACAGTACGTTTGAAATCACAAACAGGTTTGAAATAAGTGACAATTCATTGATAGAATTTGAAAAGCGAACCGAGTCGGGATGCCGCCCCTTCGACTTTACAAATGTTCCCCGTGCTACAGTTGACAGCCTATTGAACGTCCACAGCGTAATCCACTATACCTGGATTGAAGGGATGATGAACCTTAGTGATGGATTACTGATAAAAGCAGACACTACTACTGAAACAAAGCCCCACAAATACCGTTAAGCACATCGGCAATCCTATTCTTTTACAAATCGTTTCTTAGAAACGATATAAGAATAGACTTCTAAACGGAGGCGTAAATGCTGAACCTGTTCAAGCACCAATGGCTCCCGGATTACATCCGGGATTACATCGTCAAAAAGTTTCCAGCAAAACATTTCAAGGTGACATTTGAAATTAACGGGCATGAAGTACCCATGGACCAGGTCGTCGGAAACGAACGCCACGTCAAGCGGGGAAATGTCACCTACACCGATACCGAAGGCGATTCTACAACGTGCTGGTTATTCCTGCGCAGGGGCGAAATAACCTTCGACTCGGTATCCTTTGCAGTAGACAGTTTCGCGCTAGAAGGAATCGAGCCCGGCATACGCAAACTTCCGCGGGTAGGCAAAAAGGACGAGGTCGAAAAGTACCGCAAGAAGCTCAAGAAAAAACTTTCAGAGGCGATGGACTACTGCCCGGAATCTTTTTTGGACCAACTCCACGAATACCCCATTACCGACATGCCCCGCTGGCGCCGCAAACGCATCTTGAATCTGCTCGCCAACATGAGCGAAGACGGAATTCCCGTCTTTGTCAGTTTTGACCTGAACAATGTGGCACTTAGCCAGCTGGAACAGTTCAACGAAGAACTGGAGCTGGCCATGATGGTAGAAAACAAGTACGAGCCGGAACTGGACGAATAGCTAGCCGAACTACTCCACCCTCTCCAGAATAATCAGTGCCCGCTCCTGGGTGCTGTTGGGAATAGTGTAGAAGTGCTTGCCCACGAACTTGTAGCCGAAATCTTCGGGGTGGAAGGTCTTGAGTTCGTCGGCCACGGCAGGGCCCTTCATAAAGAACACCCGGCCGCCCACCTTCAAGGAATTGGCGATGCGGGGCAGGGTCTTTTCCATCAGTTCAAAGGCACGGCTGATGACGCCATCTACGGGGATTGTCATGCTGCGGCTGGTGACCTTGTGGCCAAAGACATCGATTCCCTTTAGGCCCATCTTCTCGATGACCATGTTCAAGAAATTGATCCGGTTCGGCCGGGGTTCACAAAGCGTAAGACGAATCCCCGGATTTACAATCTTCAGGGGAATTCCCGGAAAACCGGCGCCGCTCCCCACGTCGATCATGCGGGCGGGCCATTTGGGCACGTAGGCGTTTATAAGCGTGCAGTCGGCGTAGTGCCGCTCCACCATGGTCTCGAAAGCGTTTAGGCGGGTCAGGTCTTGGTCGTCGTTGTTGGCCCGCAACAACTGGTGGAACTCCCAAATCTGCTTCAAGGTCTCGGGCTGGAGTTCTACACCGTAATAGTGCAAGAGCTTGTCCAGTCCCTCAATCGAGGGCTTCACCCGCTTACCGTTAAACAGCGGAAAGTCGGTACGTGGTGCCTTCAAGTGAGGCACAAAGTCACGACCTGCGGCAGAAGCGTTGCGGGAGGGTTGCCGCGCCACGCCAGAATCGGACCCTACAGAAAAAGGCTTCTTGGACCAGTTTGAACTTGCCATAATGAAAAAATAAAAAAACTTAGGCACTTTTCGGGACAAAAATAAGTCTATACATAGAGGAGGCTTATTTTGTCCAAAGATAGACACGAAAAAGAAGCTGGAGTCCTGCGCTCATCCGTCTTTGTGGCGGCACTTTTTACCCTGGCTGGGGTCGTTCTTGCCGCCCCGCTAGGCGAATCGAAGGTTTTCGACTGGTGGGACAACGGAATCATTACCGCCGAAGAGGCTACCGAAATCCTGGACCTGCTAGAAGAAGGCAACCAGGAGGAGGCCTGCCTCCTTGCACAGACCTACGCCCAAGAGCCCTGCGACGAAACGGCTAGTGGCAAGACCCGCGCAGGCTCTACCCTAGGGAAAATTTCCAGCGGCAAGAAGTCCGCGAAAGCCCCGACGCGCCCAGACCTTACACCTCACGGCTACGTGGACTGGAAAGGCCGAATCGATTCCACGGGGCACCAGGAAAGTCACCGTACCGAACTGCAGGTCCAGTTCTACCGCTACACCCTGAGGCTCGGCTCCCAGGAACTTCTCGCCTACAAGAACCAGGGGAGCGAGGCCTACTTCGGGGACATTTCCACACGGGAACTCCACAGCCAGATTCCGCTGGACACCCTCTGGGGAACCGCCCTGCTGTACCCCTTCGGGAACTTTCATGTGGCAGGCCTTCTGGACACCGCCAAGACGACACAGTTCCGGCTGGGATACGGCAGGCGGAGCGTCGCCAGCGTCGAAGCATTTTACTGGCACGGTTTTGGCAACATTCAGCAAACCTCCGACAGCCTACAAGCCCGCATCCACTCCCTCGGAATGCAGACGAAATTCCCCTTCGGGCAGGTGGCCGCCTGGTGGCAGTACGGTCAAGAATTCCCGCTTATCAAGGTTCAGTTGCACGGCAGCGAGAAAAAGGAGCGCGACGACGCAAACGCCGGAAAAACAGTCAGCAAGGCGGGTCAGAACGGCGCCGGAAACTCAGGTCAGGGCGGTGCCGTCACCTACAGCTGGCGGACCACCGCCTATATCCATCGGGAAGAGTTCCCCAGGTACGCCCGTTTGAGCAAGACCATCCAGAAAAGCAGGTTTTGGGGGTCCCAAAGCCTGTCCGTCAGGGCTCCCGACCTGCTGGACACGAGAGTCTCCGCAAACGGGACCCTTATAGAGCCTCTTGATGCCGACACCATGGCAGTTCGGCTCAAGCTGGGGGCGGAATCGGGTCCTGAATTTTTGAGATTATCCGCCAGCGCCACCTGCCGAGACGCGGGCTCCAACTGCAGACAGACGGACTGGAAAGGCGGTCTGAACCTTACCCCCTGGGAACTTTGGAATCTGGGGGCTTCTGCCCGGGTCCGGCACGCCCGACCCGAAGGTTTTTCCCCTCCCCACCTGGAATTTTCCTCAAAATTCATGGATTCTGGACAAAGTTACACGAAATTCACCTTCATCCTTCCCAAGTGCCGCCCCCGTGACGACATGCGCCTGCGTTCGGAATTCCTTATTTCCGGAGATTACCTGGACATTTCCCTTGTCTGCACCTTCAAGGACGTTCACCGCCTGCACCTGACCCCTTTACGGGGTTTTGCCGAGGCAAAAGTGCGTTTTTGAGACTAAAGGCCCTGTTTTTTCTCAAAAAACACCTCAAAGGAAATGTTTGCTCATGGTTACACGGGTAAACAGAAAAGTATACAACCTATGGGCTTTATGCCCTGCCAGATTCTATCTTAATGCATACCCAAACACTCCCTTGACGTCCCTAGGCTGCTCCTTTGCCCAGGGACGTCTTTTTGTTGTCATCCCCGCGAAGGCGGGGATCTCATTGTCTTTGATAATTCTAGTTTTGTCTTAATGTTTATCGCCGCCGCCATCGGAGCTGTCGCCTTCTTGCCCTCCATCGTCTTGAACATCGCCCTTGCCTGCGGTGCTCCCTGGGGAGCCTACGCCATGAACGCCCAGCACAGGGTTATCCCGCCGGAACTCCGCAAGGCCTTTATCGTGCCAACCTGCCTGCAGTTCGTGGCCCTGTTCGTGCTGCTCAGCGCAGGGGGAATCCTGCCCGAAATTATCCCCTTCCTCATCACCCGGATTCTCTCCTTCTTCTTTGCGCTGTACGTGACCTTCTATACGGCAACGGTTCTTTTCAGCACCAGCTACAAGGAACGCACCGTCATGGGGAGCTTCGCCGTGGTGAGCGCCGTCTGTTTCTGGATCGTGGCCGTGGGCACCCTGAATTTCTAACCTTCCATTAGCTATATTCCCTGCCATGGTTCACCCCTCCGCATTTGTGCACCCTTCTGCAAAAGTCCACGAGACCGCTTCTATCGGCCCCTGGTGTCTTGTAGATGCCGGAGCCGAAATTGCCGAAGGCGTGGTGCTGGAAGCCCGTGTCCATGTGTACGGCGGCGTTTCCATAGGCAAGAACACCCGCGTTTTTGACGGGGCAATCCTGGGAGCCCCTCCCCAAGACCTGAAATATGCCGGAGAACCCACCCGGCTAGAAATCGGCGAGAACTGTACAATCCGGGAATACTGCACCCTGAACCGCGGAACGGCACAGGGCGGCGGAGTCACCCGCCTTGCAGACAAAGTATTACTCATGACATACTCCCATGTGGGTCACGACTGCTTTATCGACGAAGGGGCGGTAATTTCTAACGGGTGCCAGCTGGGCGGCCACGCCAGAATCGGGCGCTATGCCACCCTGGGCGGAAACGTCGGGATGCCCCAGCGGAACCAGGTAGGAGCCTATGCCTTCGTAGGGGCAACCCTGAAAGTTGAAAAGGACGTGCCCCCGGCAAGCAAGGCCTTCGGGACACCTCTCAAATGGGGTGGTCTGAACCTGCATGCCCTGAAACTCCACGGCGAAGATTTTTCCGAAGAACGCATCGCAGGTCTAGACAAGGCCTTCAGGGCGTTGTACCGCAGCGGAAGGCCCATCCAAGAAGTCATTGACGAACTAAAGGCCAGCGGCGATCCTCTATTCAAGGAATTTTTTGACGAACACTGGGGCGGTTCCCTAATTCGCCCGTAGGATTGCAAACATGCAGGAGAAGGCTTTGGAAACGGGAGCAGTCCCCAAGCACAACTACCAGCGGGACCTGGACTACATCATTCGCCGGCTGGAACGCACCGGCGAAGTGCCGACGCTGTTGTTGCACGCCTGCTGCGCCCCCTGCAGCAGCTACACCATCGAATACCTGTCGCAATACTTCAAGATTACGCTCTTCTACTACAATCCAAACATCGCACCCGACGAGGAATACCGCCACCGAGTCGAAGAAATCAAGCTGTTCGTATCGGAGTTCAAGACCAAGCACCCCGTCACTCTTATCGAAGGCGAGTACGACCCTAAAAAATTTTACGATGCCGTGCGGGGGCTGGAAAAAGAACCCGAGGGGGGCAAGCGCTGCCGCAAATGTTTCGAACTTCGACTCGCCGAAGCGGCCCGCCTGGCACAAGAACTGAATGCCGATTACTTCACCACCACCCTCACCATCAGCCCCATGAAAGACGCCCAGGTGCTGAACGAGGTGGTGCAGGAGCAGTGCGACATCTACGGCATCAAGCGGCTCCCCAGCGACTTCAAAAAGAAAGGCGGATACAAGCGTTCCATAGAACTTTCCGCCGAATACAATCTCTACCGCCAGAACTACTGCGGGTGCGTTTATTCTCGCCGCGAAAGCGGCGAGGGCTAGGCGTTACCGCACAATCTTGTAGCGGGAACGCTTCAGGTCCTTGATAGAAGCCTTGTAGTTACCCGTGGCGGCAGTCTTGGCGAAATGTCCGAGACGTTCGGTGCCGTAGCCGGCGGTACGCTTTTCTGTACCCTTGGCGGCAAGTTCCACAGCCTTCTTCATCTGCGCCTGGGCGCCCTCAATTTCGTAATCGGGAACGATACCCACATCCTGGAACTGCTTCCAGTCCTTATCATAGGCATAGAGGGCGGTGACAATGGCAAGTCCCTTCAGATTCTTGGCAAAATCGGGGTATTCATCATCATCTTCAACTTCATCGCCCGTATAGATGACCCACTGGCCAATCTGCTTGCCGTATGTCAGTTTTCCTACGATGGGAGCCTTCTTATTAGAGGCGATTGCCGAAAGCATCAATTCGGCACAGCTGGCCGACAAATCATCAGCAAGCATCACTACATAGCGGTCCTTTGCCGAGCCATCCTTGTCGGTGACGACCACATTCGTATCCAGCTTCTGCACATATTTCGTCTCGCCGTCTTCGACAACAGAATCGGCGTCCGCCTCTATGTCGATGGTGATCGTGTCGCCTTTAGACAGAAATTCCGCCGATGTCGCGTTGCAGTGGTCTGTATCGCCACCGCCATTATTGCGGAGGTCGATAATCACCGACTTCGAGTCCTTGGTCTTTTTAAGGGCCTCGGCGAACTCTTCTCTAGTTCCCCCGGCACCGACGGTCTTCTGGTCAAATTCCCTAATCCTTATGACAGGAATGGAATCTCCCCCTTCCGTCTTTTCGTAATGAATCGCAACAGTCGGCTGCTTGGCCATCGTGACTTTTACCGTAACCGTTGCCGCGTCTTCGCCGCGCATGGCTACCAGCATGGCATCGGAGGTATCCTTTGTCTCATCCATAGTAAGGCTCAACAAGCCCAGGCTAAATTTATCACCCACCCGAACGTCCTGCCCTTTCATCTCGTCACTGACATAAGTGACTTCGCAAGTCACGTCCTCTTCACTTATCTCGGTTATCACGTAGTCGATGCCCCGAATGACAAATTCTTCTTCAGGTTCCATCAGCTCTTCAATAACCGCCGGGGCAAGGGTCGGGTCGTAGTAATGGGTAAAGGGGTCCTTCAGCTTGTCATACATGTAGCAGACATCATAATACTTCTTAGTGCACTGATCCTCGCCGCTATTGGCATTTACAGCATCCTTGGCAGTCCCCTTGCCCACATAGTCTTTGACGCTGGGGGCGAGATTGTCAATCGTATGGGCATAGATGTAGCACAAATCCAGCATTTGGTAGTTGATGGACAGTTCCTCCATTACGGGATCCATCGACGAGCTCGACGGGGTATCGTCGGCATTGGACGAAGAATCGTCCGAAGAGCAGGCCGAAATGACGGCAGCGCTAAACAGCGCCAATGAAAGGGAGAACAGCTTTTTCATACAAAACCCCTGTTGTTAGTAGAAGCCTATACACAAAATAGCAATAACACCCCAAAAAGCATTCTTTTGGGGCTTGAAATTGAACAATAATGAGCTAAAAGCTGCCGCCGAGATTCTCGAGGGAGTTGATAATCACGACGCAATCCTTGGACACATTTTGCATTACAAAACGCATCTTGTCCAAGGGAATCGCCACGCAGCCACCCGTAAAGGGCTTGCGGTCGCCAAACACATGCAGGAATATGGCCGAGCCCTTACCCGTAGTGCCCTCATAGGCCGCCACCACAAAGAGCTGCTTGGCCGTTTTGGCTTCGGGCAGCTTCGTGACCCATTCCGGAGACTCGCCGATGGAATTTGCATTCGAAGACGAACCATCGACTGCATAGGCCGTAAAGACAAGCACCAGGGCGGCAAGACTCGCCCAAGAGCTGAATGCCGATTACTTCACCACCACCCTGACCATCAGCCCCATGAAAGACGCCCAGGTGTTGAACGATGTGGTGCAAGAGCAGTGCGATATCTACGGCATCAAGCGGCTCCCCAGCGACTTCAAAAAGAAGGGCGGTTACAAGCGTTCTATCCAGCTTTCCGCCGAATACAAGCTCTACCGCCAAAATTACTGTGGATGTGTCTATTCTCGCCGCGAAAGCGGCGAGGGCTAGGCGTTACCGGACTACTTCCACCTTGCCGTTGTGCAGATACTTGCCCTGGTCGGCAGGTCTGCCATTCAGCTTGCGGCCCTGCAGGTCAAACCAACGATCCGCATGGCGACCGATAGAACCGACTGCATCCAGCTTACCCTCCCGAATCCTCACATCATCCGAAACTGCAGATTTCTTCAGGATGTTTCCAGCATCAGTATTTACTTGTTGCACACGCGGGTCAGGCTCTATGCGGGCGTACGGGCGCCAGCGGCAGGCGGGCACACGAGTCTCATAAGGAAATAGCGACGTGCTTTCGGCAGATTGCCCCGCCCATACCCTCAAACCGTCAGCGATATAGAGCTTCCCGTAATGTCCATCGCCATCCTCACTACCTATGGCGCTTCCATTTTTCTTGCCCGCATCCGCTCCGGCCCAAGCTACAACCTTTCCGCCATAATTTTTGACATCGGCACCGTCGGAATCTTCACCTCCACCGATACCCGCACCCCACCCCGTGCCATCGGCAAAGACATCGCCACCATAGACGGTGAGCGATCCGCCATTGATTGAAGGACCAGGAGCGAACTTTTCTCCGCTACCAATACCGGCCGCATCAGTGCCGCCGTAAGCCTTGACCGTGCCGCCATAGACGGTAAGCGTGCCGCCATGTTTCACCCCATTTAGCTGCTCTGCGCTGCCTATGCCAGCCGCATCTTTTCCGCCATAGGCTTTAACAGTGCCTCCATAAATGGTGACAGAGCCTCCATTCCCGTTTCTACCTCCTCCAATACCGGCAACGAATTCCGCGTTTAGGGGCTTTTCACTATGGGCAATAATTGAGCCACCATGAATGACCAATGTCCCCATGTTTCCGCCATCCCATCCGCCACCAATAGCGACAAGTGAAACTGTACCATCTACAGGAGATTCCATGGCACCGCCAAGATTCTCTGGAGCGATGACCAGTTCCACGGATTCTGCCTGAATTTTGCCTGAATCATGTTCCTGTCCGTAAATATTGAGGGTGGACCCTTCATTAATGGCAATCTGTCCTTTAAGCGTCGCACCGTCGCAGATAACAAGATTTCCGCTAGCACCAGGAGGGGCAAAGACGCTCAATCGGGTGACGGTTCCCTTGACAACATACCATGTATCGGCCTTGACGGTGTCCTTCTTTTTTTCGAAATTACCGCTCAAAACGGTATACTCGGTAATGGCCGTGTCCGTCTCAACGACCATCTTGCTAGCATCGTCCCAACTGCGCTTAACGAAGTGGATAGGCTCAGCCGTCCAGGCCTCAGCAAAGGCGAACGCAGCAAACGGCAAAGCGATAAATATGGTTTTTGCGGTAGACATACCGGCCTCCTAGAGAAGGTTCTTACCCTCATAATATATTCTAGGATATCCATTATGTCAAATATATTGTTTTTATAGAAATGATAAATTATAATTATAATTAAAAATTAGGGTATAAAAAGGTGATGCCGGCTTCCCGAAACAAGTTCGGGACAGGCTCTACCCGGCATGGCAAAAACGTGTCATCCTGAGCCCCGGAATCCCGAAATAAATTCGGGACAGACTCTATCCAGGGTAAACTCAGCCCGTAAGGGCGGGGATACAATATGTATATTTCTTATGAAATATTTCGTGTGAGGTGATTATGACTTTCAAGAAAAGCGTCATTACAAGCAAGCGTTTTGTCATTGCGAGCACCCTTGGGTGCGTGGCAATCTCTTTCCCGCTGTTCCTTGTCGCCTGCAGCAATGCTTCTAGTAGCAGTGCAGATGAAGCTGTTGAGGCCGCAGAAGATTACATGTTCACTCTAGAAGAACTTGAAGAAATGGGCGTGCCTATTTTCGAGTCTGCCGACGAACTTAAAAAGGAAAAGTGTGGCGACGAAAACGAGTTCGAGACGGTTTATGTAAAGGCCGACAGCAGTTTCTATATGTGCGACAACGGCAAGTGGGAAAACGATTTCAGCGGCGATAACTTCACCGTCGAAATCCCGATTGTGGAGTCTAAGGACGACTTGGGCGAATGCAACGAGGAAAACGACGGCGAAATGTTCAGAGTGCCCCGCGATACCATCTACGATACCTACGCCTGTGAAAACGGGGAATGGATTTCGGATTTCGGCGGAAATGACGCAACTGTAGACCCCAATACAGTGGTCAAGGGAACGTTCAAGGATGAACGCGACGGCAAGACCTACAAAACCGTGAAGATCGGCCATCAGACCTGGATGGCAGAGAACCTGAATTACAAGGTAGACGGCAGTTACTGCTATGATAATAAAACTGAAAACTGTAAAAAATATGGAAGGCTATACAGTTCTCAAGCAGCCAAACAAGCTTGTCCCGATGGCTGGAAAGTTCCGACCAAGAAGTCATGGGAAATTCTACTTGCAACTACTGTAGACTTTAGTCCAATTGGCACCCCAGAAGCAACACGAGATTATGATCCTTTTATGGCAATCAAATTTGAATCGTTTATGGGATTAAACAACGACCCTTACGGATTCAACATTCTTCCCACGGGGAGAGGTGATGGTAATAAATATAAGGACATTTCACGTGCGTTCTTTTGGACATCTACGGTATGGATGGGAAAATTTCTTTACATTACATTTACTTCTAAAAATTCAGGAAAGGTGGCTTATCCCGGTACTTTTAACATGGGACTTGCTATCCGTTGCATAAAGAAGTAGTCTCCGTTTAGCACCTATGGATATCGAATACCTATTACTGCTACAAAATTTCAGGATCGCCATAAACGACGCACTTACGCCGTTTATGGAAATGATATCGCTTTATGCGGTCACGTTCCTGTGTATTGTGCCGGCACTGGTGTACTGGTGCGTAAGCAAGCGCATGGGGCTTTTCAGTTTTACAGCATGGTCCCTGACCACCGCCCTGAACGCCACCGTCAAACTGTGCGTCTGCGCCTACCGCCCCTGGATTCGGGACACCCGCATTTTACCTGCGGGCAAGGCCATCGAGACGGCGGGTGGTTATTCCTTCCCCAGCGGGCATACCACCACGGCGACCCCCGTCTACGGGAGCTTCGCCATGCTACTCTGGAAGCGGATGCGTTTTATCGCATTTATCTGCATTGCAGGCATTCTGCTGACCGGATTCTCCCGCAACTACCTAGGGGTCCATACGCCGCAAGACGTGCTGGTGGGCCTTGCCGAAAGCTGCCTGATGCTCTTTGCCACATTCAAGATTTTCAAGTACCTTGACACCCACCCCGAAAACGAAAAGTGGTTCCTGCTTGCCGGTTTTGTAATTGGCTGGATAGCGCTTGCCTTTATCACCTTCAAGCCCTACCACGTGGACTATGTAGACGGAAAAATCCTGGTGGACCCGCAAAGAATGATAATCGATGCCTACGGCGACATCGGCCAGCTGATATTCTTCTGCGTTGTCCGATTCGTTGACAAAACTTGGATAAAGTTCAAGCCTGCATTCAGCAAGCAAAACCTGGCCTACGCCCTTGTGGGCGCCATTCTGCTATTCTTTATCATCAGCCTTGCAAGCTCTTCCCACGGGTCCTCTTCCGGCTCGGTACAGGCTGCCCAATGGGCCAAGTTCTTCGCCCGCGGATTCCTGATGGTCTATGTCTTTGTGCTTTGGCCGCTGGTGATGAAGCTGCTGAACAGAAGATGAGTTAAAAGCTGCCGCCAAGTTTCTCAAGGGAGTTGATAATCACGACGCAATCCTTGGACACATTTTGCATTACAAAACGCATCTTGTCCAAAGGAATCGCCACGCAGCCACCCGTAAAGGGCTTGCGGTCGCCGAATACGTGCAAGAAAATCGCAGAGCCTTTGCCGGGTGTTCTCTCGGCGTTGTAGCTGATGTTCAAGCAATACTGGTAATGGATAGGGTAATCGGCAATGCGTTCGCTGTTTTCCTTATCCAGGTCAGGAACATCCCTGAGACTCACCAGTTCGTTGTAGTGCTTGCCCTCGCGCATGTCTCCTGACCAATAGGTGTCGCCATCTGCCCTGGTGTATTCAAAAGCCGTTCCCGGGTTTTCGGAATTCCCGAAAGCCTTGTCGAACTTGAACGTGCCCACGGGAGTCTTGCCGTCGCCTTCCTTGGTCTTGCCAAGTCCATTCTTGCCGATAAATCCTGGCGTAGACATAATCATCTGCCACTTGCCTGATTTGTCCTTATTATGCATCGAGACCCATGCCGTTGTACCTTCATAAACAGCCACCACAAAAAGCTGCTTTGCCGTATCGGCTTCGGGCAGTCTCGTCACCCATTCCGGAGACTCGCCGATGGAATTTGCATTCGAAGACGAACCATCGGCTGCATAAGCCGTGAAGACAAGCGTCAAGACGGTAAGCACAGCGGTAACAAGACTCTTGATATTCAGCATGATGGACTCCTCAATGTCATTTGAGGCTAGATAAACCAAGCAAGGGTTGCCACAGGGAGAAATTTAGTTTCAGCGGTGGCGGCGTAAAGTCCAGACGGAATAAAGGCCTCATTTTGAACGAAAATACCCTCCGGCCTCGGACATTTAGGAGGGAACGTCCCCTGGCTAAATGCAAATGTTGCAGTAAACATGGCAGCGATAAGGATAAGCTTTTTCATGATGGACTCCTTGATGAGAGATTCTTGTTCTTTACTCCCATAATATACCTTCGTCAATCCATAAAGTCAAATATATAATTCTAATCAAAATGATAGATTTGTGTTATTGTTTCAAGAACAAAGATATAATGCAGTACGTCATCCCCGGCTTGACCGGGGATCTCCTCTAAAAAATTAGTTTTTTACTATATTCCTTGGCAAACATTACCACTGGACTTTCACATGATTACTGGCGAAATCAAGAACCGCATCGATTCTATCTGGGACACTTTCTGGACGGGCGGCATCACCAACTCCATCACCATCTTGGAGCAGATGACCTACCTCTTCTTTATGAAGATGCTGGATGACGCCCAGAAAAAGAAGGAAGCGGCGGCGAACGCCATGGGCGTGAAGGTCAAGGACCCGGTCTTTAAGGCGGGCAAGTGGCACAATCCCGATTTTAACCGCGATGTCCCTTACAGTAGCCTGCGCTGGAGCGTGTTCAAGAACATGGAATCCGGGGCAATGTTTACGACAGTTTCCCAAGACGTGTTCGTGTTTATCAAGACTCTGAACGACGGCAAGGAAAGCGCATACAGCCGCTTTATGAGCAATGCGACGTTCATGATCCAGGGTGCGCGTACGCTCACGAAAATCGTGGAAGGTATTGACGGGCTCGACATGAACAACCGCGATACGATGGGCGATGTCTATGAATACATCTTGGGCAAGATGGCGGCTAGCGGCACCAACGGGCAGTTCCGTACCCCGCGCCACATTATCCGCATGATGGTAGATATGATGCAGCCCTCCCTGAAGGATACCGTTTGCGACCCGGCGATGGGTTCGGCGGGGTTTATCGTGGAGGCGGCGAAGTTTGTGCAGGAGCACCACAAGAAGGAACTCCTGAAGAAGGAAAATTCGGACCATTACCGCGGCGAGATGTTCCACGGGTTCGATACCGACCAGACCATGCTGCGCATTGGGGCGATGAACCTGATGCTGCATGGCGTCGATAACCCCGAAATTGCCTACCGCGACAGCCTGAGTTCAGAGAACACCGACGAAAACCTTTATACGCTCTGCCTTGCGAACCCGCCTTTTGCGGGCAGCCTAGACTACGAGGTGGTAAGCAAGAGCGTGCTTGCCATTACCAAGACCAAGAAGACGGAACTCTTGTTCCTCGCGCTGTTCGTGCGTATGCTCAGACCGGGTGGCCGTTGTGCATCTATTGTGCCCGATGGCGTGCTGTTTGGTAACAGTGCGGGCCACAAGGCTATCCGCAAGGAACTTATCGAGAACCAGCGCTTGCAGGCCGTTATCAGCATGCCGAGCGGCGTGTTCCAGCCGTATAGCGGCGTTTCGACGGCGATTCTCGTGTTTACCAAGACAAACGCGGGCGGCACGGACAAGGTCTGGTTCTACGACATGAAGGCTGACGGCTACACGCTGGACCAGAAGCGCACCGAGTGCAAGGATAACGACATTCCCGACATTGTCGCGCGCTGGAAGAATCTCGGTGCCGAAGAAAGCCGCACCCGCAAGGAGCAGTCGTTCTTTGTGCCGGTAGAAGAAATCGTCGCGAACGATTACGACCTCAGCATCAACAAGTACAAGGAAGTGGAAAAAGTCAAGGTCGAATACGAAAATCCCAAGACCGTCTTTAAGCGCATTACGAAACTCCAAGACGAAATCAACGCGGCGATGGATGAGTTGGGCCGTGTCATCCTGAGCGAAGTGCGAAGCACGAAGTCGAAGGATCTGTAAATTAGATGAGAGACGAAAGACGAGAGAGGTGTCATCCTGACCCTGTAAGGGGAAGGATCCAGTGAAGTCTTGCGTTTCATTTAACCAGAAAACCACGCCCCCTTGCGCATGATACCGGAATGAACTATTTTCCTAGTAAGATGAAAAAGAATACGACATTTAAGGACGAATCGCAAAACACCGAGTACAAAGAAACTTGGCGTGACGAATATTTGAAGTGGGTATGCGGTTTTGCGAACGCACAGGGCGGGCGAATCTATATCGGCATAGACGATAACAAAAAAGTTGTTGGAGTAAAAGGCTCTAAGCAGCTTATGGAGGATTTGCCTAACAAGGTTTCCATGAGCATGGGAATCCTTGTTGATGTTAATTTGCATAAAAAGAATTCTCTTGAATACCTCTCTATAGATGTAAAGCCTTCCTCGGCCCCTATTGGATACAAGGGAAAATTCTATTATCGTTCGGGTAGCACGAATCAGTTGTTGAACGGCATTGCCCTGGAAAATTTTTTGTTGGCGAAATATAACCATACATGGGATTCTCTCCCCATACCGGGCACATCTATTGAGGACATTGACAACGAATCCGTCGAATACTTTGTGAACCGTGGCATTCGTCTTGGACGTTTGCCGTCAAGTATCCTTGGCGTTCCTGCCGAACAGATTTTAAAAAATCTGAATTTGATTTCCAAGGACGGGACATTGACCAATGCTGCGATGCTGCTTTTTGGGCGTAATCCGCAGGCGTATTTTGTCGGTGCCATTTTTCGCATTGGTCGTTTTCGCGATGATGAGGCCGACATCCTTTTTCAAGATGAAATTGCTGGCAACTTGATTCACATGCCCGATACGGTCATGGATTACCTCAAGGGGAAATACCTCAAGTCTTATATTCATTTTGAAGGCTTGCAGCGTATTGAAAAATTGGAAATTCCGGAAGATGGCTTGCGTGAAATTTTGTGCAATGCAATCGTTCACAAGGACTATCGAGGCGTTCACACGCAGATGAAGGTGTATGACGACCATATCCGTCTATGGAACGAAGGCGGGCTCATTGACGGAATGACCGTAGAATCTTTGCGAAAGGAACATAACTCTAGGCCGCGGAACAAATTGATTGCCCAAGTTTTTTACCTTGCGGGCTTTATCGAAACATGGGGTCGCGGCATTTGGAAAGTAGATAAAGCTTTTGCCTCTGAATCGTTGCCCGTACCTGAATATGAAGAAAATTCAGGCGGCGTAGTCGTTGTTGTGCCGAGAAACGCTCAGACTGAAACGGTTAACAAGACTGATGGCCCTGCAAATGGACCTATAAACGGCCAGAAAGTTCAAAAGTGGCCAGAAAAGTGGCCAGAAAAGTGGCCAGAAAAATGTCAGTTGGTATTAGATGCCATTGGTGCTAAAGCAAGTGTGACTATAGCCGACTTGGAAAAACTATTGCATGTGGGGCATACAACGGTGAAGAAAATGCTTGCTGAAATGCAAAAGGAAGGTTTTATTGTTCGTGTTGGCGCTGATAAAGGCGGCCATTGGAAAATTGTTGAGAAATGAAGAATAAACGGTGCCACACGGATTGGTTCACACCTAACGGTGTTCACGGATGTCTAATTTAATAATGGCGAAGGACGTTAGTCCTGAGCAAATCCGTGTGACGTTTTATAGATTTTAATTGTTGCATTATGGATGTTTATAATGAAGCGTAATTGGGAATACAAAAAACTTGGCGATGTGTGTACCATTGAACGAGGTGGTTCTCCGAGACCTATTGAAAAGTTTATTACGGATGACCCCAATGGCTTGAATTGGATAAAAATAGGTGATGCTGTTGAAGGTTCAAAATATATCACATCTACAAAAGAAAAGATAAAACCGGAAGGCTTGAAAAAGACAAGACTTGTTCATAAAGGTGATTTTATCCTCTCGAATTCAATGAGCTTTGGACGACCATATATTCTTGATATAGATGGTTGCATTCATGACGGATGGCTTGTTATACATGATGAAAATAAAGTATTTGATAAAATATACCTGTATTATTTGTTGTCAAGTCCCAATATGTATTCTGAGTTTAAGCGGCTTGCTGTTGGAGGTGTCGTTAATAACTTAAATAGCCAATTGGTTCGTAATGTTTCTGTTGCAATTCCGCCGCTTGAGGAGCAATCCCGTATTGTGGCGGAGTTGGATTTGCTGACGGGTATTATCGACAAGCAGAA
>Ga0247608_10003278_pt1 | contig 19063 bp, 16 predicted proteins | sample 176DNAGHGlowgp2_FD_193490 | JGI IMG/M metagenome (GOLD analysis project Ga0247608, IMG submission 193490) | Sheep rumen microbial communities from Palmerston North, Manawatu-Wanganui, New Zealand - 1766 DNA GHGlow gp2 | ecosystem: Host-associated > Mammals > Digestive system > Stomach > Rumen ...
TGTTTTGTGAGAATTTATTTTGATAAAGTTTGCGTAAAAATAGCAAAACAAAAACCGGTGTCATCACTAAAGCAGATAACTTTGTTAAAACAGCAAGACCAAAGCATATAGCAGAAATAAGTAAATTATTTAATTGTTCGCCCTTATACCATTTAAGAAGATAATACAAAGAAAAAAGTGCTAAAAATAAAACCGGTACATCATCAGAAATATAGCCTGAAAATAGGAAAAAGGTGGGATTAAAAGCAGTTAGAATACAAACAGCATAAAAAACAATAGGGGAAAATTGAAACATTCTTAAAATTCTTATCGTGACAATAAGAATCCCAACCACATAGAATAAGGATAGAAATTGTAGAATTTCTTGAGCCAGAGCTTGTGAATGCCAAACAAGCAATCCTAGCTTATAAATATATCCGTTAATAAAAAAGTGGAGTGGTTGGTGAAAAAGATAATACATATTCCACGGATTAAAATCCCAAAAGTTAAAACCGTTTTGTGTAATTAACTTCATGTAATACATAATACCGTTGAGGTCATGTTGGCGTGTTGCAATATCTGTTACTTCAATATAATAAAAATGCAAAATAAAGCTTATAAAAGTGATGGTAAATAATAGAATGTTTTCAGTGTTTCGCCGCTGCCAAGAAACAAAACAGACCAAACATAAGCTACCGAACAATAGGATGAAATTATTATTTCCGAGCAGAATATGTAAGACCAGACATAACAATGTAAACGCAACAGCTGTCAACATCTCTAAATAAGAACGTGAGCACAGAGTTAGTAAAAATGATATTAAGATAAATCCGCCCGCATATTCGGAGATATACTGTCCGTTAAAAAATATGCCTGCTGTCATAGATAACAGCAAGCACAAACTCAAAAAAGTCAATATCGGATTTTTAGTGATAATTTGAAACAAGAGAAAAATCCTTAAATATCATTCGTTGCACAAGTCTGACCAGGGGTGCATTTATGATAAACTTTAGCACGGCGATAACCTGTCAAACCTTTATATTCCATTGTTTGAATGTACATATTATTAACCGTGATTGTGAAACTTAAAACTGCGGAATTACCAGATTCGTCAAAAGCATAAACACGAATACGATAACTTCCGGTATCATCTATAGAGGGAGTACCGGTGAGGGTACGTGTGGCCGGATCATATTTCAGCCAAGAAGGAAGTCCGACATCACTAAGCAGACCGGCTGTTGTTTTATAATCACCATACCAGTTAACACTTTCAAAGGCTTCCTCCGGAATGGTAACATTGATAGTAGAACCGGTGCCGACAACCATATTCGGAACTAACGCCTGTGATGAAACATCAACAGGCGGTTTTTTTCCGGATAAAGAAAGTTGAGCCCCCTTAGGGACGGTATAAAAAATACCGTCCTTCCATTTCTCTAAGGATTCTCTAATCTGAACAGCTATGCTTGACGGACTTTCATTAAGCATATATGACGGAACAGCATCAAGACCGATACTTGCATATAAGCGACCGATAGCCTCTTGTACGTCAATATAAGATAAGAAAGCATTGGCCTCGTCAATGATGGCTCGTGCAGATTCTAAATGGCTGATAGCCTTATTGCTACCTTCTGTTGTCGTAATGTCTTCAGCGATATTTTCAGATGTGGAAGCAACTCCCATATTCAAGTAGTAATCTTCAACGGCTGATTGATAGAGTGCCCAAGAAAGATAAACTTGATTCAATATAATATTCGTCATTCTCTGACGTGCTAAAGTATTATAAGTATCTGTTCCCTGATAGCGGATGTCTTCAAAAACATTCATAGACAAATCATTTGATGTCTTGGACCACTTACGGTTATAATAATTGGCATTTTGACGATAGTCGCTGTTATCAACATCATCAAATTCTCTGACAACCAACTCTAAATCTTCTTTTGAGGAACCATTATCAAAAGCTCTTAATTCCGGACGATTTGTCAGCGCCAACCATTCCAGCTGTTGCATTTTAACACGCATTGAAGGAACGGCAAAGTTTCCATATTCTGAACCAGCTAACTTAATTTCCGTAGAGGGGTACAAACCAAGTAAGCCGGCAAATTCTGCCTGAGCTGTGTCAAACTTCTTTCTTAAAGCAGCCAACTCCTTGATGCTCTCTAAATATTTACGTTTTTTCAAAAGAGTGCTGGTAGAAGGAGCGATTCCCTCAGCGGCATCTTCTCTCGTGCAGGCATTAATCTCATCAACAACACGAACCAAATATTCATTCATGTCATCAATAACCGGAATAATACGCTGAGCAGCTAAAGCCTTCCAATACAAAGTGCGTGCTTCAAATAAGATATTATTGACAACCTTACGACTTTGTTCTTCGGCAGTAACCTCCGGATTACCTAAACCATTTTGGTAATATAAAGCAGACAAATCCAACAAATTCCAAGAAACTTTCAAATCTGAAGGCACAGCCGGTGAATTTGTTGCATTTTCATAACCGAGATTTTCAGCCATCGTCGGTAAAGCGGACGGGCTGATATTGCTTTTAACTAAATTTTCCTGATAGCTGGCAAGACGCCTTGTATAATTATATTTTAGCGCCAAAGCCATCGCCATATACATATCTATCGGTTTTTCTATCCTTGAAGGTGTTCCGACATACATATTCTGCATATCAACATCAGCACGGACAGCTCTGTCCCAATCCGAGTAATAAGCAGACATAACCGGCGCATCTGTAATTATCGGAGCCGGTTCGGTAGAAGAGCAAGCCGCCAAAAGACCGGCTATAGCTCCCACAAAACAAATAATCTTTTTCATCAAATTATCCCTCAAACATTATTGTTCAAATAAATATTTACACTAATTATTTTTTAATTGATAGTATTTTATTTGATTTTATACAACTTTCATGTAAAATGCAAAATATGATAACTTGGGAGAGGTAGTCATTATGATATCAAATTTGTTTTACACATTATTCAAATACAAAGAAAAAGCCCAAAAAGATGAATTGGGTTATTATCCCGAAAAGGTGGATGTCAAGGCTTTCCCAGAAAGAAGATTTTTATGGACTTCAAGATTTTTTGTTGTCGTAGCTTGTTTGAGTTTGTGTTTTAGCATGATATTAAGTAGCGTGTTATGCATATTGATACCGATAAAAAAAACAGGTATGGTGCCGTTGCAGATTGATTACCAACTTTATCAGGTTTCTATGATGTCTCCCTCCGAAGCAAATATCTATGCCGGTGATTTGGTTACAGAAAGCCTGATGGCAGAATATGTTACCAAACGCTATACCATAGGTGACAATTTAGAAGAATTAAAAAGACGTTTAGGGGAAAATGATTTTATTTTCTTGGCATCAGATGAACTGGTATATAGAGCTTTTGCATCTACGGAACAGCCATATTTTGAATTGTTGCAACAAAGGGGAGTGCGCCGCAAAGTTGAAATCGGGCGTATTTATCCGGTATCTATGGATTTTTGGCAGGTACGTTTTAAGACAATAGATACCGCACCCAATATGTCAGTGGATGAATTTTTAAGGTTAATGAATGTTAATACGGATTCACTTGTTAATATGCCAAAGCAAGGAGAACCTTTGGTAAGTAAGTGGATAGCAACCATGCGTATGAAATTCAGTACCGCTAAATATGATAATAAGGACTTAGGTTTGATAAATCCGTTTGGGGTAACAATAACCAGCTTTGACTTATCCTATTTCGGTAATAATTTGAAAAGTAAGAGAGAATAAAATATTCCGAATAGTAATTTTTTTACATTTGTTTACCATTTGTTGAATAAATGCTATATAAGATGACGGCAGTGAAAATAATTTAAATTTAAGGATTTAACAGACATGAGTAGAAGCGCATTAGAAGTTTTTGATAACACACTCGTTCCTATGGTCATTGAACAGACATCTCGGGGCGAGCGGTCATTTGATATATTTTCCAGATTGTTAAAAGAGCGAATTATCTTTTTAACGGGGGAAGTTAATGATGAAGTTTCATCGCTTGTTTGCGCACAGCTCCTATTTTTAGAGTCTGAAAATCCTAAGAAAGACATCTTTTTATACATCAATTCTCCCGGTGGTGTTGTCACCTCGGGGTTGGCCATGTACGACACAATGCAATATATATCATGTGATGTAGCCACACTGTGTATTGGTCAAGCATGCTCAATGGGTTCGTTCTTGCTTGCCGGCGGTACCAAAGGAAAGAGATTTTCCTTACCGAATTCTCGTATTATGATTCACCAGCCGTCCGGTGGCGCACGCGGTAAAGCTTCAGACATCGAGATACAAGCTAAAGAAATATTAGAATTGAAAAAGCGCTTGAATAAAATTTATGCCGAAAATACCGGCAATAAACTAGCCGTTATAGAAAAAGCCATGGACAGGGATAATTTTATGAGTCCGGAAGAAGCCAAAGATTTCGGCTTAATTGATAATATTGTTAAAAACCGTTTGGAAATTAAGTAGGAAACAGTCATGAGTGAGACCGAAGATAAAGTATTACATTGTTCTTTCTGCGGCAAGAGCCAAAATGAAGTAAAGAAGCTGATAGCCGGCCGCGGTGTTTATATTTGTGATGAATGTATTGATGTTTGTATCAACATTGTTTCTCAAGAAGTCAAAGAGGAACGCCGTGCCGAAGAGGATGCCATAAGCGAACATTTGCCAACCCCTTCTAAAATTAAAGATTTCTTAGACCAATATGTTATCGGGCAGGAGTACGCTAAAAAAGTTCTGTCAGTGGCGGTTTATAACCACTATAAGAGATTAAACAATAAGCGTAAAAATCCGGATATTGAAATTTCTAAATCCAACGTTATTTTAATCGGTTCAACCGGTTCCGGGAAGACTTTATTAGCGCAAACATTGGCTAAAGTTTTGGATGTTCCGTTTGCCATAGCTGATGCCACTACTTTAACTGAGGCCGGCTACGTTGGTGAAGACGTGGAAAATATTGTTTTGAAATTAGTGCAAGCTGCTAATTATGATATAGAAAAAGCCGAACGTGGTATTGTTTATATTGATGAAATAGACAAGATTACCCGCAAAACAGACGGTCCTTCTATTACACGTGATGTATCGGGTGAGGGTGTTCAACAAGCATTGTTGAAGATTATTGAGGGCACGGTTGCCAATATTCCGCCGCAAGGGGGAAGAAAGCATCCGCAGCAGGAATTTTTGCATGTTGATACCACAAATATTTTGTTCATCTGCGGTGGCGCATTTGCCGGTTTGGAAAAAATTATCGGTCGCCGCGGGCAGGAAACCTCTATCGGATTCGGTGCTCAAATTAAAGATGCCGAAGAAAAAACTTTGGGCGAAATATATAAAATGGTTCAACCGGAAGATTTATTAAAATACGGTTTGATACCGGAATTTGTCGGACGTCTTCCTGTTATTGCCACTTTGGATGACTTAAACGAACAAGCCTTAATCAAAGTTTTAACCGAGCCGAAAAATGCTTTGATTAAGCAATATAAGACATTGTTTGAAATGGAAGATGTAAAGTTGACCATAACGGATGATGCCCTGATTGCCATTGCTAAAAAGGCGATAGAACGTAAAACCGGTGCCCGTGGTTTAAGAGCTATTATGGAAGAAAATCTTTTGGAATTGATGTACGATATTCCGGATAAAAAAGACATCACGGAAATTGTTATCAATGAAAACGTAATTACCGAAGGAAAAGAACCGATTTTCGTTAAAAAAAGACATAAAAAAAGCGCATAGTAAATTAACTGCAAAATAAAAAAGCAGGCAACCGCCTGCTTTTTTAGTATGAAAATTACTTATTTCAAAAGAATCGGTTTGATGAAAAAATGTTGTATTGCCGCAGCCATTGCCGGTGATACAGGCATTTCATAATCTAAAGGAATTTTTGATATATCACCTACTGTAGAGCCCAAGCGATCTCTAATGCGCGTTCCGGATACTTCGCCGATTCGTATGCCCCGGCTATCCCTAATAAAATTGTTTGAGATTTCGGCTATTCGTAAACCTCGGCTATCTCTTAAATAATTTTTATCAACAGTGCCTACGCGCATTCCTCTATCATCTCTGATAGTCCCATTTTTTTCGACCTTGAAATTTCTCATATTTATTTCCTTTCAATAAGTTAAAATTATGCTGCTGCAAGATAAAGAATCATAACGTAATCCAGTAATTTGATAACCTCTCTTGCATCTTCTGGTGTATCTAAATCTTTTGATTTTATCTTTACATATATTTGTTTGTGTTTGGAGTCTCCACTAGCCTCAAAAAGTTCTTTACCAAATTTAGCGCTTATGCAATTAGCAACTCTGTAAATCAGCTTATCAATTTCTGCATCCACATCGCTTTCATTAGCCTTTGCTCTTGCCATAAAAGTACTTTTATTCATAAAAAAGATAATTTTATCAGAGGTGGTAAAAGTATGAGGAAGTTGAACAAAAACACCTTTTTGATATTTTTTATCATCATTAAATTCTTCACCAATATCAAAAATATGATCATGATCAGATAAAATGAAATATCTGTCGGCATTTTCCACTTGAAATCTGTTTTCTTTAGAGATTAAAGGACGATTACGAATAATCCATGCTTTTAATTCTTTATCAAATACTGTCTTAAAAGATTCCTTCTGCCGGTATTGACTTAACAGACTTTTTACTGCAACAAAGAAAACCAAAACGGAAACTAAAATACCGGAAAAATCCTTAATAAAGTCTGCTGTAGTTAAGATATCACCATCAGAAAAATGGTATTTAAAAATAATTGCCCCCATAGCAATCAAAGAAGCTAGTCCACCGATAAAAAGTTCTAAATTATCTTTAAATTTCATTGTTACTCCTTAAATTTCAAAAGTTTCGTTATCATTATGCAATTCTACGTTGTTGAACAGTTCCTTAAATTGCTCGGGAAAGAAAGTATGTATCGGTACAATTTTTTTAGGATTTATGGCCAAAGCAAATTTTTGCAATGTCGGAATATCTGCATGGCCGGAAGTATGAATATCATACATCGGTACATTTTTTTCTTTCATTAAATCTAAGCGTTCTTGATACAGCTCTTTGTACCCGTCCCACATAGAATAGATAAAGGAAGCATTTTCATTAACAAGCGAACTGCTTTTTAAGATATTGAAAATCAGACCGCCGAACATAATCACATATTTGGAGGGATTTTGCTCTATCATCTCTTTGGTTATGTTATGCGGTGCCGTACTATCTGTTGCAAACTTTTTCACGTCCGGCCATTTAAAACTCGGCAAATGCTCGTTATCTAGCACCATTAAGATGTGCCCTGTATAACCGCTTATGACTAAGGTCCTGCCGCTTTTCTTTGCTGCCCTGTAGATGGTCACAATACGGTCAATATTTTGTGAGGAACTTTGAATAAAGGCTACACCTTTGGTTTCCTTAAAGACCTTTTCAAATTCTGTTTCAAGAGATGTTTCAGACGGATATTTTGTTGACTGTTCACGACCAAGGCAAGAGCCCTCCATCATCAAAACATCAATATCTTTGGGATGATTTTTGATAAAACCGTCAAATAATTTGCCCTTGCGCCCATGGGCACGAAAGTCCCCGCTGTAAAACAAGCGTTTACCGTCGGCTTCTATCAAAAAGGCGTATGCTCCGTATGCGGAATGGTCAACCAGATATGGCGTTACGGTAAACGGACCGATAGAAAAAGAAGATTTATCATCAAAAATATGTATATTACCGAAAGCAAAGGCATTGGGAAGATTGTGCTTAACGCATACATCCATAATATCGGCCGTTGCTTTGCTCATATAAATCGGAATGCTGTTATCAATGTGCAAACCCAAGCCATAGTGGTCTTGATGAGGGTGAGAAATAAGAATCCCCAGCAAATCATCGGTTTTATTTTTTAGTCCCTTAATATCGGGTAATAAATCTGCGGTGTTTTCTTCGGCATCCAGAGGTAGTCCTAAATCAATAATCAAACGCTCACCGGAGTCGGCGGTTAATTCCACGGCCGATCCGCCGATTTGATTTGCCCCTCTTTTAATACTAGCCTTCATGATTGCCTCTGCATAATCTTTTTTGTACACTTTTTAGATGTAATTTTCCGTCGTAATCAAAGTCTATACAAGTAATCTTATTAAATGGACCTTTTTCTTTTGTTATTGAGCCGATAACGTCATTTCTTGGGCTATAATTTACAAACATATAAATAAGCCCCGGTTTTTTGATAAAATCTGTTTTACCGTCAAATTTATTCTTGTACAAACCTAATTCATTGATTTGGTTTATTACTTTTTTCATATCTTGATAGAAATTTTCTCCATATTTTTTGTTGTTTTTCAGATGTTTTGTAAAGTCCCTAGCCGATATAAAATGTCCTTGAACACCTGAGTCGCCTGAAATAGCCCCCGAGCCGCATTTTATTTCAACAAATGCCAATCTTGATTTGTTGTTTTCATCCTTAAATGCGGCAATAGCATCAAACCTTTTTTCCAAAGGGCATTTTTGTCTGTATTCTATATCTAAAATAAATAAGTCAGGATCATTCTGTTCGGAATTATATTTATTTACAATCGCCTGTTGTACTTCTTTTTCTTTTTTATTTTGTTTATGCCCGCTCTTAGGCTGATATTCGCTCAACTTTTTCTTTGCTTCTGCAAAGTATTTATGGGCGTTAAAATCATTGGGATAGCCGTATTCTTTGTCCTTAGGATTAATTCCATATTTGCTATTAATTTCCGGTCTGCCCGTATTATGAAGTTTTAATATCTGCAGACTTTTGTAATAGATTGTAACATATGTTCCTCTTAAGCACATAATAAGTTCATTATCTTTTTTAACTTCATCTAATACTGCTTTGTGTATTCCGGTCTTAAATTTTGCTAAAAACTCATCATTCAACGCCCTTGGATTGAACTCTGCATTATTTAGATCAGACATTAAATTTCTCCTTATATTTATTTGGACTGATACCATAATTTTCTTCAAATGTCATTAGTATTATTCCAATGTTATTCAGATACAAATTACTGTGATTATATTTAACTTTGCGTTAAGGTAACTTATATCATAAAAATATGTCAAAAAATGTCGTAGTCAGTCTGTATGCTATACCTGTAACTAGTAAGGAGGCATATATGCATAAAATTGTTTTTGATACCGAAACAACAGGTTTTTATTATGAAAGTTGTAAATTGGTGGAGATAGGAGCGGTTGAATTAGATGATAATAATCAACCGACCGGAGCTGTTTTTCATACCTACATCAACCCGGAGCAGGATGTTCCTGAGGAAGTCGTAAAAATACATGGATTAACAACTGAATATCTGAAAGATTTTCCGACTTTTAATGAAGTAAAAGATAGTTTCCTGAAATTTATAGAAGGAAAAGAGCTTATTGCACATAATATGCAGTTTGATTTAGGATTCTTAAATCATGAATTAGGCTTTGAACTGCCAAATAAAATGACAGATACCTTAAATTTGGCAAGAGCGGCTTTTCCGAATATGCGGTGTAATCTAGATGCACTTTGTGAAAGATTTGGTATAGATGCGAGCAATAGAAACTTGCATGGCGCTTTACTGGATGCCGAGTTGCTTTCGCAGGTTTATCGTAAATTAACTGCAAAAAAATAGGCGTTATCTTTATCTAAATCTTTTCACCCCGTTAGCAATTCGCATAAGGACAAAACTGGCAACTTGTTCTGCCGGTAAATCTGTTGTTTTGCATTCTCTTTCGGCTTGGTATAAGAGGTTAAGCGCACTTAAAAGCCTGCTTCTGTTCCATACCCGTAATTGAGCAAGAAAATCTTGCTTACGGAAAAACATTAACGGCGGGCGCAAGCCAAAGACCACCTTATCAGCGGTTTCCCCTTTTTCCATTTTAACAGCACAATCCAACAATTTCATAAAATGATAGCTTACCGTACGGATAAGTGTAACAGGGTATTCTCCTTCAAAAATTAACCGGTTATAAGAAGCAATGGCCTTTTCCACTTTTCCGAGAGCTGTATAATAACATAAATCTTCTTGTGAGGCCGCTGCCGTATCGCTCACGGCAGTCAAAACATCATCAACACTTATTGTGCGCCTGTCGCCCATATAAGAAACTAATTTATCCAGTTCGTTCTGGCTGATTTTTCGGTCATTTGATAACCTTGAACACAGCAATTGCAAGGTCATATTATCCGTCTTAAATCCACTCTTGCTGATAAATTTTGAAACAAAGACAGATATGTCTTCATCTCTGTCATCATAACACCCGATTCCGTAGAAATTACTTTCATCTTTTGCCAGTGTAGCCAAAGAATCTTTTGTCTTAAGGGTAAGAGAAGTAATAACCAATAAGCTGTCGGAAGGGCTGCTATCAAGCATTTCACGTAAGGGTTTAGTCAACAAGTTCGTTGCATCTTTAATAACCACAACACGCCTTCCGCCCATCAGCGATTGTGCATTAAATTCTGCATACAGCGCACCAACATCTGCTGTAATATCCGCCATATTTAAATAGCTGACATGAAACGCATCATAAATATCAGGTGAAACAGCTTTAATAAACTGCTGAGAGAGTGTGGAAATCATCCCCTCATTACTGCCATAAATAACAACCCCGCGAATAGCTGGCGGCAAAGACTTAACAATGCCATCAACCTGTTCGGGCTTAATATTCATTCGGGTTGCCTCGTTTTGTCTTTAACGAATGGAAGTAAGCACCGAGTCTTAAAGAAATATCGTTAGCAATAATCTTAGCGGCGTTTTTCTCGTTCTTCTTTTTGGCAAAAGTTGTAGAGTAGGGGTCTCTTAAAATATCATAGCCTAAATAAGCAACACTATCACCTTTTATCAATTTTTGGTGGTTCTTATCATTTAAGACATAATATACCTTATAGATAACCTTTTTACGCGTTGCCGTAATATCGTTTCTTAACGCTTGGTCTATTTCGCTGATTTTAATATCTGTAATCTTTAAGTAATATTTAGGCGATTGCGGTATACCTTTCGGTGTCAGTTTATCCAACAAATCATTACGTATCAGTTGTCCGATTCTATCTTGAATCAGCTCAACTTTAACGCTAGCCATTTCATCTTTAATACTGGTATCAAATTCACTATCATAATACCATTCACTATCTGATTTTTTTTCAACATAGAGCGGTTCAAAACCACAGCCGGCAATGAACGCAACAAGAGCCAAAATGGCTATATTTTTTCTACTATAAAACAATGTTCACAATCCTATTCGGTACAACAATGATTTTCTTCGGCTCTGCAGTTGCTAACTGTTTTGCCACATTTTCTAAAGATTTGGCTGCCGCAATGACCGTATCTTTTTCGGCATCGCGTTCAACTTCTATTGTTCCACGCATTTTACCGTTAATTTGTACAGCGACGGTAATTGTGTTTTCTTTAGCCAATTCTTTATTACCCTGAGGCCAACTTTCTTTAACAATAAGAGAAGTATGCCCCAAGCGTGCCCACATCTCTTCAGCGATGTGCGGCGCAAATGGCGCAATCAACTTTAAGAGTGTGGTATACATTTCTTCCGGAATAACCTCTAATCCGGCGATATAGTTTACATAAGTCATCAAAGAAGAAACAGCAGTATTAAATTTCATTTGGTCAATACGCTCGCTTACTTCTAAGATACATTTATGCATAGCTTGCAAGTCTTTTTCGGTGAGCTCTGCTTTTTTAACTTTTCCGAATAATGAGAAAATACGGTTTACGAAACGATAAACACCGTTTAAGCTTTCATCAGACCACATAGCTGTTTGGTCAAACGGTCCGATAAACATTTCATACATTCTGAAAGCATCAGCTCCGTATGCATCAATAACTTCATCCGGGTTAACCACGTTTCCGCGTGATTTTGACATCTTCTCACCATTTTCAGCCAAAATCATACCATGAGATGTACGTTTGTTATAAGGCTCCGGTGTCGGTACATAACCGCAGTCATAAAGGAATTTATGCCAAAAACGAGAATACAACAAGTGAAGAGTTGTGTGCTCCATACCACCGTTATACCAGTCAACGTTCATCCAATATTTAAGTGCTTCTTTAGAGGCAAATTCTTTATCATTATGCGGATCACAATATCTTAAGAAATACCAAGAAGAACCGGCCCAGTTAGGCATAACATCAGTTTCTCTTCTGGCTTTTCCGCCACACTTCGGACAAGTTGTATTAACCCAATCAGTCGCCTTTGCTAAAGGAGAATCACCGTTATCATTCGGTAAATAATCGGAAATATCCGGTAATTTTAAAGGCAATTCGCTTTCCGGTATCGGTTGCCAACCGCAATGCTCACAATAAACCATAGGTATCGGTTCGCCCCAATAACGTTGGCGAGAGAATACCCAATCACGCAGTTTGAAGTTTGTTTTAGCTTCTCCGAAATTATTTTTCTTTGCGTAATCAATAGCAGCCTGAATGCCATCTTCTTTGCCCATCCCGTTTAAAAATTCGGAATTGATATGCGGTCCGTCTTCTTCAAATGCTTTTTCGGAAATATCGCCCCCGTCTAAAACTTGAATAATCGGCAAGTTGAAGACTTTTGCAAAATCATAGTCACGTTGGTCATGCGCTGGCACCGCCATAATAGCTCCCGTTCCATAACCGGTTAAAACGTAATCAGAAATAAATATCGGAATAAGCGTACCGTTATAAGGATTTTTCGCTTTAATACCTTTTAATTCCACACCGGTCTTAGAGTCATTTGCCGTACGTTGCAAATCGGATTTTTTAGCTGCTTCATCAACATAAGCTTTAACGTCTTGTGAGTTATCAAAACGGCTCATCAATTCTTTAACAAACTCATGCTCCGGCGCCATAACCATGTAGGTTACACCAAATGCTGTGTCAGGACGTGTTGTATAGACGCGTAATTTTTTGTTTAATGAATTACCATTGTTATCAGTCAATTCAAAATCAAGCTCCGCACCATGAGAACGTCCGATCCAATTAATTTGCTGAGACTTAACTCTTTCAATAAAATCAACCCCGCCCAAGTCATCAATCAAGCGGTCTGCATACTTGGTAATTGCAATCATCCATTGTTCTTTATCTTTGCGCACAACTTCAGCACCGCAACGTTCACAATGTCCGTTAACAACTTCCTCATTGGCTAAGCCAACTTTACAAGCCGGACACCAGTTAATAGCTGTTTTGGATTTATAAGCCAATCCTTTTTCGTAAAATTTGAGGAACATCCATTGTGTCCATTTATAATATTCCGGATCGCAAGTATTGAAGCATCTGTCCCAATCAAAAGAAAAGCCGATAGATTTCAACTGTCTTGTAAATGTTTCAATATTTTGCTTTGTGGAAATAGCCGGATGAATACCGGTCTTAACGGCATAATTTTCTGCCGGTAAACCAAATGCATCAAACCCCATCGGATAAAGAACATTTAAACCTTCCATACGCTTTTTACGCGCAATAACATCAAGCGCTGTATAAGAACGAGGATGTCCGACATGCAGACCGGCGCCGGACGGATAAGGGAATTCAACCAGAGCATAAAATTTTTCTTTATTCGGGTCTATTTCAACTTTATAAGCTTTTTCATCTTCCCAAATTTTCTGCCATTTGCTTTCAATTGTCTTAAAATTATAGCGTTCTTCCAACGCCCAGTCCTTTTTCCATTCTTCAAAAGAAGATTTGCCGTTATATCTGGCATTTATACTCATTGTCATCAATCCTGTTAAATAAAGTCATATCCAAAGTTATGGCAAGCATACCATAACAAAAAAAAATTACAACGTATTTTAAAAGTTTTTTAGCAATTCAATATGAATAAGTAAGCCTAAAGCGCATTTTTCAAAACAATTGCTTCTTCATTTGCTTTAACTTTATTTTCAAATGTATCTAAAAACCAATCTATGTTTTCGTGTTCATTTAAGACCATTTGATAAAATCTCTTGCGATATTCAATAACCATGCTGACGTTTGAAATCTCCAAATCAACCGCTTGGATTCTGTTATCTGTTCCACGAATAAGCTTAAATTTAACCGGTATTTTTTCAATTTTTATATCTTTATTGATATTTCCCGGATCAACCGAACATGTAACATTTGTATATTTAGGAAATTCGCTGACATTATCTATCGTAAAATTAACTGCATGCGCATCAAAATTAAAATTCGTCTTCTTATAAAGGCTCAAGACATAACGCTGAAACAGATTAAGATATTTTTGCTTTTGCTCCGGTGTCATTTGTTTGGCATATTTGCCGATAACAAATCGCCCGATATAATCAAGATTAACATCCTCCGTCATCATTTTATCAAGCTTTGCGAATTTAACAGCAATATCTGTTTCGGATAAAGCGTCAATCAACTCGTTTCCCTTAGTATTAGCCCAATCACGCGCTTCTTGGCTGGGAACGGCTACCACATCAGCCACTGCTGAACTGTAAGCAAAAAACAAAAACGCGAAAACAAATTTTATTATCTTAATCATGGCTATATCCTATACAAAGTCCTTAAAGAAATACTATCAGTAAAACATTAACAAAGCATAAATCACTTAAGCTCCCATAACCCTTCAAACGGAGTCGGCTTATATAGTGTCGTAATAAGCTCCGGCATAAATTTTTGTGCAAATTTCTTTTCGCCATAAAGCCTTAATGCTAATGCATCAATATAATTTGCCGCATAAACAAACTTTGGTCTTTTCTTTATAATCAACTTATTGACGTCAATCTTATTTACCAAATTATATTCACGCTCCATAATTGGTAACAAAGTATCCAGTTGAAACCAATAATAGCTGACATCCGGACGATAGATATTAAAAATCATATCATATCCGTTCATCAGCGTATCATTGGGGGCGGAATGTTTATGTGCCCAGTCAACAAGCTGATAATGTCGATAACTGTTATGGTTAGGAATGGTTTTGTCCACTTTATTAAACAGATGCCCCAAATTCAAAAACATTAAAATAAGAACAACGGCGCCCAAGGCTCTATACTTTGGCATAATTTTTGTTGCATAAACGGAAAGCACGGTTGCCGCCAATATTGTTACCAAAGAATAATAGTGCGTATAAGGAGCGAAATAAAATCCGCGCATTAAAAACTCAGCCATAAAGATAATAGCCGTAATCTTAAAATAGATATTTTCTTTCTTAAACCAAAATAAAGACGTCACAAAAGCAACCCCATAAAGGCTAAAGCAAAAATTCTTATACCAAAATGCACCGCGTTCATAGTAATAGAGCATAGCATGGTTAAAGCGATAATTTATATCAAGATATATAGGAAGAGTACCTTTCGCATAGAAAAAAAGCAGAAACAAAAACAAGACCAAAAGTGATGGAAGTGCCGCAATAGTCATGGTTTTAAGTCTCATCTTTTTAAATGCGGCAAGTCCTAACAAAAGAACTTCAACAACCGCTAAGAGCAGGGATATTTTTTGCAAAAACAAAAACGAAAAAGTAAAAAACAAAAAGGATATGATAAGCGGTTTTAATGTATTTGTTTTTAAGGCAACAAACCAATAATACATACCGGCAATAAAGCACAGATTCATAAAATTATCCGGACGGTATTGGTAAAAATTATAAAGAGTGATAACGTTACCGAGATAAAGTGCAATCGCCAGCCAGCCGCTTTTTTTATCGCCCCAAAACAGCGTTATTTTATAGATATACCAACCGATAAGAACAGATACTCCCGCGCTTATTCCCCGCATAACATAAAAAATGATTGCATTATCATAAAATGCGCGGACAATCGGTGCGGATAAGAACCATAACAGCGGATTATGGTGTTCCAAAAAATCCCGATAGGGCATTTTTCCGGCAGAAACCAACCAAGAGGCATGCAAATGCTCAAACTCGTCTACAATCTGAAAACCGGAAAACACAGCCATATAGGCAATTATAGCCATAGCCATCAGTGCAAAAAGTTTTAATAAGCGAACAAATGCCGCATCATCAAAATCTTTTAATTGCTTTTCAAAGAATAGCCGTAATTTATCCATGTTTTATGCCGATTGCTTCTCTTCATGATAATCTGATTCGGTATTAACCGACCATATTTCCTCACGGTCATTGCACTTGCCTAAGATAAAGTCCACAGTCTTCATTGCCGCCAATGTGGAGTGATCCATATTATTATAGCGGTGCATACCGTTTCTGCCGACAAGATAAAGGTTTTCTATGGTGTTAACATAGTTTTTTACCTCATCAAATCTGTCATAGGTACCAAAATAAGCAGGGTAGGCTTTTTTAACACGATGCGTATAAGCATCTAAGACATCCTTCTTATCAAAAATACCGATTTTATCAGCTTCATCAACGGCAAACTCAATAAATTTCTTATCGCTGTCTGTCCAAATATGGTCTTTTTCGTTGCAAAAATATTCTAACCCTATCCATACCGTGTTTTTAAAATCATTAACCAGATACGGGCTCCAGTTATTAAAGACCTGTATGCGACCGAGCTTAACCTCGCGTTCTTGTACGTAAATCCAAGTATCCGGAACAATATTGCTGACAGTTTTAATTGCAGTCGTATTTTTAAGTTTTAACTTTTTAAGCAAAACCCCGACCACACGGAAATCGCGGTACATTAATCCCTCAGCAATATCAGCCACGCGTGCCGGCACATCATTCATTGCCGAAATCAGGTCTTTAACCGGCATGGTAGAGATAAATATATCTCCCTCATAAACTTTTGTATTACCCTTACTATCTGTTGCTTCAACCGCAATAATCCGGTCATCTTGTTTAATGATGCGTGTCACTTTGCTTTTAAGCACGATTTTCCCGCCTTTTTCTTTAACAATATCTGCGACACTTTGCCACATATGTCCCGGACCGAATTTCGGGTAAAAAAAGCTTTCAATAAAGCTTGTTTCCACCGCTTTACCTTTTTTACCGGTAAGATTTTGTGCCATTTGTTTTAAGACTTTAAGAATAGATATACCCTTAATGCGTTGTGCCCCCCATTCTGCGGAGATTTTAGCACAATCCATACCCCATAATTTTTCGGTATAATCCTTAAAGAAGGTAAGATAAAGTTCCCGTCCGAAGCGGTTAATCATAAAATCTTCCAAAGATTTTTCGTCTTTAATCGGGAAGGCCAATGCTTTCATATACGAACAGCCGATTTTAAACATCCGCCACAATCCGAGCCCTTTAATGGTGTCCATATTCAAGCTGACAGGGTAACTGAAAAATGTTTTTAAGTAATAGATACGGGAAAGTCGCGGACGTTTTAGCATAACTTTATCCGTTTTTTCCGGATTAGGAGCCTTTTTAAGCTTAGAAAGTTCCACTTCACGATTTAAGAGAATATCATCTTTTGAGGGCTTTCCCTGCAGAGGAAGAATAGAGAGCCACCATTTCATAACTCTGTCAGATTTTGTAAAAAAACGGTGTCCGCCCATATCAATTTTATTATTTTTATAGTCAAGCGTTGCGCTGATACCACCGACATAATCGTTTTCTTCCAAAACGGTCGGCACAATATCTGAGCGTGTCAGAAGTTCGTATGCGGCAGTCAATCCTGCCGGTCCGGCACCGATAATAATCGCTTTTTTGACCATTTATCATTCCCCCCATAATCATAATATCTTCATACATAAATACCTCTATCAAATATTTTAATATTTTGCAATGCCTTTTATCTCATTATTAAAGCAGATTACAAACCGGCTACAAAAAAAGAGAGTGCTTACACACTCTCTTTTATCCCCACAATAATACTTAAAGTATTAGAACAATACTTTAACTCTCAAACCGATTTCATGACCATCTTTAACATGGAGTTTAACATCATCACCCTTTTGGTCATGAGCATCAATCAAATAGCTGCCATACAAACCAAGAGCAACATTGTCTTTCAAATAGTAATCAGCTTCTGCATCAAACCATGTTTCTGTGTCATTCTTCGGATCATTGTCATTCTTTGTCCAATCATAACGAATAGCACCATCCAATGCCCACTTACCGGCATATTTATGAAGACCGAACTTAACAGATTGATCTATTTCTCTGTGGTTGGTATCAATGTCTGAATCGATGTGGTAAACGATATAAGGTGTCAAACCGTTACCCAAATCAAGACCGGCTTTCAAATCAATGCCGAGATTCTTCTGCCATCTGTCACTACCATAAACATCTTTCTTATCTTGATTCCAACGATGTCCATACCAGCTCTTCGGATCATAAGTAGAGTAACTCGGAGCAATCTGGAACACTAAGTCATCAAAATGCATGTTGTACTTTGCACCTAATGTGTAAGCAAAGTTATGATCGTTGTTAAAGTCAGCATCAAACTTCTTGTCAAAATCAAACTTATTGGCAATACCACCATTGATGCTCAAATTATCGGTAATACCATATTCAAGAACTTCACTGGCAACTAATGTATCATAAGCAACAGATCTAGATATAAGACCTTTCAGATTAGCTTTTGTACGTCCCAACTCAATGGATGTATCAGACATAATTTGTCCTTTACCCGGAACAGAAAATGCACCTGTCAAATCTTGTGCCATAGCCTGTGTTGAGAATAAAACGGCAGCAGATGCCATTAATAAAGTTTTGTAGTTCATAATAAACTCCTTATTCTGTTTAAACAAAATAACCTCCCGGTTATGCCTAAAGTCTATAAAACTATTTCTTAAAAACAAGTAAATTTTTTCTATGGCCTTGTAACATATTGTTTCTAAACATTTCATTCCAAACGTCATACCTCAGCCGGCAATAGTCTTTTAAAACCAGTCATACCACCAAAAGCGCCAGTCTTTTTAACTCCGTCATGCCCTGAGCCGTGAAACGGCGAGGTCAGGCATCTTCCTTATTGTTCACTCTCCGCAAGCGGAGAGCCGGAGAGGCAAATACTGCAAATTTAAATACGGGGAGTATACCCCGCTCCAAAGGAAAGCCTAATCGTTGGCTGTGCGCCTCGCACTGTTGCAGGTGCCGCTGGCACCTCTGTCACTGCCTGACCTTGTTCGTTTCACTCACTCAGGGCAGGACGTTTAATATTTTTTCGCCTAGGGACTTTAGGGGCAACAAACAAGCCACAAAAAAGAGGGCGGTTTAACACCACCCTCCTAAATTTTTTTTATTTTAACCGAAATTA
>Ga0247608_10003279_pt1 | contig 19062 bp, 20 predicted proteins | sample 176DNAGHGlowgp2_FD_193490 | JGI IMG/M metagenome (GOLD analysis project Ga0247608, IMG submission 193490) | Sheep rumen microbial communities from Palmerston North, Manawatu-Wanganui, New Zealand - 1766 DNA GHGlow gp2 | ecosystem: Host-associated > Mammals > Digestive system > Stomach > Rumen ...
CCTATTAATCCAGAAGTTCGTTCTATGTTTGAAGAAGCAATTTTAAAAGCATATGAAGAAGCTGAGGATGCTCCAACAACTGAAGAAGAATAATTGTTAAAAAGATGCTTAGCATCTTTTTTTGTTGCAAAAATATTCAATTGAATTTATAATATAAAATAGAATAGTAGGTGATAAGATGGAAGAACTACAAAGAAAAAAAGAAGAATTGAATAAACGAATAGTTGATTTACAAAGTGAAATAGAAATGGGTACAATATTAGGTGATCAAGAAATGATTGATACAGCTAATAATAATATTCGTGAAATAAATCAATTAATAAGTGAAGTTGATCAACAAATCGAATTAGTTTCAAAGAAAGAAGAAGTTAAGAAAGCATTATTTGAGAAATATCCTGAACAATACGAATATTCACGAATTATCACTATGAGTGATGAAGAACTTCGTGAACATATGAAAGAACAATTAGCTGTAAATGCTTCGCAAAGAGAGAATGTAGAAAAAGAATTAGAACAGGTAAATGTAAGACTAGAAGAATTAAATGTAAAATTATCGGAAGTAAATAATAGAATAACTGCAATAAAGGAAGAATTCAAAAATACTCATAATCCTGAATTATTAACAGAGGCAAAAGAAAAAGTTGCAGAACAAGCAAGAATTAGTCAAGATATTGAACAAGTAAATTCACAAATTTCATCAAAAACAGCTGAATTAAATAGTTTTGGACCAAATGAAATGACTCCTGAGAAAATTAAAAAAGGAATGTTAGCACAATTATCTGGTAAATATGTAGTGACTGATAAATCCGTTGCTTATGGTTATATTAAAAACCAACAAGAAGAAGGAAAAACAAATGAAGAGATTGTAGCTGATTTGAATAATACTAAAGGCAATGTTAATGGCTATTCAGAAGAAATTTTACAATATAAAGATATTCCAGTGTATTTAGATACAATTAATTTGTGTTTGGATAGACTTAATTTTTTAACTAAAGTAGAAGATGGAAAATTTGTATATGAAAGGTTTGGAGAATCGATAAAACATCTTGAAGATGTAATGAACAATTCAAATGTTGATGAAAGTATTAAAGGATATTGTAATAATGTGGTACATGAATTGCAGGTAGCAATGTCGTTTGGTACACCGCTTAATAAAATACTACATGGTAATCTTTCTACAGATTTTAAACAACATATAAAATATACAAAAAACGCAATTGATATTCTTAGAGTTGCATTGGCATATAAAATGATGGGAAATGTAGAAATACCTTTTGAACAAAGAGAAGGACTTGCAGTAGACAGCGATCCTACTATTTCTACTATAGAAAGATATGATGATATATTAAAAGCTGCTGATGAAAGTCATACTACAGCTGACTATGATTATATGAGAAGATTAAAAGATGAAATCGGTAAAGATATGAGACGTGTTCATGGTGTACTAAATGTTGGTACCGAGACAATCAAAAAAAATTTAAGTGATCCTAAGTTGCAAACTATACGAGAATTAGTTCAAAAAACATCTTCAGAGCCAGGGAAGTTAAATGTAGAAGATATAGAAACATATATTATTGAACAAGAATTTGCAAAAGAGCAGGAAGAACAAGCTAGAAAAGAATCAAAAGCAAATTATGATAAATTGACTGATAATAGTAAAAGAGAAGAATTATCTGCTATGATTGATGTTCCTGAGGAAAAAGTAGAATCAGAAAAATCTATGCTTATATAGTTTTAAAAAGTAGAGAAATCTACTTTTTTTGTTCTAAAATATATTTTTATTCATATTATTTATTAGGAGGATAATATGGATAAAGATAATAATATTAGTAGTTATAATCATAGTATTAATTTATTAGAAAGAAAGACATTAGTTATAACAGGTGTTAAGAAGATTGATAATTTTGATAATAATCATTTCTTGCTTGATACTACAATGGGTTATATAGTGGTAAAAGGAGAAGGGTTAGGATTAATAAAATTGGATACTTTAAGTGGCAATGTTACTATAAAAGGAAGTATTAACTCCATAGAATATATTATGGATAATAAGAAGAATAAGGAAGAAAGTGTATTTAGTAGGTTATTTAAATAATGGAATTAAAGATACAAATACTTAGTCTTATATTTTCTTTTTTATATGGGATATTTTTATTTATAATATTTAAGTTGGAATATAAATGTATTTTTTCATTAAAAAAGAAGTATCAGATTTTATTTAACTTTATATATTGTATAGTATTTTCTCTTTTATATTTCTTTTTATTATTGTTTATAAATAATGGTAGTTTACATTTATATTTTTTATTACTTATAATATTTGGATTTTTATTGAGCTATCAATTGTCGAAAAAAATAGTGTAAATAGTATGTAAATATTGATAGTTTTGTCAGTTTAAACTTACTTTTTCATAGTATAATATAAGGTGAAAAGGTAGGTGAAGTGTATGGCAAAGAATACTAGTAGAAAAAAAGCTAGAAGAAGAATGCTTTTATTAGGACTAACTTCTATTGTGGTTATTTTTGCTATGACATTCACTATCGGTAAATATTGGGTAGAAATATTTGAAAAATACCAAGAAAAGAAAGAATTAGATAAAGAATTAACTTTGTTAAAAGAAAAAGAAGAAGAATTAAAGGTAGATGCAAATAAGCTGCAAAATCCTGATTATATAGCGAGATATGCTAGAGAAAAATATCAATATTCAAAAGATGGAGAATTTATTTTACAAATTCCTGAAGAATAGATAACTATTTTTCTTTTTTTCTGTTATAATATAAATCGTTTGGAGTGATATTATGATTAATATAGAAGATCATTTTACTTTTCGTAATGGTGATAAGATAGTTATTGGTTGTTCTACTGGGCCTGATTCTATGGCACTTTTAGATATGCTATTAAAAGTAAGAAATAAATATAATCTTAGCATAATAGTTGCTCATGTTAATCATAATGTGAGAAAAGAGAGTTACGAAGAAGCTGAATTTATTAAAAAGTATTGTGAAGAGAATAATCTAGTTTGTGAATCAATGGTAATAGAAGATTATGGAGATGATAATTTTCATAATGAAGCTAGAAATATAAGATATAACTTTTTTGAAAATTTAGTTCATAAATATGAGGCTAATTACTTAATGACTGCACATCATGGTGATGATTTAATAGAAACTATTTTAATGAGAATGGTTAGAGGTTCTAATTTAAGTGGTTATTTAGGATTTAAAAGTGTAGTTAATATGGATGGGTATTATATAGTTAGACCATTAATTTATTATACAAAAGCTGAATTAGAGGAATATGATAAAGAAAATAATGTAAAATATTATATAGATAGTTCTAATTCTAAAGATAAATATACTAGAAATAGATATCGTAAGTATGTGTTACCTTTTTTAAAGGAAGAAGAAAAAGATGTACATTTAAAATTCTTAAAATTTAGTAATACATTATTAGAAGCAGGTAAATTTATAGATAAGGCTAGAGATAGGGCGTTAAATAGGGTTACTGAGAATGATAAGATAGTTATTGATAAGTTTTTATTAGAAGATAGTTATATTCAAAGAGAAATACTTTATTATTTATTGAGTGAATTTTACCAAGATGACTTAATACTTTTAAGTGATAGACATATTAATTTAATACTAGATTTAATTAATTCGGGTAAATCTAATAGTTATATTAATTTACCAAATGAGGTTATAGCGAGAAAAGATTATAATTATTTTGAAATTGTTAAAGAAATAGAAGATATAGCTAATTATGAAATTGAATTTGATGAAGTGGTGATGCTTCCAAATAATAAGAAAATTGAAAGAATTGATGATACTATAGATAATAGTAATAATATATGTAGGTTAAATAGTAAAGATGTTAGTTTACCACTAATAGTTCGTACTAGAAAAATAGGTGATAGAATTTCAGTAAAGGGACTTAATGGTACTAAGAAAGTAAAAGATATATTTATTGATAAGAAAATACCATTACTTGAAAGAGATAATTGGCCTATAGTAGTTGATTCAGAAGGAAAGGTAGTATGGATACCTGGAATTAAAAAATCAAGATTTGACAAAAAAAAGACTGAAAGTTATGATATAATATTGAAATACAGTTAGGAGGAATTTTATGAATAACAAAGTAAATAAAAAAACTGTAAAAAAAGGATTATTACCTTATTTATTTATAGGTATTATTATATTAGGAGTATTTTATGTTTTTAATATTTTAAATAAGGATGTTCATACTTTTACTTATAATGAATTTATTGAAAAATTAGATAAAGCAAGTATTAAAGAAATGGTTATAGTACCTAGAGGTGGTGGATATGTTTATGACATTACCGGTACATTATTAGATTATAAGGAAAATGAGAGTTTTGAAGCTACATTACCTTTATCTGAAGAGGTAATGAAGAAGATAGTTAATGCGAGTGATGAACAAACATTTAAATTAACTGTTAAACCTGATCCTGATGCATCTAGTTTATTATTAATAGTTATTAATGTATTACCAATACTAATTCTTGTTGGGGCAGCATTCTGGTTCTTTAGTAGACAAATGGCTGGTAATAAGAGTAGTTTAGATTTTGGTAAGAGTAGAGCTAAATTAAATAGTGATAAAAATAAAATTACATTTAAAGATGTTGCTGGATTAAAGGAAGAAAAAGAAGAAGTTAAAGAATTAATTGATTTCTTAAAGAACCCTAAGAAATTTCAAAAATTAGGTGCTAGAATTCCTAAAGGAGTTTTATTAATGGGTCCTCCAGGAACTGGTAAAACATTACTTGCTAAAGCTGTTGCAGGTGAAGCTAATGTTCCATTCTATTTTATAAGTGGATCTGACTTTGTAGAATTATTTGTAGGTGTTGGTGCATCACGTGTAAGAGATATGTTCCAACAAGCTAAAAGAAATGCACCTTGTTTAATATTTATAGATGAAATTGATGCAGTAGGTCGTCAAAGAGGTACTGGTTTAGGTGGAGGACATGATGAAAGAGAACAAACACTTAACCAATTACTTACTGAGATGGATGGTTTTGGTGAAAATGAAGGAATAATTATTATTGCTGCTACAAATAGACCTGATGTACTTGACCCAGCATTACTTCGTCCAGGACGTTTTGATAGACAAGTTACAGTTAATTTACCAGATGTTAGAGGACGTGAAGAAATTTTAGCAGTTCATGCTAAGAATAAGATATTAGCTAATGGTATTACATTAAAGAATTTAGCTAAGCGTACTCCAGGATTTAGTGGTGCTGATCTTGAAAACTTATTAAATGAAGCTGCACTACTAGCAGTTAGACGTGATAAGAATGAAATTGGTATGAGCGAAATTGATGAAGCTACAGATAGAGTCCTTATGGGACCTGCTAAAGTAAGTCATAAATATTCAGAAAATGATAGAAAATTAGTTGCATATCATGAAGCTGGACATGCAGTTATTGGTATTAAATTAAAGAATGCTAGTGATGTTCAAAAAGTTACTATTATCCCAAGAGGTTCTGCTGGTGGATATAACATGATGGTTCCATCTGAAGAAAAATTATGCTCAACTAAAACTGATTTATTAGAAGAAATTACAGGTTTACTTGGTGGTAGAACTGCTGAAGAAATAACTTTTGGTGAAATTACTACTGGAGCACATAATGACTTTGAAAAAGCAACTAAGATAGCTCGTGCTATGGTTACTGAATATGGTATGAGTGATTTAGGACCACTTCAATTTGAACAACAATCTGGTAGTGTATTCTTAGGACGTGATTATAATAAACCACAACATTTCTCAAATGAAGTAGCTAATGAAATAGATATGGAAATGAGAAAGATTATTGATTCATGTCATAAGAAAGCAACTGAAATTATTAAAAAGAATAAAGATTTATTAAAACTTATTGCTGAAGCATTACTTGAATATGAAACTCTTACTAAAGAACAAATTGATTATTTAGTAGAAAATGGTAAGATGCCTGAAGAAGATGAACAAAAACTAGAAAGTTTATCTGTTACTAAGTTAAGAAAAATTGCTAAAGAAAAAGGAATAGCTGATGCAGACAAGAAAAACAAAGCAGAATTATTAAAAGAATTAGACCCAACTATCTAATTCTTTTTTTATTGAAAAATAAATTATTTGTACTATAATAAGTTTAAAGGAGAGAGAAGTATGGATAAGAAAAAGAAAGCTAAATTAGATAAAATTAAAAGTAAAGGCAAAGGATTCTTTGGAGAATTTAAAGACTTTATCCTACGTGGTAATGTTATGGATATGGCTATCGGTGTTATTATCGGTGCTGCATTTCAAGGAATTGTTACTGCATTAACTACAGATTTTATTAATCCATTAATTAATGGACTTGGTGGGGCTAAAGTTGGTGGCACTATTAAGATTTATGGTGGACAAGTATTAAAATATGGTGATTTTATCACAGCTGTTATTAATTTCTTAATCATGGCTTTAGTATTATTTATATTATTAAAGATAGTAAATGGTATTATGGAAGCTGGTAAGAAAAAGAAAACAGAAGAAACACCTGCAGTAGTTAAATCTGATGAAACTATACTACTTGAAGAAATTAGAGACTTATTAAAAAAGAAAAAATAAAAAGAAGACTCGCATGAGTCTTTTTTAGTGTCTAATTTGCCTACTTATAAAATTTTAAGAGGATTATGTAAATCTATTCTAATGAGAAAAAAACTTAGAAGCGGGGCTACAACAAATGCATCATTAGATGCTAGAAATAAGACAAGAGAAAGGTCTAGATTGTGGTACTCATCTAAAGTTTTTTCTAAAAAGAGATAAATAAAATAAGTGTACAAACATAGTACACTTTTATTATGCTTGTAAAAATATTTGATTTGTTTTATAATATCTACGTCAAAGAAAAGGGATAATTATGGAATGGAATATAGGAAATGTTAAAATTAAAAATCAAATTGTATTAGCTCCTATGGCTGGGATAAGTAACTCTGCATATCGTAAGATTTGTAAAGAAATGGGTTGTGGACTTATTTATGCTGAGATGGTTAGTGATAAAGCAATTACTTTTAATAATAAGAAGACTATTGATATGCTTTATATGGAGGATTCTGAAAGACCTCTTGTTCAACAAATATTTGGTAGTGATAAAGAGTCATTTGTAGAAGCAGCTAAATATATATATTCCAATATGAAACCTGATATTATTGATATTAATATGGGTTGCCCTGTTCCTAAAGTAGCTGTTAGAGCTCAAGCGGGTTCTGCTCTTTTAAAAGATGTAGATAAAATCTATGATATTGTATCTAGTGTTGTCAAATCTGTTCCTATACCAGTTACAGTTAAAATTAGAAGTGGTTGGGATAATAAACATATTAATGCAGTGGAAGTAGCTAAAGTAGTTGAAAAAGCGGGTGCTTCTGCAATATGTGTTCATCCTAGAACTAGAAGTCAAGGATATAGTGGTACTGCTGATTGGAGTATTATTAAAGAAGTGAAAGAAAGTGTTTCTATTCCAGTTATTGGTAATGGTGATGTTAAAACTCCAGAAGACGCTAAAAGAATGCTTGATGAAACTGGATGTGATGCAGTTATGATAGGACGTGGAGTACTTGGTAATCCATGGCTTATAAAGAATTGTATTAATTATTTAGATGGCAGGGATATAATTGATGTTAGTATTGAAGATAGAGTAGATATGTGTTTAAAACATTTAGAGTATTTAAATAGTTTGAAAAACGAGAAATTAGCATGTTTAGAGATAAGAAATCATATAGGTTGGTACTTTAAGGGAATAAAAGGAAGTAATGAATTAAAAAATAAAGTATATAAAACTACTAGTATTCATGATATAATTTGTTTGTTAAAGGAATTTAAGGAGGAAAAATCATGGCTAAGGAATTAAAAAGAGCATCTCTTGTTAGAAGACTTTGTGCTTATGCAATTGATTATTTAATAGTTGTAATACTAGTTAGTTTAATATCAGCACCATTTATAGATGCTAAAAAGATTGATAAATTACAAAATGAGTCGACAGAAGTAATTGAAAAATATCAAAAAGGAGAAATTACTCCGGATGAGTATTTAGAAAGATATAGCAGTGTTTATTATAGTTTAAGTAGAAGCACTGGAGTAATGACTTTTATTACTATAATAATATATATAGTTTACTTTGTAGTTTTCCAATTATATAATAAGGGACAAACTTTTGGTAAAAAATTAATGAAAATAAAAGTAGTGGCACTTGATGGCGATTTAAGTATGAATCAAATGATATTTAGAGCTTTTATTGTTAATATGATATTATTAAATATTATTAATTTTGCATTAATAACATTTGCACCTAAAGGTATATATACTGGTGTGAGTGCAACGTTATCAATGATTCAATATATAATAATGTTTATTTCAGTAATATTAGCTACAACAAAAGAGGGAAGAACTATTCATGATAGAATAGCTCATACTAGAGTAGTTAGTGCAAAATAGGAGGTATTTATGAGAGATTTTAGTGAACAAGAATTAGTAAGAAGAGAAAAAAGAGATAAATTAGTTGAACTTGGATTAGATCCATTTGGACAAAGATATGATAGGGAAGATTATGCTAAAGATATAAAAGAAAAGTATTGTGAAGTAGATCATGATGCATTTGAAAACATGAATGATACTGCTAAAGTAGCAGGAAGAATTATGTTTATTAGAAAGATGGGTAAAGCATCATTCTTTAGTATTCAAGATAAGACAGGGTCTATCCAAATCTATATATCAGTTAATGATATTGGGGAAGAAGCATATGACTTATTTAAATCAGCTGACATCGGAGATATAGTTGGTGTATATGGTAAAGTAATGAAAACTAAGACTGGTGAAGTTACTATTAAATGTTTAGAATATACGCATTTAGTTAAAGCTTTAAGACCACTTCCTGAAAAATTCCATGGATTAGTTGATAAAGAAGAAAGATATAGAAGACGTTATGTTGATTTAATAATGAATGAAGAATCTAAGAAAGTTGCATTCATGAGACCTAGAATTATTAAATGTATTAGAGATTTCTTAGATAATCAAGGATTTACAGAAGTAGAAACTCCTATATTAACATCATTATTAACAGGAGCTAGTGCTAGACCATTTAGTACACATCATAATGCTCAAGATATTGATATGTATTTAAGAATAGCTCTTGAATTAAATCTTAAGAGATTATTAGTTGGTGGTATGGAAAGAGTTTATGAAATAGGTAGAACTTTCCGTAATGAAGGAATGGATCCAATGCATAATCCTGAATTTACTATGATGGAAGTATATCAAGCATATAGTGACCTTGAAGGTATGATGGACTTAACTGAAAATATGTATAAGACTATCGCTAATGAAGTGTGTGGAAAGACAACATTCCATTTCTTAGGACATGATATAGATGTTGCTGGTGAATGGAAGAGAGTTTCTATGACCGATGCTATTAAGGAAAAAACAGGAATTGATTTTAAAGCAATTAATTCTTTAGATGAATGTTTAAAATTAGCTGAAGAACATCATATAGACTTAGAAGAACATGAAAAACAATATGGTCATATTATTAATAAATTCTTTGAAAAGTATGTAGAAGAAACTTTAATAGAGCCAACATTCTTATATGGACATCCAATTGAGATTAGTCCATTAACTAAAAAAGATCCAGAAGATCCTAGATTTACTCAAAGATTTGAATTATTTATTTCAGGTCATGAATGTGCAAATGCCTATACTGAGTTAAATGATCCAGATGATCAATTAGAAAGATTTGAAGCTCAATTAAAGGAAAAAGATATGGGTAATGATGAAGCAAATGACATCGATATGGACTTTATTGAAGCATTAGAGTATGGTATGCCTCCTACTGGTGGAATTGGTTATGGTATTGACCGTTTAGTAATGTTATTTACTGAACAAGAATCAATAAGAGATGTATTATTATTCCCAACAATGAGAGAAAGAAAAAAAGAAGATTAATCTTCTTTTTTTATTTATTTAAAATACTTGTAAAAAACACTTGAAAATAATATAATTATTATGGGAGGTTAATTATGAAGAAACATAATACAATAAAAGTCGTTCTTATTACTATGCTAGTCTTCTTATTATTATCTTGGATATTACCTGCTGCTTATTATTCAGGACAATATGTAGACCAAGGACGCGTTCAAATGGGATTATTTGATTTATTTAATTATCCATTAACTGCATTAAGTTATTTTGGATATATTGGATTATTCTTTGTCCTAGTTGGAGGATTTTATGGAATTCTATACAAGATTCCAGCTTATCGTGTATTCTTAGAAAGAATCGTAAAATTATTTGAAGGAAAGGAAAAACTTCTATTATCAATTATGGTAGTAGTTATTGCTTTACTTGTATCTGTATGTGGTATACAATTTGGAATAGCTTTATTTATTCCATTTATTGTAGCACTTATCCTATTAATGGGATATGATAAAATCACTGCTGCATTAGTTACAGTAGGTGGAGCAGTAGCTGGTTTAGTTGGTACAACATATGCAACTAATAATACTGGTATTTTAACTGGAGCTTTAGCTTTAGACTTTGATTTTGAAATAGGTGTTAGATGGGCTATTTTATTAGTTTCAGTAGCATTAGTTATATTTAATGTTTTAATGTATGCTAAGATTAAAAAATCAAAAGTAGAAGAAATTAAAGAAGAAGTAAAAGAAAAAATGAAAAAAGTAGAAAAAGTTGTAGCTAAGAAGGTAGAAGCTAAGAAGGTAGAAGTTAAGAAAGCAAGTGCTAAAAAAGCTCCTGCAAAGAAAGCTTCAGCAAAGAAAACTACAAAGACTCGTAAGAGTGCAAATAAAGCAGCATTAATTGAGGAAGATGTAATCATCGTACCTGCAAAAGTTAGTGGTTCTCATAAAATATGGCCATTAGTTGTAACATTTAGTTTATTATTTGTACTATTTGTTATAGCATTTATACCATGGACATCATTTAAAGTAGATGCATTTGAAAAAGCTAGTTTAGCTGTTCAAGAATTTACTTTATTTAAGTTCCCTATTTTTGCTAAAATTTTAGGTACATTTAATCCATTTGGAAGTTGGACTATGACAGATCTATTCTTACCAATGGGATTAGTAATTTTAGTATTAGCTTTAATTTATAAAGTTAAATTTGATGATATAATTGATGGATTTGCTGAAGGAGCTAAAAAGGCTTTAGCACCATTTGTAATAGTTATATTACTATATAGTGTTTTAGTATTAGTAACATATCATCCATTCCAATTAGTTATCTATAAATCAATTTTAGGATTAACTAAAGGATTCAATATAGCAACAACTGTAGTAGTAGCATTACTTGCTCCTATATTTAATTCAGATATTGCATATAGTTTCCAAGCAGTTACTCCATATTATACAAGCATAGTAACAAAAGCAAGTAATTATCCATTAGTTGGAGTTATATTCCAATCTATGTATGGTGTAGCAATGTTATTTGCACCTACAAGTTTAGTATTAATGGGTATATTAGCTTATCTTAAAGTTTCTTATAAAGACTGGTTAAAGGCTATCTGGAAATTATTATTAGAATTATTCGTAGCTCTATTAATTATCTTTATAATTTTAGCTTTAGTATAGTGTTAATTAAGAAGCCTTAGGGCTTCTTTTTTTGTGTCGATATTTTTGGAACAGTTTTATTTGAATAGTTAGTCACTTATATTTAGAATGAATATAGGTGATAATATGAATTTATTTTTTGATGAGCAATCGCAAAAGTTAATTATTAGTGCAAAAAAAGAAATGTATGAATTAAAACATCCATATGTCGGAAGTGAGCATCTTTTTTTAGCGATTTTAAATAGTAATTTGAATATTACAAAAATTCTTAATAAATATGGTGTTAATTATGATAATTTTAGAAATAAATTAATAAGTATTGTGGGGATGGGTTCTTCTTCTAACACCTGGTTTTTATTTACTCCATTACTTCGAAAAATAATAAATAATGCTACATATTATTCTAAAGATAATAGTAAGATGGTTACTCCATATAATTTACTTTTATCTATATTAGAGGAAGGTGATGGTGTTGCGAATAGAATATTATTTAGTATGGATATAGATGTAGATCAATTGTGTGAAGAATTCTTATCTAATAATTATAATGTTAGAAATAATGATCTTATTGTTGATGAATTAGGAATAAATATGAATAAAGCATCTAATAAATATGATCATGTTATAGGTAGAGATAAGGAAATAGATAGAATAATACAAATACTTTTAAGAAAAAATAAAAATAATCCTTTATTAATAGGTGAAGCAGGAGTGGGAAAAACAGCTATAGTAGAAGAACTTTCCAAAAGAATAGTTAGTGGTATGGTTCCATACAGATTAAAGAATATGACTATTTACAGTATATCTATGTCTATATTGGTAGCTGGTACTAAGTATAGGGGTGAATTTGAAGAGAGAATTAATAAATTGTTGAAGGAAGTAGTTAATAATCTTAATATTATATTATTTATAGATGAGATACATACGCTTATGGGGGCAGGTGGAGCAGAGGGAGCGATTGATGCCTCTAATATAGTAAAACCATTTTTAGCTAGAGGAGATATCAAAGTAATAGGTGCTACTACGTTGGATGAATATAATAAGTTTATTTCTAAAGATAAGGCTTTGGACAGAAGATTTCAAAAAGTATATGTTGCAGAGGCAAATAGAGATTCTGTTAGAAAAATATTATATGGATTAAAGAATGCCTATGAAAATTATCATAGTGTAATACTAAAAAACGAAGTATTGGATAATATAGTTGATTATTCATTTTCTTGTATGTTTAATGGTAGACAACCTGATAAAGCTATAGATTTATTAGATGAAGTGTGTGCTTATTCTACTTTAAATAATTCTATTAATAAAGAATTATTGGATTATGAAGTGTCTATTAAAGAGATAGAAAACAACAAGAATAGTGAAATAAGAAAACATAATTTTAAGAAAGCATTATCTTATAAAAATCAAGAACTAGAGTTGCGTAGTAAATATAATAATAAATTATTTAATAATAATAATCGTGTGGTTGTTACTAGAAAGGATGTTGAAAGAGTAATTTGTAATAAGGCTTTAGTATTATCCCATGATGAGTATAATGAAAGAATTAAAAAACAAAATATTAATAAAAGTATTGAAGAAATTTTAAAAAAATATGATTATATAAAAAATAATAAGTGTATCAATCTTCTTTTAATTGATAAAAATGTATCGACTGTAACATTATTGGTAGATAAAATAGCTAAAAATATTTATGAATGTAATTATATAGTTATAGATATGAATGAGTATAAAGAGTATGCTTATATTAATAAATTTATTAGTTTGTTTGATAGTATAAAAGAAAATCCCTTTAGTATTATTTATTTTAAGAATATAGATAAAGGTAATAGAAGATTAATGAAGTTAATAATAGATTCTATAAATGATGGATATATAGATAATAATGAAAGTAAAATTAATATTACTAAGTGTATTGTATTTATGACAATGCCTTTTGCTAATTATAATATTGGATTTGATGGAAAAGAAATTTCTAATAAATTAATAGATTGTTTTGATAAAGTTATTTATCTTGATAAAGAAAGTATTAAAAGTTGATATTATTATGTTATAATAGGTTCGGTAGGTGATTTTATGAAAATATATAATACAATGAATAAGCAGGTAGAGGAATTTATTCCTAGAGTTGAAGGAATAATTAATATGTATACATGTGGACCTACTGTATATCATTTTGCACATATTGGGAATTTACGTACTTATATTTCTGAAGATATCATTGAAAAAGGATGGAAGTTTTTAGGATATAAAGTAAATAGAGTTATGAATATAACTGATGTTGGGCATTTAGTAGGTGATGGCGATACAGGAGAAGATAAGATGGCAGTTGCTTCTAAAAGAGAACATAAGTCATCTAAAGAAATAGCAGAATACTATACTAATTGTTTTAAATCAGATTGTGAAAAGTTAAATATTAGATGGCCAGATGTAGTTAGTAATGCTACTGATAATATAGATATGTATATCAAGATGATTACTAAATTAATTGATACAGGTTATGCATATATTTCAGATGGTAATGTTTACTTTGATACTACTAAGTATAGAGATTATTATAAATTATCTGGACGTAATAGTGATGACTTGATGGTGGCTGTTCGTGAAGATATTGAAGAGGATAGTGCTAAAAAGAATCCATTTGATTTTGGACTTTGGTTTACTAATTCTAAATTTGATAATCAAGAACTACAATGGGATTCACCATGGGGTAGAGGTTATCCTGGATGGCACATAGAATGTTCTGGTATAGCTATTAAATATTTAGGAGAATACTTAGATATTCATTTTGGTGCAGAAGATGCAATATTCCCACATCATACTAATGAAATAGCTCAATCAGAAGCATATTTAGGTCATAAATGGTGTAATTATTGGACTCATTTAGGTTTCTTAAATGATGAAACTGGTAAGATGAGTAAATCTAAAGGAGAATTCTTAACTATATCTTTATTAGAAGAAAAAGGATATAATCCATTAAGTTATAGATATTTATGCTTAAATTCTTATTATCATAACCAATTAACTTTCTCTTATGAGATTCTTGATGGAGCACAAAATGCTTATTTAAAATTAAAAAGTAGAATTTCTAAATTAGTAAAAGATGAAGTAGATGAATCTAAGAAGAATGATTATATTTATCAATTTAAATTAAATATAGAAGATGATTTTAATACATCTAATATGATTACTTTATTATATGATGTATTAAAAGATGAGATTAGTGATGGTACTAAATTAGCTATTATTGAAGAATTTGATAAAGTACTTTCATTAGACTTATTAAAAGAGGAAGAAAAAGAAGTTGATGCAGACTTAGAAAAGTATATTCAAGAAAAGATAGAAGAAAGAAAAGAGGCAAAAGCTAATAAAGATTTTGCTAAAGCAGATTCTATAAGAGATGAGTTACTTGAAAAGGGTGTAAAATTAATAGATTCTAGAGAAGGAACTACATATGAACTAGTGTAGTTTCTTTTTTATCGAAAAAATCTTTGTAAATATATGTCAAGTGTGAGTTTATAATCTTCCTTTTTAATTTTTTAATATATATAATATAATTGAGAGGTGAATATCATGGATGATAAAAGAGAAGACGTAATATCTGTTTCGAACGAGGAAATTAAGTACGCTTCAAGAGAAGAAAAAAGATATAAAATTGAGAAAGTAGAATCTAAAATAGATAATATAGTAGATGAAGAAGCAATAGGATTGCGTGTAACTTTGGCTATTACTGCTATTGCAATGATAGGAATGTATATGGCTGATCCATCAACGATTATTGGACAAATTGTTCAAATGATCTCTCCTTTATTTGCGGGTGCCGGTCTTATTAAAACTGTAGGAAGTATAGGCAAATTGATAGGTTTAGATATTACAAAAAGAGATATGGAAAGACTGGAAAAATCTGGTTATGAAACAGTTGGTAAACATTATGACGGAAAACTTTTAGGTGTAATGCCTGTTGTAAAAGATTTAAATGATAATATTGTTGCGAGAATGGAAAATAGGGACAGGACACTAACAGAAATTTATGAGAATTGGAAGAAAGAAGAAGAAACAGAAGAAAAAGCAGAAGCTCAAGGAGAAAAGAAAATATGAATTTGAAAGATGTAGTTAGCCTTAGTGATAAGTGCAGATATGTTGTTGTTGCAAAGACTATTTATGAGGGAAAGACATATTATTATTTAATTGATCTTGATAAAGATGATAATGTTAAATTTGGATATCAAGATAATGACGAGTTTGTAGAAGTAACAGATCCTGATTTACTTAAAAAACTAATTTCTATATTCGGAAACCAAGCAATTGAAATACTTGAAAGCTTAAAAGAAGAGTAATCTTCTTTTTTTATGGTATAATGTAGTTGGTGATTTTATGAACTTATTAGAAGTTAATGTATTAGTTCTTGCATATATGGGTGATACTGTATATGAGGATTATATTAGAAAGTATTTAATTACTAAGGGTATAGGTAATGTTAATGATTTACAGACTGAAGCATTAAAATACGTTAGTGCTATTAATCAAGCTAAATTCTTAACAGAGATGATTGATAATGATAAGCTATCTGAAAAGGAGTTAAATATAGTTAAAAGAGCTAGAAATTATAAGACTACTTCTCATCCTAAGAGTTGTGATATTATAACTTATAAATATGCAACTGGGTTAGAGGCATTAATTGGTTATTTATACTTAGATAATAATATAGAAAGGATTAATGAAATAATGAATTTCATTATAGGATAAGATTATGTTAGTAATGGGAAGAAATGTAGCTATAGATCTACTTAAAAAAAATAAAAAAGTTAGAAAAGTAATAATTCAAGAAGGTTTTGATGATAAAAATATAATTTCTCTTATAGAAAAAAATAATTTAGTGGTTGAAACTAAATCAAAACGTGAAATTGACAATTTGTGTCCTGGGGTTAATCAAGGTATAATCCTAGATATTCCGGATTACAAATATATGGAATTGAATGATTTTCTTAATACTGAAGATGATTTTGTAGTACTATTAGATCATTTAGAAGATCCTCATAATTTAGGAGCAATTATAAGAACGTGTGAAGCTGCTGGGGTTAAGAGTATTATTATGCCTCGCGATAGACAAGTTCAAGTTAATGCTACTGTTATGAAAACTAGTGTAGGAACACTAGATAATGTAAATTTAGTTTCTGTTAGTAATTTAGTTAATGCTATTGAAAGGCTTAAAGATGCTGGTTACTGGGTAGTTGGGACTGCTTTAGAAAATAGTGTTGACTATAGAACAATTGATTATAGTGGTAAAATTGCTTTGGTAATAGGTAATGAAGGTAAGGGAATTAGTGATTTAGTTCAAAAGAAATGTGATTTTCTTGCTAAGATACCTATGTATGGTGAAACTAATAGTTTAAATGCTAGTGTAGCTGCAGGAATAATGATATATGAGGTAATCCGAAATAGAAAGTAGGTTACATGGATTATAAAAAATACAATGATAATGAACTAATTTATATGGTTCAAGAAAATGATGAAAGTTCAACTGATATATTAATAAGAAAATATAGACCAATAATATTTAAATTAAGTAATGAATATTATAAGAAATATACTGGGCGTATATATGATTTTGATGATTTTTATCAAGAAGCATTATTTTCTTTTTATAAAGCAATTCATACTTATAATAATGGCAAAAGTGTGTTGTTTTATACTTATGTTGTTATGTGTATAAAGAGAGCCTTATCTAGTTTTGGGAGAGTGGTTTTTAGTAATAAAAATAGAGATGATGGTATCGATATAAGTGAATTGGAATATTGTATTGAAGATACTGTAGAAAATCCTATAATTAGGGATTCTTATAATGGATTACAAAATGTAGTTAAAAATGTTATATTTTCTTTACCAATAGAATCTGGCTCAATTTTGGAATTACGAATAAATGGATTTACTTATAGAGAAATAGGAATATTATTAGATATACCTATGAGTTCTGTAGAATTTAAAACGAGAAGAGCAAGGGTTATGCTTAGAAACAAAGTTAAAGAATATTACTGTAAATAGACAATATTATAAATTGTCTTTTTTTATGTTTTGTTGTATTATTATATTAAGATAGGGTGATATGTGTGAAGAGAGCTACTGTTACTAGTTTAAATTCAAACAATAATAGTGTTGAATCTGTTACATTATCGGAATGGGTTAGTACTCACCATTCTGAGGAAGAAATGCGCTCTATTTTTTTAAATATGGATCGAGCACTTAAATATATTCATGAGCATGGTTATTGTATAGATGTGTTTTATCCTACAGAGATAAATGTATTAAATAATAATGATAATTATGTACAATTTAAGAAATTAGTAGAATTATCTAAGGAATATGATATTGCTAAAGAAATGATTAAAGAGGATATATTTAGATCTTCATTTATACAGATTGGTATGTATACTAACAGTTTAAATCATTTGAATCCTAATTTTTTAAGAGAAAATTTCGATTCTTTTGCACAATTTATTCCTACTGATGATGTTCCTTATTATAGAGGAGTTGTTCAAAGAGGGGCTTCTGTATATTATTGTGAATATTCTATTGAAAGAAGAAAAAGAGATATAGAGGATTTAGAAAAGCAAACTGGAGGTATAGATGAAGCTGATAAAAAAGTTATTGAGTCTACTCCTAGTGATGCTGAAATAACAAATAAAAAGGTAAATGATTTGATATATAGGCAGATCAATGGAATGAGTGAAGCTGCATTCACTAACATAGCTTTAATTCCAATTGTAATTCTTATTATAATTTCTATTGTTATGTCTATTATTTTACTTGTTAATTTGATTGGATAGATGTTGACATTTTCATTTGTTTATGGTATTTTATATACGTAAGCACTTGGAAGTGTTTTTATTTTGAAAAAATATAGGAATGGTGAAATATGGCTGAAGTTCGTAAAAAAGTAATTGAAGATAAGTATAATACTAAGAGTATTAAGACTACTAAAACAAAAAAAGAAACAAAAAAAGTAAAAACAACAATAGTTAAGAAAGAAACAAAAAAAGAAGAAAAGAAAGGTTTATTTACAAAGTTTAGAATATTCTGTCATGGAGTTAAAAATGAATTTTTAAAAGTTCATTGGCCAAGCAAAAAAGATATGGTTAAATACTCTATTGCGACAATAATATTTGTTATATTTTGTGGATTATTCTTTTATGCAATAGATGTAATCTTTGCATTAATTAGAACATTGATTTAAGGAGTTGGAATTATGGATAAACAATGGTATGTAGTTAATACTTATTCAGGACATGAAAATAAAGTAAAAGAAAAGCTTGAAATGAGAGCAGAATCTATGGATATGCAAGATTATATTTATAGAGTAGTTATTCCAGAAGAAAAAGTAGTAGAAGTAAAAGATGGTGTAACAAAGGAAAAAGTTAAAAAGATGTTTCCTGGATACATTTTAGTAGAAATGGTTATGACAGATGAAGCATGGTATGTAGT